>Ga0307515_10020069_pt1 | contig 11963 bp, 2 predicted proteins | sample 17_EM_MG_FD_194513 | JGI IMG/M metagenome (GOLD analysis project Ga0307515, IMG submission 194513) | Populus trichocarpa ectomycorrhiza microbial communities from riparian zone in the Pacific Northwest, United States - 17_EM | ecosystem: Host-associated > Plants > Roots > Unclassified | place...
TAGCGTAACTATGCCGTTCCAACCGCTTCCCCCTTATATTACTCTCTTTTCACGGTACCCTCCACGAGAACTTCCTGTCTAGATTACGCTGGTAGCTACCTCTGTAGCTACCTTGGGAATTACAGGTATCTTAAAATTCTCCTCTACGCTAAATTTTCTAAAGCTTATTAAATGTTTGTAGAGAAATGGGTAACTGTTGCTGCTAATTAAAGATGCTGTTTATAGATCTGGGTTGTTGCAGAGGCTTTTACGGAAGCTTTTACGGAGGTTACTGCGGAGGTTACTGCGGATATTGCTGCGGATATTACTGCAGAGATTGCTGCGGAGGTTCTTGTAGAGGTTGCTAGTGGGTTAGGATATTGTTCGCAGGTCTAGCTTATTATGCCAGTTATCCAGGCGCGGTAGGGGTTAGAGGAGGTGTCTTAGCGCTTGAGTTAAACGGGGTTAAGAATCTCTGGTGGGACGGAGCTTAAGGCACGGGTTAAGATACGACAGCTTGAGGAACTTGAGGTGTTTAATAGCCTAAGGTTATCTATAGTAGTTACTGCGGAGGTTCTTACGGAGGTTGTCTAGGCGCGGTAGGGGTTAGAGGAGACGTCTTAGCGCTTGAGTTAAACGGAGCTTACGCGGACGGAGCTTGTGTAGACGGAGCTTATACGGACGAAGCTTGCGCTAGTGTAGCTTGTGGCTGTCCGTTATTAGGATTCCCTCAAAAGTTAAACTTCTTTATAGCGCGTATTTAGTGCTTAATCTTAATCTCTTATAGAGTCCATTTATGCTCTTCTTTTGTGTCTAGCAGAGTTGGTAACAAGCAAGCTAGCAAGCTAAAAGGCCTAATTTAGGCAAGCAAGCAAGCTAAATAAGGCCCAGCTTTGCTTGCTTGCTTGCCCGCTTAATAGGAAATATATATATAAATTCTCAGGTTAAGAGTTAAATCTAATAATATATTTTTAAATATAAATACTATAAACAAACACGTTTATTCATTTTTCTGTGCCGAGCGTATATATGCTTCGCACGTGTACTTTCACGTAATATATCACGTGCAACAGCACATGCCTCTCGCGTCCTTTTAGAGCCTCCCTTGGAGCCTCTCTTAAAGCCTCCATCCGAAACACCACGCCAAGCCTCGTAATAACTATCTGCACCGTATTATTACTATAAATTATAGCTATAAAGGAGCTTTAAGGTAACTCCAGCCTTAGTTTTTTATACACTAAAAATTTCTATATAAAATTAATTAAGCGGCTAAGCAAGCAAGTAAGCCGAACGATTTAACCTAAATAAGCCAAGCAAGCAAGCTAAAGGCGTCAAAAATTGCAAGCAAGCAAGCTGAGACCTCTCAGCTTGGCTTGCTTGCTTATTACCAACTCTAGCGTCTAGGACTTGCTCCTAAATATTATCTCTAATAACGCCCCCATCTATAGGGACAAATACTCTATACTCCTGTAAGAAGTTACGGAAGTCTTATATAATATCCTTCTTTATAGGAGTTTATATTTCCTTTATCTATCTAACAAAGTCCTCCCTTATATAATACCATAGCATAGTGTTGTTATATTTGCTATCTTTATAGTGTACTATACGGTATAATAAGAATCCGTTTAGGTCCTGTTGCTTAGCATTTACAAAGTTAATTATATTGGTATTCTATGTTTTTAGGTTAATGTCCTTCTTATACTTCTTTAGATAGGTTAACGCTATAGTAGGTGCAGAATCGACGGGGTGTCGTACGTCGAAGGTAGGTAGGATTTTCGGTTTTGTAGGATCTCGTAGGTTTACTATTAAGAGGTAGGCAATTTAAGGTGTTATTTGGTGCGTTTTAGACGTCGTTTGACGCGTTTCGGACGTTAACTTGGGACCATAGGTTTAGTAACACTTCTAACCTAAAGTACTTGACTAAATCTTTGTAAACGTAGTTATTCTATATAATAGACGCAACTTAGTATCTCCTAGTACTTAATAACACTTCTATTACTAGTTTTCTGTAAGTTTAAGGTAGTATAGTATTACCGGGATCTATTCCATATAAGCGCATATGGCACCCCTATATAAGACTGTCTCTTCTATTTAAAGACCTAGCTGCTCTATAGTTAACTGTATATTTAACCACTAATTAGTGTTGGTTACATAGGGTGACTTACCGATAACGGCTACTCGAGTAGGTTACAGTGATATTAGTTAATAAAGCTTATTAATTAAAATGAGGAAGGGCGAGGAGCTTAAGGCTCCTCGCTACGCTAGTGCTGCGGCGTCACGTAACAACCGCTTACCTTATTCCCGACAGTAATAAAACAAAAGGGTAGACTAATACGTAGTTAAAATAGGGTAATATAAGATATATAAGGTATACAAGGTATACGAGGGTAGTGCTGATGTAGGCTTAAAGGCTGCAACCTTATATCTTTAGTATAGTCTAAGTAGTCGGTTACAAGCTTTATCCTGTAGAGAAAGCTAAGTTTATACATAAGTGGAAACTAATAGATAGGTAGGAACTGTATACCTACTTTAGGGTGCTAATTTATATAGGAATTATAATAGAGTTGTCCATTAAGGACTACTGGGGTGATTTAGAGTTAGCTGGTGTAGGGTATATAGTCAAAAACTATATAGGCCTTGTAAGATTTCAGCAGCTTAATTGCTACTTTAGATGCACAGAGTCTTGGCTAAAGGACGATTCTATAACACGTATAACATTTAATAGAGTTAACGACCTTTCTAAACACCTTTAACTAAGCTGTTATAAGCTATATACACCTGGAACTTACCTTACTGTTAATAAGACAATATAACGCTTTATGGGGCGCGCCTCTAAGACTGTAAATATTCCATCAAAACCTACACCTAAAGGCTTTAAGATTTGGATATTGGCGAACGAGGGCTATGTCCTTAATTGGCTGTAGCACGCGAAAGGCAATAAGAAGGGGCCAGTGGATCTTAATACTACATTTATAGAGGAAGACTTTTTAAAGACGCAGGCGGTTATACTTAATCTACTTACCTAGCGCGACGCGGATATAAATGAGGTCCTCTACCCTCCAGGAAAGCACGTCGTTTAGCTTAATAATCTATTTATAAGTGTTAAGCTTCTTACCAAGCTTCGCCAATTAGGAATTGGAGGCGTAAATACCATCTAAACGATAAAAACAAAGCGCGAGGAACTAGGTGACTCTACAGGTGATATTTTAATTAACGCGATAGGAAGAAGGAAAAAGATTCCTATAGAGCAAATCGACCAGAGACTCTCTCACCTTAAGCTCTACCATACGGCTTAGTTACCGTAGGGTGTCCTCTACGGAGCCACCTTAAGGGACTTAAGAGTGATGGAATTTGCTTGGAAGGACGCCCAAGTCGTCCTTTTTGTAAGCACAGTCGATAACGGTAGGAAACCTATGACTTCTTAACTACATTTCTCGCTAACGTTATACATCGTATATAGGGCAGAAATTAGTTACTACCCCCCGGCGACGCCCTGCCCTTACTGCCAGCTCTGCCAAACAGACGCGTAAGGTATTTGGTGACGCTATTATTAAAGACCTTCTAATTCCAACCTTTATAAATAACTATAATTACTATATGCTGGGCGTTAATCTTGCCGACTAAAGAAGATCTTATTATAATACTTAAAGGCCTTACGTAAAGACTTGGAAGCCTTTATGGCACTTCCTCCTTAATATTATACTTGTTAATTGTTTTCTGCTCTCCTCCTACCGTTCCTCCAAGCGCTTACCACTAAGTCGTTATAATACACATAAGCAATTTCGGAAGGACCTCCGGCAGGCTCTCTTTAAGTAGTTAACTCGTGCCCCATGAGAGTATAGTTAAAAGAGGCCAGTCAGATACTCTACGAATGATATTTTATGGTACCTTGTTGACGATTATAAGCTTATTAAGCTGTTTATACGCAGGGAACAGAAGTTCTGCTCTACTTGTATTGAGGCTGGTAGAAAGACTTAAGTACGACACCTAGGGCGCAGGAAGGCTCTGTTAGATCTATTACCAAATATAACTTATAAATCTCGCAATAGTAAGGATTGGAAGAGGCCTCGTAGAGCTCCAAAGACTCTATTTGGCTGCTTTATTTGTAAAATACCGTTCTGCAGGGAGGACAAGTGCTAGCTCTCGCATATTGAGCGACTCAACTCCAAAGATTAAGTGTATATAGCAATTGTATAAGGAAGTCGACAGCTTCTATAATGTTGTAGTTTTGATTACGGAGCCTTGATCCTATTGATTCTATTGGCTAGATCCTTATCGATAACAGTAGGACGAATTGTACCGTTAGAAGGGATATACCTTATAAGTTTAGGATACGCCTAGGATAGCATATCGTCTAAAGCGCGAGAAGTAGCCTAGCCGCAATGACCTAGTTCTAATATTCGCTCCTCATTTTACTAACATCTGGTTTACCAGACCAGTTAAAGCCAGTAATTCTATTTTAGCTATATGCGAGCTTTTACTAATCTAATTAAATAGAATCGCTTTATAATAAAAGCTATAGTAAGTAAGACATCTAATTAATCTAGAGACTCTATGTTTATAGATACTGTATTATTAAAAGAAAGAATAACTATACTTATGCTCTCCTAAATAGTAAAATAGAAATTCTATAGCTATATAAAAGCGTTTTAGCTAGTAACCGCGAAGAATAAGTAAGTAAGGAGCCAGAGCCTATTAGAATTGTCCAATAAGCTATAGTTAGTAAAGGTTTAATATATCTCTATTAACGGAAATTTACAGTTATAAATAGGTAGAATTTTCTTTAGAGTTTGTTTTTATAGCCTCTTAACCTTATAAAAGTGCTAATTATTAACTTTTTATTTACTCTAAAGCCGCTTTAATATCGTCCTTCTAGACCTAGTAATTGCTATATTTGGTATTTTAGTAGGCTTAGCTTATTATAGTTGCTTTTTATTTATAGGCAATTATGCTCCTTTTCTCTAGTATGTTTTACTTTACGGTTTAGGATCGTATCTAATAAAAAAGACGTCTTTTATACGTTCTTCCATTACATTATCCCGTCCATAAATATTATCTAACTCTACCTTATCCTGCCCCTCTTTGCGCGCCTATATTTAGTTATCCTACCTTATATATTAGGGATTATGGTTAATTAATTGTTAAGGCTCTTTACGGTATTACTTATCTACCTAAGACAGCAACTATTCTTTCTCTCCTTTTTAGCTATCCGTACAATTATAGGGCTAACTACTAAGACTTTACTGCAATGTCTTTACACTTTAAATTAATAAGTTTATAGCTGCGGAGGGGAACTAGTTTTCTATGTAGGACGAAGGGTATTAAAGAGAAGTCGCGGGAGACTTTTAGGGGGTCATGTTAACTTCTTAAGATAGCGTTAAATCACCGTTATAAGAGGAAAACTAATTAGTAGTGCTTACCTTAGTCTATTTAGCTAGCTTACCTATAGGTAAAGGGGACAAGCTAAAAGCTAAAAGGAGCTTACTAGAATTAATAAAATCACTATTATAATTCTATAAATCTTCTTTAAATAAGTCTCTAATAGCAATATAGTATAGAGCTATGGAATTAATAGCTATGGAAAGCATAAGCGTCTAATTATAAATTAGCTGGGAATACTTTAGATTTATATCTAAGAGCCAGTTAAGCTTAAAGCAGACATTATATTAAAGGATCATAAATTCCTATCATAGCTACATTAGTTATAAAAATTAAACGTAAAGGAGAAGTAAAGAAGGCATACATTTTCTATCTTAGTACTAATAGTATTAATCGGTATGCCTTAAGTCGGTTTATTATAAGTAAGGGGATTATAGTTTAAAGGCAGATACTACGCTTACGCGTGTAAGTAGAAGGTAGCAGAATAAAGTCACCTAGGTCTCGGCTTATTAACTACCTAAATATTTTAAGTAATAAAAGGCAGATCTAGCCTTATAGGGCAACAGCTCTATTAATAACTATTATTAATAACAATCGCTCTAGGTTGTATATTTAAAATCCTAAATAAACCTGCCTCCCATAATTATAGCGGCCGACTCTATAACGGCCACCTTTCTTCAGCTAAGGAAAGAGGCTTTAGTTAAATAGATAATACCCTATATAATGATTATGCCGGAGCTTTAACCATTAATATTTAGGAAACGCCACCTTAATAAAGGTATAGCCAGAGCGGGTCAGCCGCCCTCCCTACTAGCAGTAGTAAAGCGTAACCTACACTGGACTAAAAACACACCCAATTAGTCTAGGTAGGATATTAGTGTTATATTACTAAAGTATATATTATATCTAACTAAGTACCTTATTTGTTTTATCTCTCTTTAGGCCGCTATTATACCTTAAAATAAATACTTAGGTACCAGTATATAGCTAAATGCGCGTAAAACGAGTATATTATAACTTTGTTAGTTCGCGCTATAGCCTATTTTACGCTCCTCCTATCTATAAATTAGGCGCCTAAGAGTATACCCTTAGCGCTAATAATCTCTTCCTTAGATTATGCCCTAAAATATATATACTGCGCCTAGGGCAGCAGCCACTTACAGTATTTATTCCTTTCCTAAATCTTTATAACGGCCTTATATAATGCTAATATAGTAGCTCTATTATTATACCTTATAGTTCTACTTTAACCAAGTTTGGAGTAGTATAACTTCGCAATATCTATATATACGTTATCGTTAGACGGCTATAAATATCTAACTATATACCTAAATCTAGCGACTTAGAACCTATTAATAACGTAGAGTGCTTTATCTAAAAGCTCTATTACCTAGTTCTACTCGGTTAAGCAGGCTAAGAGGTATACAATCTCCGCCTATAAGAGGTAGGCCTAAAATACCTTATAAACGCTTAGTATATCCTACCTTAGCTCTTAAGTAGATATCCTAGCTATCTATAGTATTAGGCCACTTTTAGAAGGGTTAACTAGATCTAATACCCTATAGTAGGCGAAGTGGGCAATATTATACTCTTAGAGTTAAGCTATAGCGCTTATAATATTTAAGTACTTTAGAGTCTATATAGAAATAGAAGGCCCTATAGCTGCTATAACCTTAAATCTCTCTACTCTTATCTCTAAAAGATTACTTGCGCTAGGGGTTTTAGGTATAGTTATAATAGCTACTCTTTAAGAATCGCAGCAAGATGGGGTAGTAGCCCTAGTACGCTCTTAGGTATATTAAAGGGCTTTAATTATCGGCGTATAGGATAAAATAGCCTAGTAATACTCACTTTCCGTTAGTCTAGTAAAGATATCGCCAGCTAAATAGAAAGGGAAGGAACTAGTAAGGCTAGTTTTAATTTACTAAACTCTTAATAGGTCTTCTACGGAAGACTATATATAATAGTAAAGTTTGTCTAATATAGGCCTTATATACCTACGCCACAGCCATAATAAGAATTAAAGGTAGGCTTTATTTTTACAACTCTAGTTATTTAATAAAGTTATAGTAAGGTCTTAATTAATCTAGTTTTTAGCTTTATATATACTTAAACCTAAAAGTAGGAGAACCTTTAACACGTTAGCAGTAATAATAATAGCATTGCTCCTAAGGTTAGTAATATTTACTACTATAATACTACCTTTTATAGAATAGCGCTATATCTACTTAACGGTAAGGCCATTATAAAATTAGCTAAACCTAAAAAGTTACTAGATATCTTATACGCACTTCTTAAGCTTTATAATTACTTTTAATCGGCTTATTAAAGTAGTTTTCCGTATATAGTTATCTATAATATTTTTAGCAGGCTTATTTACTTCTAAGTAAAGGCTTTTATATTGTCTATATAGCTAGGGATAAGCCGCCTTTAGCTTAGAGGTGTCGCTTTAATCGTCTATAAAAAGGCTAAGGATTACATTCTGTCCTTACTCTAGTACCTCTAAGGCTACTTTAGGCCCCTTACCTATTTAAAGAGTAACAGAGTAGGCAGTTATAGCTAGTTTAGAAAAGTATAAAATAATATTAGATTTTTTTTTTAGGCGGCCGAAAATTAGGGTCTGTAAAACCTGCGTAAGTCGCGATTCTGGCGATTTGCGGCGACTTACGGCGACTTGCGGCGATTTGCTACAGCCTATAACTCGCGTAAAGCCGAACGTCTTACCCTATTAAAACGATACAGCTATATATACAACTAGCTTCTCCTACTCTCCTCCCCTTATATAATTTATAAGAAGTTAAAATTTATTCTTATAATAAAAGCTTACCTTATAGTTACTATAATCTATTATAGTTAGCCGCTATAACTAGCTACTATAACTAATGTATAAGAAGTGTAACTGTAGGGGTAGGCTAGTAGACCTCTCTTATTAAACACGAAATTGCTATATATTACTAGGCATACTACCCAGTTCTTTAAGCGGCAAGTTTATATACTTCTATTATTAAGCATAAAATTGCTATATATTGCCTAGCATATTACCTAGTTCCTTAAGCGGCAAATTACTACACTTTAGTTATTAGGTATAAAATTGCTATATATTACCTAGCATGTAAGCTTTATAGTGTATAGGAATTAAACAAGCGACTTAATTGTAAATCTATGGAAATTAAGAGGTATATATATATGAAACAATATAGGTATAACGGCGCTGGAGCGCGTCACCTAGTTAGGGGTTCGCTTAAGACTTGGCATATGTATATAGACGTGGCCTTGCGACCTTCTCTTGCTCCTTAGCTTAATATCTTTATAATATAGTATTCGTTCGCTTAATCTTGCAAGCATTCGTTTAAGTCTCTATTAAGACATTTATTTAATAGTTTAAGCCGTTATAATAGGTAATAGGATGAAATGGGAACAGTGACTAGCAAGTAATATTAATCTGCGATTAATATATAGGGTGGCGTTAAGGCTGTCTCGGCAGCACCTATAGTTAGTTATATAGTATATTACCTAGTTCCTTAAGCTATAAGCTAATAAACTTCTATTACTAAGCATAAAACTACTGTATATTACCTAGTATATTACCTAGTTCTTTAAGCGGCAAGCTAGTAAACTTCTATTACTAAGCACGAAGTTACTGTATATTACTAGGTATATTACCTAATTCTTTAAATTACAAGCTAGTAGGCGTCGCTTATTAGTAAAATATTCTAATATATTAGCTTATATATTACCCTATTCCTATATTATAAGCTAGTAAACTTATTAATAAAGCACTATAATATATTGCCTAGCGTATCGGCAATATACCACAATTCTTTTATTAGTAAGAGAAGTTTACTATCTTACTATTTAAGGAACTAGGTAATAAGCGACCGGATATATCGCAGTGCTTTATTAATAAGCAATAACTGCTAGTTTACTATTTAAGGACCCAAGTAATATATTGCCCTATTTTATAAAAAATAACCTAATATGCCTTTTATTAACTATAAAACTACAGTATATTGCTAAAAAATATTACTTACTCTATTTAAAAAACCCTAGTATATGCCTTCTATTAGCTATAAAACTGCGATATATTACCTACTATATTGCCTAATTCTTAAAATAACAGCCGGTATACTTTTTTTACTAAATAAGACTTTATAGTAAATTGCCTAGCACACTGCCTAATTCTACGCTAAAATATTAAAAATACCTCGCTAAAGTACTTCTACTAGCTACTCCTTTAAACTCCCTAGCTTATTTATATTAATATCTAGTATTTTATCTACAGCAGTCTTTTTAAACTTATACTTATTTAGAATTCTAACCTTAATATAGGAAGCCGTATTATATAAAATATATACTATTATAAGAGGGTTTTCTTAGCTAATTTAGTAGATACGGTATATAAACTATTCCTATTTACTAAAGGATAGATTAAACTCTATAAGTATAATATTAGGAAAATATTCGCAGGATAAGATTTAAGTAGACTTTGATTTTCGCGTTTTACGTAATTAACATGCAATTTAACCAACTTGATACGCAATTAACTAACTTAATACGCAATTGACTAACTTAATATATTTAAAAGTTAAATAACACGTAGTTAACCTACTTACGTTAGGAAAAAATTTAGCAGCATTTAGCTAATATTTTTAGCATTTTGTAGCATTTCGTAGTATTTAAAACAGACTATACGCATTAAGCAGTATCTAGGCAGCTATATATATATATTATATATAAATTTTTTATTTTTAGATAGATAATTAGATATTGTCGGTATCACCTAGGAGGGTACTGTAATTGCAATATAAGGTAACTAGTTCTTGGTTTATTTGTGTCTATCTCTCGTCTACTAAAAGAGAAAGAAAGGGGTAGTAAAGGTCGGGCTATCTATCGGGCCGTAGGTGGTTAGGTGACCTACGCTACGCTATACAGCCCTTACCGCATACGCTCTGCGCGTAATACAATTTACAACCTCTACTTATATAAACACTGGCGACATTTATAAAAAGGAAAGAAGGTAAGAAAGTATAAAGGAGAAGTATATAGGTTAACAGGTGCTTAGGGCAGTAATCGCAAATGTCTTAGGTATTGCGAATATTACGGATATTGTAGACGTTGCAAATATCGTTACGGATATTGCGGATATCACTACAGATATTGCGGATATCGCTACGGATATTGCGGATATTGCGGATATTATAAATATTCGAATATTGCGGGAGATAGGTAGGCGCGTACAAGGTGTTACTAAGGTGTTCCATAACAGAGCGTAGTTAAAGTTAGAACCGAAGGTGTGGCGGCTTTAGAAGGTATAAGAGTTATAGAGCTATTGTAGACTATAGGGTAAAATAGGTAAAAGGGCTAAGTCCTATCCGTCGTCGTCAAAATAACAGTTAAGGAAGTTGATGTTAATAGTGAGGTTCTCTATATTAACGTCGTCATCGTCATTACAGAAGTAGGTGGCGTTTTTGCCCTTGTTATTGTGTCTTGTTATACTAGGTTCCGTACTACTAGGTTTTATATTACCGGTAAGGCCGTAGATAAAGGCATTATTGTTTATAAACGTAACTATATTCTTAGCAGTTTTAATTAGTATTAGCCCGTTTAAAGTTATAAAGTGCTTAACACCATAGTTATTATAGAAGAAATTGCTACTAGTAGTAGTTGGAGTTAATGTATTAAGTGCTATGGCCGTTATATCCTTATTAAAATCGTCGTCAATATCGTTGTCTATAAGGTACTAGTAGATATGTCTCTTAAATCCTTCTCTTGCTTCGTTACGTTCTTCTTTAGTATACTTAGTTAACTAATAGTCTCCTTTCTTACACACGAAGCACGTCCTAGCGTTATTACTATAACGATTATTTAATAAACTTAGTCAAGATATTAGTTGGTAGTAGCGATGGTTAGTAAAGAATATATTTATAGGCTGTTCTATAGGCTATAAAAATACATTAGCAGGTTGTCCTATAATACTATTAATCTTCTTATAAGTAATGATTAATAATCGTAGGCTGTTTATAAGGCCAGTAAGTGTGGTAGGTAGGTTTAAGTAAGCTGCCTAGTAAGCAGCGACGTCTTAATAAGCGACAATGAGCTTATTATGTAGGAAATCGTCATTGCGGAGATTAATATTAAGACTATACTGTAAATAATAGAGGTCGTTAAGCAGTAGCTATAGGCAGTCCCCTATAAACTTGCCTTCGTTTTTTATTATTACCGTCTTAAGGGTTATAGCGTTCCACTTTATCAGAACTCCGCGCTTGTATTTTAGTCCTTTAAAGTAGTTGCGTATAGCGTTATAGATATTATTAAAGGTAGTATAGGTTGCCTTATTCTCATAGTAAAAGTTAAAAGTAATACTATGTAGTATTGTTAGAAAGCCTTTAATCTTTGCCTTTTGCGGTATACCAACTCTATTATAAAGGTTGTTAAAAATCGTAAGCTTGCGGTTAAAGTTGTCATCCTCTCCGCTGTATTTACTTTCCTCTATATATATCTTTACTAGGGTTGCTAAGTCTCTACTATAGTTAACGGCGGCTGTAACTTTTATAGGAGGAGCTGTGACGTTTATAGGGGGAGCCGTAATGTTCGTAGAGGGAGCC
>Ga0307515_10020070_pt1 | contig 11963 bp, 8 predicted proteins | sample 17_EM_MG_FD_194513 | JGI IMG/M metagenome (GOLD analysis project Ga0307515, IMG submission 194513) | Populus trichocarpa ectomycorrhiza microbial communities from riparian zone in the Pacific Northwest, United States - 17_EM | ecosystem: Host-associated > Plants > Roots > Unclassified | place...
AAGCGCGTTGACCGTTCATCGGCGCTGCTGTACCGCGGCGAAGGGCCGGCGATCCAGGACCTGATGGCCGGCCAGGTGGCCTCGGCCGTGCTGGTGTTCGGCTCGGTCCTGCCCCTGCTCGCGTCGGGCCGGGTGCGACTGCTGGCCACCCCGGCGCCGCGCGAACGCGAGGCCTTGATCGGCCTGGCCGCCGCCTCCGGCGAAACCGAGGACGCAGAGGCGCCCGCCAACGCGCATCGCTCCATGCGACGCTCGACTCGTGCGCCGGCAGGGTTATGCGTTGCGCGACCCTGCGGTACGGCCGGTGTCGCGCACGCTCGCGGTGCCGGTCTTCGAAGGCACGCGGGCGGTGGCGGCGATCGGCGCGCGGCGCACTGCTGGCGCAGCCCCCCGGTTCAGGCTCGGCGGCGCGGACCGCGGGGGGTGTAAGCGACTACGAGCGATGTGGGTTCGCCCCACGAGACGATTTCACCGTCTCGACGGTGGCGTTCGGCGAATTTGATCAGGGACGCAATCGAAAGCGGTTGGTCTTGCATCAAACCCAGCATCCGTAGCTCCGTGTTTACGGGAGGACGGTGTCGGGCACCACCGACCTGCCGACGAAATCGTCCAGATCGGTGCGGCGAGCCATGTGCCAGGTGTCGTCATTGCGGAATGGCGTTGTCACGACGACCCGGCCCTGGGCGTTGCGGTACCAGTTGCTCATCCCCTTGTGGCTCCAGATCATCCGATCGTGCGCCGCCTGGACGCGCTCGTTGAATGTTCCGTTGACCTCTGGCCTGACCATGATCTCGAAGTTCAGGCCATACTTGGCGATCGCCTTCTGCACGATTCCCATCACGTAGCGCACCTGCGTTTCAATCGCGGCGACTACGCTTCCTCCATGGCCCAACCCTGTATTCGGCCCTGAAAGTACAAAGAAGTTCGGGAACTCGGGGACCGTCATTCCCATGTAGGCCTCAGGCCCACGGCGAGACCAGGCGTCGCGAATCGACAGGCCGCCGCGTCCGAACAGATCGACCGACGCCAGCATGTTGACGGCGTCGAAGCCCGTCGCTATCACCAGTACGTCGACGGGGAAGCGCTCGCCCGCTGTCGACACGACGGTGTCACCGTCCACGTGGGCAGCGCCGCAGGTCACCAGCCGCACGTTGTCGCGTCTGAGGGTCCGGTACCAGCCGTTGTCCAGCAACATGCGCTTTCCGAACGGTGGGTAGTCGGGCAACACGTCAGGCAGGAGGTCTTGCCGAGGCCCGAGTTCGGCCTTGACATACGCGGTGAAGAACTCGCGGTGTTTGTCATTCTGTGCATTGATCGCCCTATCCGGATGAGGCCATGCTGGGTCGATTTGAAGCGATCCGTGCACACGGTCGTTGAAGATCCACGCCAGCCGCTGCCGGTACCATTCCTGGTAGCGGGGCACTTCCAGCAGCAGAAACCTCGCGCTGGCCGTGATGGGCTTGCGGAACTTGTCGAACGGGGCCGCCCACTGCTTGGAACGCTGGAAGACGGTCAACGAGCCGACTTCCGACGCGATGGCCGGCACCACTTGCATGGCTGTTGCACCGTTGCCGACCACCGCAACGCGTTTGCCCTTGAGGTCGAGGCCCTTGGGCCAACGCGCCGTGTGGAAACACTGTCCCTTGAACTCGGCCAGACCTTCGATGGGAGGCAGCTTGGGAGTGTTCAGAACGCCGACAGCGCCGATGAGCACGTTGGCGTGGAGATCCTCAGGCCCGTTTGCACCATCCGCCACGACATGCCAGCGCGCAGTAGCTTCGTCGTAACGCGCGTTCTGCACTTTGGTGTTGAAGCGGATGTTCGGCGTGACGCCGTAGTCGTGGGCCACTCTCTCAAAATAGGCCTGAATCTCTTCCTGGAGCGCGAAGTGCAGCGTCCAATCGTTCTTGGCAAACGAATAGGAATAGATGTGGCTGGGTGTATCGACGCCACACCCGGGATAGTGGTTCTCCCACCATGTTCCACCCAAGTTCGGATTCTTCTCGATCACGACGTACGGAACGCCGGCCTGCTGCAGCCGGATGGCAGCACACAGGCCGGCGACGCCTGCGCCGATGATCACGACGCGGAATTCCTGAGGGACCTTGAAGGCATTCCGCTGGTCCAGCACGAAGGCCTCATCCAGGCCAAGACCGGCCGCGACAATGGCGCCGTAGCCCTCCGGAATCTTCTCGCCCGTGCCCAGGCGCATCATCCGGGTCAGCAGTGCCTCGTCCGGCGCAGGCAGTCGTGGAGGCGTCCCGCGTTTCCACGCCACGATGGCTTCGCCGGCTGCTTCGATCACTTCAGCGCAGGTGGCCGCGTCCAGGCCACCCGAGTCCAGTTCATCGAGACCAGCCGCTCTGGCGCATTGGAACCGCTCCGACAACCACCGCATGTCTCCGGTCAGATGAACCAGGACCATCAGAAGCGTCGGGATGTTGGCGCAGGGAAGCGCCTCGATCAAGGTGCTCTCCCAGGCGTCGGTTTGATGGAGGTGATCGTTCCGCATGAAGTCTCCTGCTCAAGGTCTGAGTGGTCTGAGAATGAAAGGATTTGCCCGCTGGTCAGTTGCTCGCATCCGGCCGCTCAAGCGCAAGGTACGTCGCGTCGATCAGCGATTGGCCGCGTTCATTGACCAACATGCCGCTCCCCATCCGGTTCATCGTGTAGCCGAAGCTGAGCGATCTGGCTGGATCGATGAAGCCCACGGATCCGCCAGATCCGCAGTGACCGAATGCTTCGTCGCCGATACGCAGGCTGCTGCCGTCCGCCGTTGATGCCTGGTTGTCCATTCCAAGCATGAAGCCGTCACAGAAGCGCGTTGGAATGAGCAGGGTTGCATCCATGCCGAGGCGGCGTTCTTTCGCTGCTTCGCGCAGTCGTCCGACGGACGCCTCGAGCCCCTGGAGTCGCTGATGAGCGCCTGGCTGCATCAGCTCGTAGAGACCACTCAACCCCCGTGCGTTGGTGACCCCATTGGCGGACGGGATTTCGACCGCCCTGCCGCGACGCGTATTGATGCCCCTGCGCGACCAGCTGCCCGCGTTGAAGACCAAGAGGTTTGGAATACTGCCCGGACAAGCCAAGGCCTCGGCAAATGGCGTCTTCGGCGCCTCGGCACTGCTCATTGGCAAGATCGTCGCGACGCGGGGCTCCACCGATTCCGGAAGACCAATCCAGAAGTCCAGGCCATGGGGTCGCGCGATCAACTGATCGAACAGCGCTCCCAATGTGTGGCCCGTGATTCTGCGGACAAGCTCCCCGAGCACCACGCCGAACGTGATCGCGTGGTACCCATGGGCTGTACCAGGCTGCCAGAACGGCTGCTCGCGCTCGACGTGCTCGACCATGTACGCGTTGTCCTCGAGGCAGTCGACCTTCAGTGGGCTCCTCAGCACCGGCAGACCGGCCGTGTGGTCGAGCACCATCTGCACGGTGGTGCCGGCCTTGTTGCCACCGCCGTACTCGGGCCAGTAGTGCGTGATGCGCTGATCGAAGCGCAAGTGGCCCTGCGCGGCCAGCAGGTGAGCACACAGCGCGACCGCACCCTTCGTGCTGGAAAAGACGACCAAGACCGTGTCTTCCTCCCAGGGCATGCGTGTCTCCTTGTCTGCAACGCCGCCCCACAGATCAACAACGATCCGACCTGCGTGCCGCACGCACAGCGACGCCCCGAGTTCGCCCCGCGCCGTGAAGCCTCGTACGAACTCCTCAGCCACCTCGGCGAAGGCGGCATCAAAGCGGCCGCGTACCAGACCCGTCGGAACCAGGCGCTGCAAGGACTCGGTTTGAGCGTCATCGGTACGCGCCACCTGCTTCTTTCTCATCATTGCTGCGCGTATACCTCGCCGTACGCGGCGCGCAACGCGGCCTTCTGGATCTTGCCGGTCGTGGTCAGTGGAAGGGCGTCGACGAACACGATCTTCTTGGGCCGTTCGAACGAGCCGAGCAGTTGAACGCAATGCGCATCGAGATCGGCCGGTGTCGCGACGGCCCCGGGTTTGAGCACCACGAAGGCCGTCACAGCCTCCGCCCATTTCGGGTGAGGCAAGCCGACGACGGCGGCGTTTCCGACCGCCGCGTGGCGGAGCAGTACTTCCTCGACCTTCAGCGAAGGCACGTTCTCGCCGCCGGACTTGATCATGTCCTTCTTGCGGTCGACGAACATCAGTTGGCCGTCCTTGTCCATCAGCCCCAGGTCACCGGTGTGATGCCAACCGAACGCGAACGCCGCGCGTGTGGCCTCTGGATCCTTGTAGTAGCCGAGCATCACGTTGGGACCGCGGTGCACGATCTCCCCGACCTGCTCACGCGCCAGGAGGTGACCGTCGTCGTCCATGATCGCGGTCTCGTTGACGAACGCCGAGATGCCCCAGTAGGGCCCAAAGCGCCTGAGTTGCTCTTCCGGCTTGAACATGGTCGTGATGGAGTACATCTCGGTCTGCCCCGAACACAGCGCGAAGTTGGGGCAGATCTCGCCGATCAACTGGGTCAGCATCGTCTGCGACATCGGCGCCATCGCGTAGATGCAAAGACGCAGGCTCGAGAAATCGAGCTGCTTGCGGCGTGGGTGGTTGAGGATGGCGCCGTACATCATCGGCAACGCCACCGTGACCGAGATGCGATAGCGCTCGATGTCGTCCATGAAGGCGTCGACATTGAACCCGCGGCGCAGCCGTATGGCGCCACCGCCGACCCAGAACGTCATGGAGGTTGCATGCTGTGAGACGTGGAACATCGGAAAGAGGCAGCTGACGACGTCCGAACTGCTGACGCCGAATTCGGCGAGATTGCTCATCACCGCGGCATAGACGCTGGCGTGCGAGTGCATGACGCCCTTCTGCCGCCCTGTCGTGCCACTGGTGTACATGATCAGCGCCAGATCATTGCTGTCGATGTCGACCTCGGGCAAGGTCTCCGGCATTCCGGCCATCGCATCATCGAACCGCAGCGCGGGCGTTCGACCGGAATGAGGCTCGGTCGGGTCAATCACGACGCAGCGTATTCCACGCGCGTCGATGAGCGATCGAAGGCCGGGCTTGGCGTAGAGGTCGCCGTCGATCACGAGCGTCCTCACCCCGGCGTGTTCGAGGATCTGATCGATCGCCGGTGGCGCAAGGCCGGTGTTGATCGGCACCCACACCAGGCCAGCCTTCTGGATCCCGGTGAACGCGTAGACCATCTCGACGGAGTTGGCGCACAGCATGCCGATTCGGTCGCCCTTGGCCGCGCCGGCGTGAATCAGCGAGTGCGCAAAGCGGTTGCTGTGCGTGTCCATCTCCCGGAACGAGATGGCACCTCGGTCATCGAAGATCGCGGCCTTCTCGCCAAAGCGGCGTGCCGCCTTGTGGATCAGATCGCCCAGAGCGATCCGTGCGATGCGCCGACGGACCGAGGCAGGATCGAATGCGTCACTCATGCTGGACTCCGCTTTGAGCGCAACCGGTCAGAAGGCAGTTCGAATGCCGAACTCCACGCCGGTGTTGGAACCACCCGAGAGCGTCTTGCTTCCCCCGGGGGACGCAAAAGTGTAGGAGCCCACTTCCTCGATACTGAGTGCACCGCCAGGGTCATTCTTCAAGCGCGAAATCGACGCATACAGACCCGTCCGCTTGGAAAGCGCGTACCCCCCACCCACGGCCAACTGGTTGCCCCCGAACCACCCTCCCGCATTGGCTGCGGAGTTGACAAGAACCTTGGAGTAGGAGGCCCACAGACTCGCATTGCCAATCGGAACGGAAGAGCTCAGCGCCCAGCGCCGTTCACTCATGTCGCCATGCTTGCTGTTGGCCAAGAGCAGCATCACCTTGGTGGCGCCGAAGTCGTAGCTGGTGCCAAGATGGGCAAGTTTGAAATCACCGCCGGCTGAATTGCTCGTCGAGCCGTAGGAGGCGGCAATGTTGTAAGGGCCACCTGAAAATGCCGCTCGACCGCCCCGGTACGATCCCGCGGAGCCTCCTTCCGAAGGCGCGAACATGAGTCGCGCACTGAATCCGCCGAGGTTGCCCGGTGTGATGTACTGGACCGTGTTGTTGCGCCAGAGGAAGCCGCCGTCCACATGCGTCAGGTGCAGGTGATCGCCCAGACCCAGGTTGAAAGTCGGGTCGAACTCCCATTGGCCGAAGTACGACGCCGACCAGTCGCGTCCCAGCCGAAGTGTTCCGGCCGCATCACTGCCCAAGCTCACCCAGCTCCCGCGGGTCCAGAAGGGAAGGCCGAGAGACTGCGCCGTATCGCCCGTGTCCGGGAGGATCGCGGTCTCCAACCAGAACGATGCCTTCAAGCCATCGCCCAGGTCTTCCGTACCGCGAAAGCCGAGCAGCGACGGCGAACCACCGAAGCTGCCGACGCTGTTGACCGAGCCATTCCCGGAATACTGAATGTGGCGTGCGTTGAGGTCCAGAGCCCCGAAGATCGTGACGTTTGAATCGGCGTATGCAACTGGAGCCAGCAAGGCCAAGACCGCAGCTGCCGAAATGATTTGTCTCATGTCTACCTCTGTCGTTGTGTTGAAAGTAAATGCTCGTCGTGCTGGAGCCAGCGCGCCGACTCGGTTTCAAAGAAGCAGCATGTCAGTCCAAGCGATGGTCGCGGTGGCGACCATCGGTCCACTGCACTCGGTGTGTTGCGCCGGTATGGCGTTCCCCGACCGGTAGGCCTGGGACGCCAGACGATGTGCTCTTTCGAATCTTCCCCAGTTGCCCTGGCGCTTGCAGGGTCGCGTAACACCACCCATGGAGCGGTAATGTTCCAAGCAGGTCGCCATTCTACTGAGCGGTAGCATTAGGCTAATACAGGTACAAACCACTAACGACTTGGCACCGTTGCGCAAGCAGAATTTCGAGCAGAAAGCCGCCGGCTCCTTGGCGCGCGCATAGGACGACTGCAGAGAAAACCATGGAACGAACGACGCGCAGGCGAGTCACTTCGGCGAGGTCAGCCAGCAACGCGTTGGTGCTGCCAAGTCTTGGGGTGAACTGCCCATGAGTTCCTCGCGCCGCCTTCGTCTGTCTCAGCAAGTCATCGTCAGCGTTCTCTTCGTGCTGCTGTTCTCTGGGTTGGTGGTCGGGCTGCCGGGTTTCCGGCAGATCGACAACCTGCTGGCGCTGGTGCAGAACGTTGCCGTCCTGGGAATCCTTGGTCTGGGCATGGCGCTGGTGGTGATCGGCCGTGGAGTGGACTTGTCCATGGTTGCCGCGCTGTCGGTACCGGTCGCGCTGCTGATGCAAATGGTCCAGGACGGCCATGGCGTCGGCACGTCATTCGCCGCCGCGCTGGGTTTGGCGCTGGCCTTCGGCACCCTCAACGGTTGGTTGATCGCCTACGGCGAAGTGCCGCCGCTCTTCGTGACGCTGGCCAGCGGGCTGTTCCTGGCTGGCATCGGGCCGACCTACTTCTTCCAGCTCGAAACGGTGCAATGGCCGCAGGCCTTGGATTCGCTTGCCGTCGTTGGCCGAGGCGCCGTGGGGGGCATTCCGGCATCGGTGTGGATGCTGCTCATCACGCTGGTGGCGGTGGGTGTGCTTCTCAGGCGACTGACATTGGGGGCCTTTGTCTACGCGATAGGCGACAACCCCCAGGGCGCCCGCTCCAGCGGTGTACCGACTCGTCCGGTCATCGTTCTGCAGTACATCGCCTCCAGCGTCATTGCCGCACTTGCGGGGCTGGTTCTGGCTGCGTCCTTGGGCGGCCTGTCGACGCGCGTTTTCAACTCGACCCTCATGTACGACGTGATCCTTGTCGTGGTCATGGGCGGCATCGGCTTGTCGGGCGGGCGCGGTGGTGTGGGCAATGTCCTGGTGGGAACGCTGCTCATCGGCACCTTGCTCAATGCCCTGACGATTCTTGACGTCGGCTACTCGCTGCAGAACCTCATCAAAGGCGTCGTCCTGCTCGCGGCCATCGTCGCTGACACCTTGCTCAACCCACGCAACGAAGAAACGGCACAGCAAGGCGACATCTGACGTTGGCCGTACCGTGCCCGGTCGTCGACGCGAAGCGATTCAACAACAGGCGCCACTGCGCGCCACATTCGAAGGAGACCCACCATGACCCTTTCCCTGACGTTCCCCGCACACAGCCTGCGTGCAATGGCCAGCGCGCTGGTTGCCGTTGCCGCGTTGACCCTCGGCGTGGATGCCACGGCACAGAACAAGGGGCTCGACGAGCCCATGCGCGCGAACTACAAGAAATCCCTTCAGGGGCGCACCGTGGCCTTCGTGCCGACGGCGATGGCCATCGACCTGGCGCAGGGTTGGGCCCGCGGCCTGAAGGCGGAGTTGGAGCCGCTGGGCGTCAAGGTGGTGATTCGCGACGCCAACTTCAGCACCCAGGCCGGAGCCCAGGCGCTGACCCAACTGATCGCGGAAAAGCCCGACGCGATCATCGTCCACAACTTCGACGTCACCACGTACGCCAAGCTCATCGACCAGGCCGAGAAGGCGGGCATTCCGATCGTCCAGATCAACATGGGTGCGACGACCCAGTCCACCGCGTATGTCGGCGTCGACTGGGTGGACATCGGCGAGATGCAGGCCCAGGCCGCGGTGGACGCCTGCAAGGGCAAGTCGGGCAAGGTGGCCCTCGTCCAGGGTGCGCTCACGGCGGCCGCCAGTGCATACACGATCAAAGGCATCGACAACGTGTTCGCGAAGAACCCGCAGATCAAGGTCGTCTCGAACCAGTCGGCCGACTGGGATCCCTCCAAGGCCAAAGCCATCACCCAGACAGTGCTCAAGCAACACCCCGACCTGTGTGCCGTCGTCGGCTTCTGGGATGCGATGGACCGCGGGACCGCGGCCGCGGTCAAGGACGCCGGTCTGACGGGCAAGGTGGCTGTGATCACCGAGGGCGGAAACGAGACGCAGGCTGCCTGCGACATGGTCAAGTCCGGGGCCTTCGATGTCTATGTGGGCTACAGCGTGCCCAACCAGGCCGCCAACCTGGCCTCCGTCATCAAGTTCCTGCTGTCCGCAGGTGTCAAGGCCAACACGATCAAGGGGCAGACGTACACCACGCTGACGCCGATCACCAAGGCCAATGCATCGATAGAAGGCACCTGCTGGGCGTTGGCCAAGTAAGGCCGCACCGGACAAGCTGACGTCATGAACGAGACCCTGATTCGCCTGCGCTACCGCTGGTGGCCCGACCACCTGGTCGGTGAACTTCTTGCCAAGCGTTGGATGGAGACGGCCATACCCGTTCTGGTGCTCGTTCTCGTCAGCTTGACCTTGGCCCAGCTGATTCCGGGCTTCCTGTCTCAGGCCCAACTGGCCAGCACGGCTCGGCAGGCGGGCGAACTGGGCTTTCTGGCCCTGGGCCTGGCGCTGGTGATGATCGCCGGGGGCGTGGATCTCTCCATAGGCTCCATCTTCGCGCTGACCAACTTCACGGCGCTGCTGTGCATGCACGAGTTGCGGTGGCCGGTGGCCGCCGCTGCCCTGGCCACCGTGTTGGCAGGAATGCTGCTGGGGGCAGTCAACGGTGTGCTGATCGGCTACCTGCGCTTGCGCGCATTCCTGACGACGCTGATCACGCTCATCATCTTCCGGGCGATCTACGAGCTCATCAACGCCGACCATGCCACCGCCATCGCCGCACAGTTGCCGGACTCCCCGGCCTGGGACTTTCTCGGCAGCGGCAGCCTGCTCGGCGTGCCCGTGGTCGTATGGGTGTTCAGCGTGCTTGCGCTGGCATGCCACGTCGTGCTGACCCGCCTGCGCCCCGGTTGGCACGTGATGGCGATAGGCGGTTCGCGCCGCGCGGCGCACAACGCCGGCATCGCCGTGCGCCGCACGGTGGCGTGGACCTACGTCGTCTCCGGCGCTTTCACGGCGCTGGGTTCGATCTTCTTCGCTTCGCGGCTGGCCACCGTGGGCGGTGACATCGGCCTGGGGCTGGAAGTGACCATCCTCACAGCCGCCGTGTTGGGCGGCATCGGCCTGGGAGGCGGCCGCGGCTCGGTCACCAAGGCGATCGTCGGGCTGTTGATCGTGCTGCTCATCACCAACGGGCTCACGACACTGTCTTCGTCCGGCGGGCTCAATCGCATGGTGCTGGCCGTCATCCTGCTGCTGGCGGCGGCCGTCGACATACGCTGGGTGAAAAACCGGCATCGCATCGTCGGCAGCGTCTACGTCAGCCCGGACTATCTCGCCCTGCCGAGTCCTCCCAGCTGTGCTGCCGATGCCGGCACGGTGTGGGCCGTCAACGAGAAACTGCGGCAGGTGGAAGTCATCGGCCTGGGCCAGGTCGAAGGCCCGGAGGACGTGATACTCGACCGGAACGACAACCTCTATTGCGGCTCGCGCCATGGCGACGTCATGCGCTTTCTCGCGCCCGACTACCAGTGCGCGGAAGTCTTCGCGCACATTGGCGGGCAGCCGCTCGGCATGGCCTTCGACCGCCACGACAACCTGTGCGTGTGCATCGGCGGCATGGGGCTCTACCAGGTGACGCCCGACCGCGAAGTGCGCAAACTCACCGACGAAACGAACCGCAGCTGGCATTCCATCAACGACGACAGTCGGCTGCGCCTGGCCGATGACCTGGACATTGCCGACGATGGCCGGATCTTCTTCAGCGAAGCCACCCGCCGCTACGAGATGAGCGAATATGTGGTGGACGCGCTGGAATCGCGTCCGGCAGGGCGCATCATCTGCTACGACCCGCGCGACGGCAGCACACGCACGGTCGTCGACCACCTGCGCTTTCCTAACGGCATCAGCATGGTCGACGCGCAGTCCTTGCTCTTCGCGCAGACATCAGCCGCGAGTGTGTCGCGCTACTGGTTCGCCGGCCCGAAGGCAGGCCGCATCGAGCCGGTGCTGAGCGGCCTGCCCGGCTACCCGGACAACATCAACCGGGCCTCGGATGGCAACTACTGGCTGGCAATGGTCGGCATGCGGGGCCCGGCACTCGACCTGGCCATGCGCATGCCGGACTTCCGGCGCCGCATGACCCGGCGCCTGCCGATTGACGAATGGGTGTTCCCCAACATCAACAACGGCTGCGTGCTCAAGTTCAATCTGCAGGGTGACGTCCTCGAGACGCTGTGGGATCCGAGCGGTGTCAACCATCCGATGATCACTTCGATGCGCGAGCACAAGGGCTGGCTGTACCTGGGCGGCATCTCGAACAACCGGATCGGCCGCTACCGCCTGCCCGGCGGGCAGGCCGACCCCGACTACATCCACTACGAGCGCCGTTGGCGGGCCGACGCATGATCGCCGCCCTGAGCGAATGGCGAGACCGTGTGCTTGGCCGCGGCGATGCCGCCTGTACCGTGCCGGTCCTGGACGGCGCACTCAAGCCCAATCAAGTGCTGGAAGCCGCAGCGCCCGTTCACCTGGCCGAGGCTGCGCGTGATCTGGTGAGCGACGGGCACCGGCTGTGGTTGGCCGATGGCCCGTCCGTGATCGAGCTTGCCCCACAGCATGACGGCGAGGTGCAGGCCAGGGAACTGCTGCGCTGTGACGCGCCCGTCACGGCGCTTTGCGCCCTGCCGGACGCGCAGGGCGGTGGCTTGGCGGTCGCCGTGGGCGGACGCGAGTTGCGCCTGGTCGGCGGCCGACAGGGTGGCAGGGCTTGGAAGGAGGCGGACGGGCGGCCCTTCGTCGCCGTCAATGCCATCGCAGCCAGCGCCGACGGGCTGATCGTCAGCGACGGCAGCGCCGAGAACGGCCCCGACGACTGGCAGCGCGACCTGATGACCTTGGGACGCAGCGGCCGCGTCGTCCGGCTCGATCCGGCCACTGGAAAGGCGCAGGTGCTCGCCGAGCACCTGCATCATGCTTTCGGCGTGGCGGCGCACGGCAGCGCGGTGTGGGTCAGCGAAAGTTGGCGCCATCGGGTCGTTGCGCTGGGTGCGGGTGACAGGCCCAGTCCGGTGCTGGATCATCTGCCCGGCTACCCTTCGCGCCTGACCCCGGCGGCGTGCGGCGGCTGGTGGCTCACGGTGT
>Ga0307515_10020071_pt1 | contig 11962 bp, 8 predicted proteins | sample 17_EM_MG_FD_194513 | JGI IMG/M metagenome (GOLD analysis project Ga0307515, IMG submission 194513) | Populus trichocarpa ectomycorrhiza microbial communities from riparian zone in the Pacific Northwest, United States - 17_EM | ecosystem: Host-associated > Plants > Roots > Unclassified | place...
CCGAGGGGGCACCCACATCTCACTTTCGCCCAATGCGAGGCTCGTCTCCCCATTTTGAGCAGGGTCTTGCGGATTCGTACGGCCCGCGGACTAAATGGGACGCGCGAGTCGGGGTGAGCGGCTCATCAACGAGGGCGTAACGCTGTGATGTGAAACTGACCTCGTCCGGAACAGGCCTACTTATCTACCTTGGATGCTAGACGTACGGCATTCGCATCTATCTCCGCGGCGCATACGGTGCTCGAACGGCGTGCGATTGCAGCACTCCGATGCCGAAATTTTGTGCGTACCCAGGAAGGATCTTGCGAGGCGGTATGGAGCCCTCGGTATGCACTAATCCCCTAACGGCCACCAGCCCCAACTGGCCCAGGGGAATTCCGCGCAGGCAGGAAAGGATCTCCCGAGGACATCCCTTCATCTCAGAATCACACGAGTCCGATCCGTCACAGGCGAACTGTACTGTTTAAATCGGTGCATTGCTACTACGATCTAATGTATGGATCTATTCGCAAACGCGGCAGGTCGTCGACGTTCGGATGGACGTGGAGGGACGATCCGAGGCGAGTCAATAACTCCTGTGCGCGAGGCTTGCTTGATCCCTTCCCTTGGGCACTGGGTAACGATGCAATGTGGCGACGGTGCTAGTGTCCCAGTGTCCCTACCCTACAGGGCTGCACTAGCGTCCCCCCCCTCCCCCAACCACTCTCTTTTCCTGCTTTCCCGCGGACAGAACAGATCGCGACTGCGGCATACACGCGGATCCAACGTTCGATATCCCGTCCGACCACCCCGGCGAGAGGAGGAGAAATTCCAGGACTCGCGCGCGGGCGCCCTGCCCCTTATCTGACTCTGCTCGGCTCGACGGGCAGCGCCTATGCGATCTCAACAGGACGACTAGAACGGCAATACCCCCGTCACACGTTTGTCCCCTCATCATTTTTGCTTTGCAAATTTCAATGCGAGGAGGGTAGCGGCACTGCCACTGGCGCTGGTGTTATCTACACAATCTACGCGAAGCGAATGGCCACCATTCTACTATCGGCCGTCCAATTCAGATAGGGACATACACGCAGTGATTGTGCAATGGAAGACAAGAACCCCACCGACCACCCACTCTTCTTCTTTCGCCTCCCGCCCCCGCTTGTTCTTGCGTGCTTTCACTCACTCCCTCGTTGCGACGTAACTGGTGATCTCACGAGACGGAGGACGGAGCTTGCAGACCTGTATCTTCGTACGTTATACGGCGGATCCAGCTCATAGCGCATCTGTACAGCCGCCCCCTGCCCACTAGGACTTTCCCCTCATCTCCGTCGTCCCCAGGAACGGCCCTGATCAGCGGTTCGAATTATCGGTTAAACCCACATCATCGCCGACAGGGCAATGTACCTGCAAACAATGGTTTCCCCCCGCCCCCTCCCCTCTGCTACATTATTCATCGGCGCGGCCAGGGTTTATGATCACTACGCCTTGTGGGTGCTAGATACGTGGAAGGTTTTCTCCCGTCCGTTCCAACACACGTGCGCCAAGGGATCCAAGGTACAATTAACTCCAAGTGTCGCGGGGCTACACTTGACCCAACGAGTTATAGCATGCGGAAAACTCCGATTCACGCCGAAGAGTCCCGATATATGTGCACGTTGCGGGGTATGCATGCCCGTCGGCTACTGGGTTGGCTGGGTTGGCTGGTTGGCTTTTCCATTTCTCCGCGCTTGCACCGCCAGTCCGTTCTTTCACATAAAGTCGCGCGTACAGTCTCTTTCTCGTAGGTTTCCGTAGTTTCCGTGGTGAGAGACAGGACGGAACGGAACAGACGGACACGGGCAGGTGCCAGTTTTATTTTATTTCCGCTTCGCTCGATGGATGGTCGAAGGTGAACGGATGAACGGGTGAACGGACCCTTCCTCGTGGGTAATCCGGTAGGACGCTCTCAGGCCCCGGCCCTTGCCCTCCGCGCAGGAATTAATGTCACTTTGTCATACTCATCCCCGCGGCGATCGCCTGGGGTGGCGCGGTTGAGGGCCGTGTGTTCCCCCCCCACACCCCCCATTTTGGAGAATGGAAAACGACAGCTACAAGTCCACGGACGATAGATTATATTTCGCTTGGTACAGGGTGATCTACAGGGCGTCGGCCGACCTGTGAGAGTCTTTGTCAAACGGCGCTGTCAAACTGCTTTTTCTCTTTTCTTTTTCTTTTTCTTTTTCTTTTCTTTTCCTTTGTTGGTGCAGATCGGCAGAATCGGCGGGTGGTGGCCTGAGATATTGTTTATTTATAACGGTACTAAATGGTGGGGTATGGTGGGATAATGGTTTCGCTCTACTTCCCCGCGGGACCTTTTCCCCGTTTACGAAGTGGCATTCATATTTGGCTTCCACGAATGGCTGTGTCCGTGTGTGTATACTCCGGGCTCTTGCTTTTCTGCTTTCTACGACTTCATTTGAGTATAAGGAATGGACTGTGTCTGTATATGGTGCGTGTGGAAAGACCAGACACGCGGCGTATTGGAACCCCCGCCTCGAGGCCCACTCTCCTTTCGATTCCCATCCTGAGCGCCGTCCACCGTTCTCTTTTGAATTGGCAGAACAGTTACTATTATTAATTATTTAATTATTTAAATGGTATTTGCCGTTTGCCGCTGTCGCCGATCCTTCTTCTCTTCTCTTTTCTTTCTCTTTCGCCTCTTTCGCCTCTTTCTTTCTCAAGCCCCCGAGTTTGCCTGCTTTGCGATTCGCCCAACGTTAAAGTCAAACCGGTCAGTTATCGCCACTGACGACACTACTGACTTGAGTACATACATAACACGGAGAGAGATGAATGCCGGTTTCCGGTTGTCGGTCACTTTACTCGTTTGTGTATTTACACCCTATGCATCTTAAAAACACACAGAAAACATCTCTACATTTTTCTTATCAGAACTTTTCCTACTGACCCTCTGCCCATTGACTTCTCTCGCTGTCTCCCTGTCTCATCCACTTACACGCCCACGTAAGTTCCGATTCTTACCAACAATGAGCGAATTGATGAGCTCAGAAATGGCGAACCCTTGAACCCACGAAGATATGCTGTGCGGAAAGCTGGGGGGGAAGGGGGCACCACATCTGTATCTCGTGACCGATCCTTCTCCGCCGGTCCAACACCTCTCCTTTTATTTTTATTTTATGATTTTATTTCATTTTTCTGAAGTGCGCAACCCCACCTACCACCTACCACCTTCCCCACACCGGCTGTCGGCTATCGGTTGGCTGACAAAATGGGCCGGCCCCCTTGCCCCTGGCCCCCACCGGGCCCGACGCGTATCTCTGGCCGGATTTGGAAGGCGGTCCGTTTTGTTTGGTTATGCCCCCCTGCCTTGCCGCAAGTGTGTAGCGATAGCACGAGAAGTATAACTTTGATTTGAAGTTGATTTGATTGAGACTGAAGGAAGACTGGCGCCCGAATGTTCTGTTCTTTTCGTGACCCATCACCGCCGAGCTGGATGGTGGGTGATGTATTTATTATCTTTTGGTAAATGAAGTCATGTGCCTATTTGTTATTAGTTTTTAGAAGCTCTTCTTTTTCCTTTTGTTCGTGACGTTGGTCTGGCACGTTTTCATCAAACCCGACGTTGTACCTAAAATCCTGGTGAAAAACCAAAAATCTTGAAAGATAGAGTTTTGAGCAGGAGAGAAGTGTTGGCAGGAATTTCAACCTCGTTACCCCGAAGGGAAAGTGGGAATTTAATTTTCTGGCCCCGCATGACTATGACTGCTGCGTCATACGTAGAGATGAATAAATGAATAGCAGACCTCAGAAGCATCCGTCATCATGCATGGAGCAATCTAGGACACCGGCCAGCTGATATTAAACGTGTAATCGTCGAACAAATACGCAAGCCAAGTGAGGTGAGACGTCGTCATGGGTCACTAGTCGTAGGATTTGCGCATCACATTGACGTGAATTGACGTGATTTATCACGCTTTTTGTTCGTCTTGTTCGAACGAGTAAACCTTGTGAGAAGGTCACACCGTTCGGTTCGGGTATATCTGACATTCCACATACAGTCTAGTAACAGCTGAGTGCAGAATCTGACGAGCGTTCTGACCGCATGGGTGGTCATGTGCGCGCGAGTGCGACGAGACCTGCGTTCGTCCGTGCGCGCTGATCGCGGGCGTTGCCTCGTTGCCCCGTTGCCTCGAGGGGACGGAGGCACAGACTCTCATAAGAAAAAAATCAAAAACGATCCTCAAATTCGTCATTGCTTCCCAAGGAACGTGACACGTGTGATGCAATAGTGGACATTGAAATCGTGGGGAGGGCCGAGCTGGAGTGAGACGAAAGGTGGTAGCACTGTCAAAACTGACTACGGCTATGAGCTATGAGGGTAGCGTTCAACTCCCAGGATTCAGTCAACCTCTTCCACACGTCATCCAGGGAGGTATAAAGGATTATGAAAGTCTCGTCAACGGCTCTTCTGGCTCGGGGCGGAACACCGATCCCACCGCAGTCCCGCCGCCCCTGGACCGGTTTTTGTTGGATGGTCGACGATCCGGTGAGTTTGTCCCCCGTGGACGACGGATCATAAACCCGAAATGAACAAGAGGCGATATATATGTGCAAATTATGCACTCCGCTTCCGCCTGGAACATTCTTGAAATAACGAAATCGGCCCAGTCTTTGCCTTTAATTTATCCTCCCCTGTTGTGGACAATGTCTTGTAGATTGGATGTATCGCAGAACACTGATACTTGTCCCACCGGTCATTCATCGTTCGTAATAGGTCCTAGCTGATCGCTAAACGTTCTTTGGTAGACCTTGACTTAGTGGTCTTCGATATCTTACCACCTTTTCTTCAAGCTTGAAAGCGCACTCCACCTCATCTCTCGTCCATATCCACAATATAAATACGGGAACAGACCGTTGAATTGTCCCTCCCGCCCCATTATAACATTTCTGCCCGAAGTATAAATAATGATACTATCGTACGTGCAACGGCCTCACTACTACCCCTTAGAGGTGCCACAGAATCTTCCTCTCTCGGAATTCCCCGAATGATGGATCAACGCCCCTAAATGATTTATTATTCATCCGATTTCGGCTCCGGATATGTTATTCGCGGGTATATGAAGATCCCACCACCCACCAAAGCTCGCACCGGCCATCTTGGAGTAGAACCTGCCCAACTGATGTCACAGATCCGGATAGTTCCTCGTTTCGGCAACAAGAACTCGCGGGCATATGCAAATCCCACGGATCTCAAGGCACATACTCTATAGTCCGAAAGACTTGATTCAGCCTTGCGGGGCATCCATTTTGCGCCCGAAAGAAATGGGGAAGGCGGACACAAAGGGGCATTGCACTCAAAGCAAGTTTTCGTTTGCGAAACTCAGCTTCAATGCTTCTGGTACGAGAGAATAGGAGTATTCGGACTCATACGCACATTCTACAAGGGAAGCCCAGACGCCTTAGACTGAACCCCGTCATCTGCTTTTGAGAAAGTAGGGGTAATGGTAATGAAGTTTAGAACAAGATCGTATTTCAGGAGAAACTGAAAAGCAAGTACATGTGCGTGGGTGAACCTGCCAGGGTTCGAGATACATGCACCAAAACAGGTCGAGAAGACAAACGAGAATGTAACCAGATCTTTCATCAATGCGAAACCGCCCAGATCGACTTGAGTTCGCGCCGAGCTCCTTCCAACAGAGTGCGCCGAGTCTCCAACTCGTCCCTTTTCGCTATGACGTCGTCCGACGGCTGCAATAGAATGTTGCACTCTTCCATTGCGTTCGGCCCAGAGATCGGAAGCTTCGCCGTCAGCTCCCGCGACAGCGCATCCTCCAGTGCGAGCACCAGGGACTGGTCCAGAATCATCGGTATATTGTCCGTGTACCGTTGCATTGCCACTACAAAGAGATACTCGATCAGTGAGGTCCTGTGGAGTGGCTCGGTCACTTACAGTCGTAATAGCTCCGCACCTCGGCCATAATCTGTATCGCCGCCTTATTTCTACCCTCCGTGGGGTGAGTCTTCATCCGCATCATCCCCATGATATCCTGACGGTTCGGCTTTTGCAGAATATTTTTCACCTGACCAAAGCCCGGGACCATTTCTTCAATCTTCTTCTCTACGAACCCTTCCACCACCTCGCCTATTGAGGAGAGAATATCGTCAGGTTCGGCGTGTTGCTGGTACATTGCGGTGTAGTATTCCTCGTATATGTCTCTGTAAGCTTCAAATCGACGAGTCTGAAGAGTCGCCGTGATCGTCTTTTCGCGGTCGAAGGCCTCGCGAATACGATGGAGACATATGTCCTTCAAACGGTCGAGACACTCTTCAACGATGCTCCTATGGACCGGGTGAGTTTCTGATGCTGCCGAGTGATAATGAACATACCCGACAAGAGCGTGGAGACCTCCCGGAATATACTTCTTGAAGGTATCATGGACGAGTTCGGAGAGTTGAGTGCGTAGGTTGCTATCCATGAGGTACACAATATCCTCAGAAGGGTCCAACCAGTCGTTGATGTACTCTCGAATCATATCGACCTTGACCTGGTAGGGCCAATTTCCAGGCAGTTCACGAGTAACCGCTCTGGTTTCACCGCGTTAGGTAGGCCCTTGCATGGTGTGGAAAGGGTGGATGACTTACTCCCCGAGTCGGCTGGAGATCTCCTCCAGGTACATGACCTTGGACTGCAACTTCTCCTCTTCTACCTCCCGCAGTCGTAATTCCTCAGGATATTCATGGAATTGCTCGTTAGAGTTCGCTTCCGAACGTGGCCATGGACGGAAGCGAGGAGTCATACAACCGATGTCTTCAACGAATTGACGATATGCCTTGTTAGCGGTTTGGATCATTCGAGTCGGGTCGTTGGAAGTTCCGTTCACGACGTTGTGGAGGCGAATCTGGAATTGGCGGAGGAGGGCGTGGATCTCAAGCACCGAATCGTCTGAAGGCTTGAATTGTAAAGCGTGAAGAGCAGTATGGACGTCTTTGAGACTCCGGTGGAGGTCGTTCTCGACCTCAGGGAGGCTAACAGGAGGGTCAACAGAGAGAAGGATAGAATGGAGGATCTGGCCGACCGTCTGCTAACAACTTCAAACAACTTCTGTCCTAGCGCCTTCGACAGAGACCTGGTACCGAAGCGTGCTCGTAGGTCGGGCTCCGCGTTAGACCATGGACGAGTGTTCTCGAAGAACTGGCGTTCATTCTCCCTTGCTTCATCGGGCGTGATACGGGCCTGGAGCTGGTTGGTTCCCGGCTGACGGACACAAAACCAACCATGCTTGAATTTTTCTGTGCGATTCCGGAGCATATCCAGCCATTTCCCCTCATCACCCGGGTCAATCCGATCAGGCTTAGTCAATACCGCTGTGATATGCCCCATAAGTATCACCCTATCTAGGAAATTGAGACTCACGGATAGTTCGCTCGCCCATCTCGTCGAATTGACGAACCAAATGACGGCCCCTTTGGTTCTCGGGGTCCGCTATGGGAACTTCTTAGCCATCATACAAAGGCCTGCACGAATCACACCTACTTTCGCAGCTTATTGCCAGAAGTATCAGGCAATGGGGGTCCTTGATAAACCCACCAACTAGCTCTTCAACCTCAGCAATGTCGCTTTCACGTCCATCTGGACCGATACTGGCAATGACACCTATATGGAGGGTCCGGTCAGCAATCCGAGACACCTACTCGATCTAATGTATTTACCAGGCAAGTCAACAAATGCCAAATCATCGACACCCTGACCCTTGATTTCGACAACAATGGAGTTGCGGGTAAACCGCAGTGCGCTGGGTTTCGACATGCCACGCGAGGTTAAGAACATTTCCAATGGCATATCAGGATTGAGCAGGGCTTGTTGAGCCTGACGGATACGCATTTCGACGTCGGCGCGATCTTCGATTGGATTGCCAAATGGCGTTACGGTTTGCCGATCAAGAGGTCTGCCATCGCTATCGACAATGCGGCGAATGCTGACAATCGCCCGCCAGGGGGTCGAGGCGGACTGCATATGACATTCGATCGGGCATCTATAGGGTACATTAAAATCGTGTTCTACTCTCTTATTGGTGTAACCGCTCACCTGGTGCATGTGCCACTGTCGCGTGGCAGGGTGATCTACACAAGAAGATGAGAAAGGCCTCAGACCGCTCGGTTCGTGACGTACACCGGATATATTCTCGATGAGAGAGCTCTTCCCGACAGATTGAGAGCCTACTGCCACTATTTGAGGCAAACCGAGTTCAAGCGTTCCACTACGGTAAAGCCGGAGGTTATTATGGTAGAATGATGGGACAATGTATTTGGATTATGGGCATTGACTCACCCAGCGTTGCGGAGGCGCCTGACGAGCTCGAGCATTCTTCGTCTCTTGACAACTTCGTTACATGAAGGATCAGAGAGCCCGGTCCCATGCGCAAAGAGATAATCCTCGACCGTATCCTCATTAGAAAATGCAGAGAAGGTTGATTTCGGAGTCGACGCCATGTCTCGGTGGGCTGGTTACTCTGCACAATCCCAGCGACGCAACGTTCAAATACTACAGACGCCACGTCAAGCGTACCATTGTCCACTCAGGCTCGCTGTGCTACAGGGTGCTTCTATCCGTAACTGGCCAGGTAAGAGTGCACAAACCTCATGTTCGCCTGGCGGCTCACGTACCAAGGGAAATGTGTACAGGCGTCTGCTTTATCTATATGAATGAGGTATCATCTCACTCATAGGCCGTCTTGATTCCGGAAGCCACGGAAGACCATTGTCACAGGGATTGTAAGCTGTACTAACCAATCACTGGGACGGACTGGACGATTTACCTTGTGTGATGGGGTTTCCGTGGCACGACTGGGATCATTCGGCCACTTGTGAGATGTCAGTTCTGGTGAGCGGACAAAGCATTTCGCTGACGGGGACAGGGAGCCTGTACTTTCCCGAAGACACTTCTGGTGGGTGGGAAACCCGTTTCATAGAAGCTTTGAACTCCTTTTTTTGAGTAACGCCATCCCGGAGTCTGGCGTCGCCAGCGATTAGATAGCAGGAGGGTACCTCGAGCCCGTCTGAAGGTGAAAATGCCAAATTTCGGGACCCGTTCAGTGCTTATGTTCATTGTTTCATCGCTACCCTCAACGCGACAATGGTGGGATATGGTTCAATCCCCGCCAAGGGATTCCCGGATCATTGGACAAGAAGCCAACCAGTATGAATGCCCTATAATAACAGCTATATATTGTCATTATATCTTTTGCTGTAAGCCTTCTCAAAGCTTTCAGCCTTAAGGTAGATATTCCCTTCAAGGAGATGTAGATAGCTATGCAGAGCTAAATAACTTCCATGGGCAGGCAATACGCACACAAAAACAGTAACTCAAAAACAAGGGAAGTGAATCGATTGATGCTCGTTCACCTGCGGGTGCCATACACCCAAAAGCGGAGCGCTAGAGGCACCTGAATGACACTGTTCTGTCATAATTAGCTCGACTGATATCCTGCATAGCTGATAGTTATTTGCTTGTAATTTGCGTAGCACATTCTCCGCATTTAGATGTCTAGAGTTGCTTTTGTCGTACTTTATTCCGTAGAAAAGACTTTATTGGATCCCAACAGTATTAAACTGTGGATTTTAGGTGTTCTGCGTTGGAGAATTTCCCTATTTATGCAGTTCCACGGCGAGATCTTGTGGTTATGACAATAGCAATGCTGGGCTTACTCTGGTCACTGATATTCCTAATCCAACTAGAATTACCATTGAACGATCAATGTAGCAATTAATTAATAGAACTAGTCACCAGGACATTTGGTATTTACTCGTGTGCGGAGCCACGCTATCACGCCACCACTTAACCTCATCATAACCTCGTCCTTTTATACTACCGGAGAGTAAAGTTGGTTTCGGAAGCCAACCCTTTCTCCCTGAGAATCGCGCATACCTCCAAGGCCAATTAACGCAGGTGGGATCATGTCGCCTTACGTTCCATGAGCCCAGAACTGGAATTCGGTCTCCTCTACCTTAATCTGGAATACCGATGATTTCAACACCACCTTCTCTCACTGGGAGTTGTGCACCCAGCCAGCCATGACTCCAAGACCGCCGCTTGCAGCACCCTCCAGGCCGCGCCGATTAACCAGGTAGGAAGCGACGAGACTCCTCATTTGCCGTAGCCGAGGATGAAGGCCCGACCAAGGGAACATCCTCAGCCACATCTGTTGGGCAGAGTCGTCAAATCGATTTGGAGCTGAGTCCCGAATGGAGGAATCTCCATATAGACGATTGAGAAGCTAGAAGACTGAATCGCGCCTCCTCAGAGGACTGCAGAAGGTGATCAGATGTATGTGACTACGAGTTTCATCATGATGGAGATATGACTCTATGAAAAGTATAGTTATGCTTGAGAAAGGATCCTTTGGTGGTAGAAAATTGGTCTATACTACTCTTGAGCCTACGAAATTTCGTTGACCTGCACCCATGGAGCCCTTTGTAAGAAGCACAATCACGTTAAACAATTTAGTCACATGTGACCAAAGTACTACTGAACCGCGCGTGCCCAATTGTAGCCTTCAGCTCCGCCTTGTTCATCCCTGGAGGTGGCCTCATTGAAGAGGTTTGGTCCTCGAAAATAGAGCCAGCCGACTCGGCAAGGTGTGTGAGAGAATAGGTGGCGTGTACATTCGCAACCTCAAGTGAAGAAGCGTACGTCCACGAGAGAAGACCGAGGGCAAAGACCGGATCTAGTATTTGAGCTTACACACCACAACGAAGCACCCCCAAAGGGGTATCCGTTGTTATTTAATAAGCTCATTGGAAGGGGGTACTTTGATACACCCTGGTCGATGTCAATACACCCTGTCATAATTAATTTAACTTCATGAGGCGGTGCCTAAATGAGCCCTTAGCTCCGTGAATGTACGTACAGTGGGGCGTGTAACATAGCCTCTAGCTAGCTGTATCCGTATACGGAAAGATGGGTGAGGGGCCAATGAGAGCTCAAGTGGATCGCCAAACCGCGATCGAGCTGCAATCGCCTTGATGGACCGAGAGTAGCCCGCAATGTGTACGTAAAGCACAAAATTCATTAACCACATATCATTGAGCGACAGTGGTAAGGGCATTCGTGAACTAAGCAGCTCAGGTGAGAGCGCAGTTTTGCAGATCGAGCAACGGGATGTCTCGCTGGGAAATGCGCGAGTTCCTTGATATCAAGTTAGGGACCACCTCTCGGGTGGCAGCGTGAAGAGCGCGTAGAGAGAGGAGTAGTTGAAACGCTTTGGAGGGCCGGGGTCAGTGCCAACGTGCTGGGCAACCCACTCAAGTCGGGTCCAATGGGTCTTATTAGACTACCTAAGGGTTCTAAGCGGCTCACAAGAAGATGTGTATGTGTCTGGAAGTTTGGAAGTGATGCTCTGCCTTTAAGCGAGAGCCTAGAATTAGTGATGGACGCCGATTGCTTAACATCAGAGAGAAGGTTGGGAAGTCGATACGGGAAACCTAAACAGGAGCGCGAGTAATTCGCGGCCATCAGATATCGGTCATTCGCGGGATGGGGCAAATAAAGGGGACAGGCGAGGCAAAAGAAAGTCGTATCAATTGTACCCATGGGATCCCAGAGCACTTTGCTCTGATTGGCTTCGAATCTTACATGCGCGAAGCAGAGGATTTAATCGAAGTCGGGTGCGAAACTTGCTTTTGGCAGCTATCAGGAGCATTCTTGATTCACATCGTTGAAACTATACATCGAGAATCGGAAGCGTGGTTTCGGATGGCCCGGAAGGGTAACTCGATGTACTCCTGTTCGGCCGCTTCGCTTCATACTTCAGCGATCATACGGGGCTCCATCTGTCAGGTCCGATCCTGTGGAGATATGTTTATGTCAGCGGGGCACCGCCAAATCGGCAAATGACGTGCTTTCGCGCCACACATTACTCATCCACCCCGCCACGTCCGCTGCTCTCTCTCTGTCTTATAAGCAGACACCGTAGCCATCCAC
>Ga0307515_10020072_pt1 | contig 11962 bp, 15 predicted proteins | sample 17_EM_MG_FD_194513 | JGI IMG/M metagenome (GOLD analysis project Ga0307515, IMG submission 194513) | Populus trichocarpa ectomycorrhiza microbial communities from riparian zone in the Pacific Northwest, United States - 17_EM | ecosystem: Host-associated > Plants > Roots > Unclassified | place...
TTGCTTGATTGATGCTATGGCCTATCTTTTCTCTTGGCCAATTTTTTTATTTATTTTTATTTTACTTGAAAATTACCGCATATATTGGGGAGATTTTATAAAATGTTAGAAATATATTGATCGGTGTGTATAAAGTATGGTACTACTTGCAATTGCTGGTTTAGAATTTTAAGGCCGTATTAAAAATTCTTATAAATCTTCTTAATAATTTGTTCATCAAGTCATGACTTGAAACTAAATAGTATTTTTAATGACTGTATTTTAGTTAATGTTTAAGATTATGATTGCGATTGCGGTTCAAAATATTTTTTTTTCAGAAATATATTAAAATAATACTTTTTATTTTTAAAAATTATTTTTAATATCAACACATGAAAATAAAATAAAAGCATAAGAAATAAATTGAAGATATAAAAATATAAAAAAAATATTTTTTTTTAAAATACACGTAAACAACCAAGTTAGAAGTGAGTAACTTGAAAAATAATTCTCCAATGTATAAAACAAAAAGAAGATGAAAATAAAGGGAAGGGAAATCCTGTAGAAGTAGCGGCGATGAGGGTACAAAAGAGAGGCCACGGCATCTCTCAAGTCTCGACGTGCACGCACCAAGCAAAACAAAAAAGAAAACACGTAGTTAGTAGAGTGGCTAAAAAGAAAAAACGCGGTGGAAGAGGACCACCGAAGACTGTCGACATACGACAACTGTGCAATTTTTTCGTTCTCTTGTTTACTCGATTCTCGTAACTTTTGGTATTTAATTTTCTCTCTCCAAGGAATATTCTTTCTCTCCCTCTCCATTGGGTGTCATAAGATAAGAAATACATGCAGGCAGAGAGAGAGAGAGAGAGAGGGAAACAGAAACCGTATTTAAAACACACCAAACAGAGAGAAGGAAGGAAGGAGTGTCCTAAAAGCAAAGCAGCTCTAACTTAAACCTTTCCCTCCCTTCCCTTCTCTCTCTCTCCCTTTCAAAGCAAAAAAGAAAAAAAAGATATCGAAGGAGAAAGAAGGGAGTTTGTGAGAGATGAAGGGAAAAGGAGGACATGTGGGATCCAGATTTCCTTTGAGCTCTTGGGAGGTTGCTGCTGCTTCCTCTGTTCTGTTGGGATTCGTTCTGGGTCTTTTGGGGGTTTACCTAACCATGCCTGAATCTGATTACAGTTTCCTCAAGCTCCCTCGCACCCTTGAAGATCTTCAAATCCTCAGGTTTTCTTTCTTTTTATTACCATTCATGTCTACCTTTTCTGTTGCATGGAATTGTTTCAACTTTTTCAGGATTTTTGAAAGAGATGGGCAAATCTTTGTCTTACTTTTTACATAAATTTCATTCATTTGTGTTCTGCTGGTTGCTTCTTTTTTTTTTTTTTTGGGGAGGGGGGGTGTTTGATAGTAAAGGCAGAGCTGACTGTTTTATCAAAGCAAAATCAAGACCCATGCCTTTTAAAGTGAAATGTGGATTCCCTTTCTACTTGCCGATATCTATTAGTTTAATTTAGTACATCAAGGGATTGCTCTGCTCTGCTCTGGTTGATATAAAAAATGGGTGTAAATTTTATGACCCAATTGGATTATTCAAATCAAGGATTTGTGGAAGGTTCACTGCATTTAGACCTTCATATGCAGGTGGTCTACATTTGAACTTCTGTTGCTTTGCAAGTTGAGCCAAAGCTTAGAATTTGTTTAATGGTTATTATATAGGAACTTGAACTAATGACAAGTATTGTTGGATTTTTCTTGTAATGTACTACTTGATATACCTGTCCTCTTGGGATAAATGAATCTGTACATCTCATGCGATCTCAAGGTGCTAAGACTTGGTTAAAATATTACTGGAAATTTGTACTGACTCTGTGATTTTTTCATATCAAAAGATATTGCTTCTGTGTTTCCTTTCACTTGCTACTCATATTTTCTTTGCTTCAAATTACTGCAATTGTGTATTTCCTGGCCATATGTGTATAGTATAATGTGGATGCTATTCTGCAGGGATCACCTTGAAACTTATACAAGTGACTACACTGCACAAGTCCTGGTGGGATACTGTGTGGTCTACATTTTCATGCAGACTTTTATGATCCCTGGCACTGTTTTTATGTCATTGCTTGCTGGGGCTCTTTTTGGAGTATTTAAAGGTGTAGCTTTGGTGGTGTTCACTGCCACTGCTGGTGCTTCTTCTTGCTATTTCCTGTCAAAATTAATCGGGCGCCCTCTTGTCTTCAGTCTCTGGCCTGACAAGCTTAGTTTCTTCCAAGAGCAGGTGAATCTCAACTCCTGCATAACTTGTGTTTATTTTTGCTGGAAAATTGTCAGAAAATTGTTTCTTTCACTCTCAGGTGGCTAGAAGAAGAGGAGGATTGTTGAACTACATGCTTTTCTTAAGACTAACCCCAACTTTACCAAATACATTTATTAATGTTGCTTCACCAATAGTTGATGTTCCTTATCACATTTTCTTCCTGGCAACCTTGATCGGACTTGTTCCTGCTGCTTATGTCACTGTTAAGGTATTTACTTGTGAAGCTTAGGTTTTTTTTTCATTGAATCTCTCTCTTCATCTGGCAAAAGCAGTGCTAAAAAATCAACTGGTGTCTGGTGTTACCAATACTCTGATAAGAGAATAACAGAGTCTACTTTTTATTGGAGTAAATGCCATTATATATATAAAGCATCATATATATACATGATGTTCTACCTCAGTCTATGAGTCATAAGTTGTAAAATCAAATGCAATGTGGGCTGATTGATTAAGAATTGCAAAGGTGTATGAATTTTGAATTGTTAAGGATGTCATTAACATTTAACGGAGAACTTACATGTCGTTGCTGCTTTCTAAATATGTTGGACACCTGGTTATCATGCAGGCTGGAATAGCTCTTGGAGAATTGCAATCTATAGGCGATCTTTATGACTTCAACTCCATTGCCACTCTATTCCTCATCGGGATTGTTTCTATTACCCCTACATTAATAAGCAAGAGTAAATCATAGTGTTTTTCTGGAAATACTTGCTTGATGTACATGCGTCTTCAGCCACCTAGCAGCCATTACGGTGCCACTTCGTTTCCGTACAGCAAATAAATGTAAGTCACAGGTGTCCCTATTTGTGGATTTCACTGTCAAAGCTGCAGATGCCAGAGATGATGATCTCGGGAGGATGCCTGGCGTGCACAAGCTCATTTTCCTGTTGGGGTTATTTATTTGTACTGGAGTTGTGGGATGGGTGGTAACCTGTATATTTTGAATGCCTAAAAAAAAAAAAAGAGTAATCAATCTCAAAGATATGCACATCCTTTCTGCTAGACACATTAAAAGGTCTTAACCAGAGATTTTCTCCTGTTGCAGCCTCGCAGGGTTTATCACAGTTGCAATACTATGTTAATCAATTTATGATGCACCCATTGATGTGGGGTGTCTGAGAGGGGTAATGATTTTTTAAAAATGTTTTGTTTTTTTTGTTGATATTAAAATAATATTTTTTTTTAAAAAAAATATTTTTATATTGGTGTATCAAAATGTTTCAAAAACATAAAAAAGACAATTAATTTAAGTAATTTCGGCCTCAGGAATTTCAAAAGATTAATGATTTCCAAAAGTCAAAATTCTTTAGAATTTCCAAAAATAAACTCTTAAATTCTTGTACTTCGGTTTACTTTAGAAATCCAACTTTTTAAAGAATCGCTTTCTCTAACCTGTTACTTTCTTTTTCTAGATGGAAAATTATTTAATAGTATAGCCTACGGAATCTTGTACTTAGAACGATAGTTTTCTAGAATCAAGGCACCAGGAGTTTTCTTGAAAAAGATAATTCAATAGATTAACTTTTATTGGTTACTTTTAAAATTGATAAACTTATTGTTTTTTTTTATTTTATTTTTGGAAGTAAACTTAATAAAATATATATATATTTTTATTTTAAATAAACAAATTAAAATTTTTAAAAATATTATTTACACCTAGTTCTCAAACACTTTTTCTCTTTTTATTCAAAGCTTGAGCTTGAGGTTTGCTGAGCTAGCCATCAACTCTCAAAGCTGAAGCTGCAAGTTACAGTCCCAACTCCCAACTCAAAATAGACCTTTCCCACTAAACAACGCTTGACAAGACGGGAAAAGGCCAATCATTCATGTTATCGAGATATAGTTTGTTAGAAAAGAATAAAGATACTACCACCAAAGCGCTCCCTTCTTCCAATGGACCATAAGTTCATAATCCCTACTCCTGTCTCGAGTTTTCATTTCCTTTGGAAATTTTTTTCCCAAGGCGTAGTCATGAACCAGCAATCCTAGAGCGTTTGGAGCAATAATTAGTTGTTGGTAGCGACTAGCGACCCCTTGAAACACTCCAAAATCCATAGAAATCAAGCATAAAGCCAAGTTCAAGAAATCCCACGAAGAAATAAATGGTGCACAAAAAATACATTCTAGTCACAGATACACTGCTGATAAATATACTTGTACATGGATTTATGAAGTAAATTAGAACAAGGAATGAAAATATCCCTATTTGCAAGAGATGGTGTCTTGCTGTCTTTTGGGATTGTTCACAACACAGGCATTTATATCTCCTCGTTTTCCTACCTAAATTTCCTGGCCTTTTTCTTTCTGTTGGAACTGTCTGGGGTCCGGCTATCGAGCTTGCGTTTTTGCCTGGCTGGTTCTAAAGCACCACCATCTTTGAGTGCTGTAGCTTTTGCCTTTCTTTTAGCAACAGCGGGTCTTTTCCCCTGATGCTTTTCTTCTCGTGGCTTAGATTTCATCTTAGGTGCTACATCTCGCTTTGAATGTGCAGGAGCATGGACTTTCTTCTCCACACCAGATTTGCTAGCACGCAAGCCCTGGTAGGATTTGGCAGCCTTCCTATCTGGCCTGTTGTTATGGTAAGGAGCCCTTGAATCTGGTGCCAACCTCTTGTTTGGTGAATTAGCTGTCTCTTCAGCAAATGAGTTCTTTCTCTTGGAGGGGGTAGAATCCTGTCTGGCATGAGATAGTCTCAGCTCTCTATCACGAAGCTTCAAATTCCGTTTCTTGATCACCAAATTCGCAGCTTCCTGCATGCCACCACTCAGAACTCGTTAACCTTACAGGACAGACCCTGGATTTATTGAATACACTATGCAAACTAATGAAAGCATTGATATAAAATTTAAGCTACTCTTGAGTAAGAACTTTCAGAAACCCAATTTTAAACAAGCCAATCCTAAACTGCTAAAAGAGAATCCAAACACACTGACACAAAACAATCAACTAATACATACACAAGTAAACTTCATCCTTTCATTTCCTAGCATATCATCATAAAACAGCTATATGAAAATCCAGCCCTGACAATGCTCTTTGCCCAGTCTAACATGCCATCCACAAATGTATTGCCAAAGTAAGAAAATTTCAAGAACTACAGGCCAAAGCTTCAATCTCTTACAAAATTACAAGTGATGCTTGACAGCTCCAATGATACATATCTGGACTAGAATAAAAATAATCTACCAAAAAAATAATCACAGCCATTCCCTAAGTAAATCATAGTTTGCCACTCCTTAAATCTGGAAAGAAAATACAAAATAACAAGACCACACTTTCACACTCATGTGAAATATGCTCTTTTCTTTTTAAATTGGATTATTTCTTAATAGCTTGTTATATAATCTAAGTATGTAACGGTCCAACTTGATATAACTTGAAATCTTAATCAACATCCAACTTAAAATATTGACTACAGAGTGTTACAAGAACCTTAAATTTCTAAATTTGGGGTACAAATGGCAGCTCATCAGAACATCAGCTTCAATGGTTATGTCACATCAGATAAAAATAGAGTTAGGAATGTGCTAACAGAGGAAAGCATGTTATTATAAATTTCAATGATAAAATTATTGAAAAAACTGAGCATTAAATAGCAATGCATCATACCCTTGTTTTAAACAGCACATAGGCGATGCCCTTTCCCAGACCTACATGAGGATCTCTAATTACTCGAACAGCTTCAATACTGGATGCAAGATCTTTAATACCAGTGAAAAGCTGATAAAGTTCTTCATCCTGCAGTGAGATGAAAGAGACATATCCAGATAAGATTAACAAATTAGGCAGCAACAAATGCATACAGGGAGTAAATGCACATCAAGAAATCACATCATAGCTGATCACCTTCACATCAAAGGGGAGGTTACCAACAAAAACTGTCCTCTTGTTATCATAAAGGGGAGCATCTGACCCCTTTAACTTCTTGCGAGGTGGGCATGCCCTATCTACACGAATGTGATTGCCTCCAACCTATTTCAAAAAGAATAAAATAATCTTTTTTTACTTGAAACCATGTTGCTTAGCCAACTTTTGGAAATGAAACATACCACAGCCATATTATGGGAGAGAGATGCCTCTGCCGATTGCTCATTCTTGAAAACAACATATGCATGAACACTGCAACACATGGTATTCTTCATAAGAAAGTGACATTGCTATGAAAATAAATAGAAATTGATATAAGGGATCAACCAAAATCACAACACGAAGTTTAATTAAACAGAAGGTCCTTATAGGCAAGAGAAGATCCCAGCAGTGAACTACCCTATAGTAAGTAAACATACATAATTAAATTAATTAGGTTTGTTTGTTAGTGATGCAACTCAAAGGCATGCACTGGTTTCTCTTAAGTTAATTACCAAGGCATCTTTTTTTTATCCTCAGAGTGATCATTCACTTCAAGTTTCCCTTCATACATTTAATCAATAGAAGAAGCATGTGTATGTACCATTTTGCTTACGGACATCTAATTAATTCTTTTCCAGATTATGATACAAAAAAGCTAGGGATCATAGATTTTGTAAGGATTTTGAAACAAACCTCGAAAAACTGGAACAAGTACTTGCTAAATTTTTTATATCAGATGAACAAAGGAAGCAGATATGGTAACATTGATCAGGTGAAATTCTAGAATAACGGCATGAGAATGGACATCAAAACTAACTATCAGAATATAAATATGTCCTGAAACAACACGGAAACAAATCCATAATCTAAAGATACCTTAATTGATTTCACATGAAAAAAAAGAGCAAATTACATCTCAAACATCTGTAAAAAACAACAGCATACCTGTCAACATTATCATTAAATTTCTTCAACAAAATAGCTCCCTTCCTCGGTATCTTGGACTGCCCAAAATGAAAACCAACAAAGCATACCATCAAAATCAATACAAATCAACAACAAAAAACCACAATCATCATAATCAAAGTACACCTACTTCAGCAATTGGCACGGACCGGATCCTCACAGACTCAACGTCCCCAAACTTACTAAATTCCTTAATAAGTGTCTTCTTCTTCACCTTCAAAGGCAAATTCCCAACAAACACAGTCCTCAACAACTTGCTCTCATCATCAAACCCTTCACTCTCCTTTGAAACCAGCACATCCGCAGCATCATCAGTGTTTTTCCTCTTAGCCCCAACAACAACACTCGCATTTTCCTCATTATCTACCACTGGACCATACTTTTTAGCCTCATATTCTCTCTCAAGATCGTCTCTTTTTCTCTTCTTTCTCCTCCTTAACGTTTCCTCTTCTTTTGGCTCAAAACCCAAATTGGGATTTTCAGTTTTCACCTTTTTTAGTTTCTCTGTAGTTTCATAGAAGTTGGGTTTTTGGGTGTCGACATCGGTGCTAGGGTTTTCGTTGGATTTTGGGTCTTCGGGTTTTCTTTTGAAAGGGTTGCTATCAGAGAAAAGGGAGGAGGTAGAGGCGGTTTGATCGGCGCCGCTGAATAGGGTTTGGAAGACATCGGAAAGAGCAGAAGCCGTGTGGTTCTGGGCTGTGGAGGTGTCTGGTTCCTTGTGTTTCTTTTTGCCCATTGTTTTTCGAATGGAGAAGGAGGGAGGCGGTCAGGCGGATGTGAGATTTAATTTTAAGTGATGTTATGAACTTATAGCGTGGGGAAGGTTTTGCAGGCCTCCAAAGTCCAAACTCTTTTTATAAACCTAAAGCCCATTGTTATTTTGAATATTTTTTAAAATAAGCACAATTATGATAATTTATTTTCTTGGTTATTCGAAGTTCTTCTTTTTTTATTTTTTTTAAAGAGTGTCAATTTTTTTTTTAAAAAAAGAGTCGATTTTAGTTTTGAGGTTGATGTAACTGTTTTCGTGCAACATGTAATTTTAATAATTTACATTTTGCACACAGTTTTTAAAATTAACTCATCTGCTACCCATATCTTTTGAAAGATGTTATTTTATACCATTTTAAGGATTACTTGCACATAAGCATAATAATGAGATATTAATTTTGAGGATGTAGCTCAACTGGTTAGATTTTAAATTTACTCTTTAAAAATTATCAGTTCGAGTCGTACAAATTTCAGGGTCATTAGAGGCTTATATGATTGTTAACTTCAGGGTCCGTGTGATTAGCCGAGGTGCGCGCAAACTGATCCAGACACCCATCTTAATTAAAAAAAAAGATATTTTTTTAATATATTCACATTCTTCTTGCTATATTCACAATCGTTATTTATATTTTACTCGTAATAAATCAAGTTGAGTTATGTGATGAACTCTTTTCATTCATTAGTTATTCAACTTGATCTATAATTTTTTTAATTTTTAAGAAATTGTATTTAAATTTCATGAAACATTTACAAAATCACATTCTACAAAATTACTGTAAAGAGTCTCACATATAGTCTTAATTTTTTCATGTTACATTTAAAGTATTAATGCAATATATACTTTAAAAATATAGAATTATATTATTAAATATCACTAGCTAGCTATTCGAATTGATTGTTAAATATTGTTGATGGTTTGTATAACTATATGTATAGATCATTCAAGATCCTTTTTTATATTTAGAAATAATACACAGTATTGAATTATGTGCTTATTATATCTTAAATTATGTATAGACGTATTCTTTCTTCGCGAGGTAAATACACCTACTGATCTTCCTGCTGGCATTGGCTCTAGCAACCAAGCAATTATCCTCCTAGCCTTCGTGTTCTGATTCAAGCTGATGCCATGCATGTAACCCTCTGGCGTCCCTAGCTAGTTTCCGTTTTCTTTCATTTATCTAAAGATAAATTGTTACAAGAGTTTGATTATTGCCTGCTAAACGTCTCCCCCTTTGCTGTTCAAATTTGTACTTAGTTAGAGCTCTAAGTTTTTATCATGATCTGGTCGTTGAAATTCCTGGCTCAAACTCTTGCTGGCTTCCCTCTGTGGTGTCGATATTCTTAGTCATATGATCCTTTGCTTATATTTTGCTCTCATCTCCTTCTTTTTTCCGTGCGGGTTTGTTTCACCCAACAGTATTCCGATGCTGTTTCGCGATAACGACTCACGGTATCGTCTCAAGCCTCCACAAAAAATATACGCAATGTCCAACTCAGGACCCTACAACCTTCTCCATTTTGGCCTTTAACGGAAATGATCTACACTTGGCTTTCACAGTTTAACCCCAGATAGAACCATATGCTAATGACAAATCTCAGTGGATAAGCATGCAGATGCCGGCCCCCAACAATTACAGTGGGTGAACATGCCATATCGAACGATTACACAACATAGAGCCAAAGCGACGAAGGTCCATGAGATGTCACAGTGTCTGCCCTTCCTTGCCTGCCACTTGCACCAATTACTAAACCTTTGGCCACCAATTACCAAATGTATTGTTCTGCTCACTATTCAATTACATAGCCATAAACCCTTCTTTCTAGTTGACTAAAAATTCACACGACTAGTATATATTTAGCTCCATAATCTGGCATCAACAGCAGTAAGAGAGTGGGCTAGCTTAAGGTAAGTTCATCCTTGTCCAACCTAGTCCTCTAGTCAGCTTAGAGTTGATTTTTCATTTCTATGCTTTTTTCCTTTTTCTAAACCATACTATAAATGATTATTTATATATATCTCAACTGTTCGTTTTATTCTTGGAATGTTACGTGCAGTTATGGAAGAAAAGGTAGCAGCTGAACAAGTACATAAACAAGAACAGATTAATGAAGAGGAGTCCGGTGTTGTACAAAACTATGTAAGAGAAGTGGAGAACAAAGAAGAAAAAGCTGATGGTATTGAAGTTGAAAAGCCACAAATACCAAAGGAAATAAAGGAGGAAAAAAATGAAAGCAAAGCAGAAACAGCTATTGATGATAACAAGCAATCACAGGCAAAAAAAGTAGGAGTAAACCAGGCAGATATAGCAAAGAAACCAAAACAGGCCCCAAAGCAAATTCCCAAGATGAAAATCACAGTTCCTCAACCATTTTCCTTGGCCACTGACAAAAGAATGTCTAGAGAAAGACGAGCTTCGGTGGATTTTAAAGACCTGCAACTTCCTAAACTATCCAAATCTGCTAGTGTCAACTACAAGTAAGTTTTTCAGAATTTCGCAGTTTCAACCTTTTCTCTACTTCAGAGTTCTGAAGCACATCGATCAACTTATAGCCAGGGGCATTTAAACAAACTGAGAACAGAATAACATTACGCTGAGCTAACACCTTGAAATACTTGAGTATTTACGGTTTCAATGATTCATGATTCAGGGTGCAGTCCTCGCCTAGTGCTAAAGATCTAGTGGCCTCTAAGCTGAAGCGTAGTGCTACTACTGCATCAAATCCCAGGCCGAGAGTTACATCTACCAAAACTGATGATAAGAAAGTTGAGGTGAGTTCCATTTTGATTAACGACAAAAAAATTAGCAAGTATTATGAGAAATATCTTCTCAAGCTTTCCCCTAACTGAGTATAAAGACAACCTAGTTTTCTGAAAGACTCAGGGGAGAGTCAGGAAGGCAAGCTTTATTTAACTAATTTGTTCATTGATAACAATATTCATGACGCTATGTCTATGGCTTTCAAATAACAGAACGGTGTAAAAACTAAAGAAAAAATTCAGGTGAAGGACATCCAAAACAAATCTTCACAATCCATTCCCAAGGTATATTAATTATTATATTCGTTCTCTTCATTCTCAGACACCTGTAAAGCCTGTCCTCTTAAATTTCAGCAGACATTAGGTACTTCCTCCCATTGATTGAACTTATATATACAAGAATTTCCCGTCACCTAAAAATTTATACGCATTAATGATTACAGAAGAACCAAGCAGAGGAATCGGAGACTAATAAACTTCGGAAGAACTCAACATTCAAAACATTGCCATTGCCAAGCTTCATTCTTCGGAAAGAATCGACCTCAAAACCTGAGATAAAGAAGGTAAGCTATCTAAATTTCTTTTACGTCCAAGAAAAGGGGAAAAAGAGAGAAGTTTATAGATTTTCTAAGCCAGAAAGGCCTTCCCAATAAAAGTTTCAGAATCTATCTCCTTTTTGTTATTTGCTAGTAGTCCGGTTATTATTTCGAGGGGTTTCCAATAATAAATCCTTCTAAACTAGACAAGAAAGAAGAATCAAACTGCATTGCATCGAATATATATCAGGGTGTTCATGGCCATTATAGAGACTACGTAATCTTACGACTATTGATGTTCTGTGACTTGCAGGTTCCTACAACTGGCCCAAGGTCTGCTCTGCCTGGCCGCCAAGGACACAAGTCTATCAGCGATGCTGAGAAGAACAAAACCAAAAACATAGGCAAGAACACCGTTTCAAGAACAATAAGCAGCAGTGCGAAGGAGACTATAAGCAAACTAATTAAAGGGACTCGGAAGGCTTTGAATCCTTCAAAAGAGACTGTTAAATCTGTTGTTTCAATTGCCTGATTGACGATGCAGACCAGGACTTCGTGATGACACGGCAATTTATAGCGTGTTCTTGTTCAATTGTTAAGAGTTATTTTCTGCAGTGGAATTTGAGATGCCATAACATGTGGCAGAGATAGAATACACATCAATTTAGGATTTATCCTCCCTCCCTTGTATGCAATGAATCCATGTGTTAAGTATTATGTAATGTTAATTAGCCATGATCTTGGGATATGGCATGCCCAGATTAGCAAAGAAGCTCTCTT
>Ga0307515_10020073_pt1 | contig 11962 bp, 8 predicted proteins | sample 17_EM_MG_FD_194513 | JGI IMG/M metagenome (GOLD analysis project Ga0307515, IMG submission 194513) | Populus trichocarpa ectomycorrhiza microbial communities from riparian zone in the Pacific Northwest, United States - 17_EM | ecosystem: Host-associated > Plants > Roots > Unclassified | place...
AATTGAGTATGTTTTCAAACTATTTCATAAACCTTGATTGATAGTATAATATTTAAGGTAGTGTTTTTGAAATACTAAAAGGCTAGACTATTTGCACATAGTGACGGGAAATTAAACCATAAACACAACAGGTCAATTCCTTGATAGGAGCATTATTTAACTTCTTTAATCATACATGATTCGACAACAAGTAAATACATCTATCTTATTTAGTGTTTATCAGAAAGGAAGATGTTTACATTTAATTTAAATAAAATCAATCATGTCCGACTGAATATAATCAATTAAGAATGAATATAATCGACCATGATTGATCAAGATTAGGATTGTTGCTACCCAATATAAAAATAAGACCTCCAAAATTAAAAAGAAATTGCAAAAAAATGGAGTCATCCCTAGTTTTCAAGGAAACAAAGAATCCTAAAATATACATTAGTTTTAGAGATTTGAATAAGGGATTCATTATACTTTAAAAAGGATAAACATCATTCTTACCATATCCTTTTTTAGACAAGATTATTTTTGTTTTGTATTTTCTCTTAAATATATTATACACATACCAATAATTGTTTAAATGATTTCCAAGAAGATTCGTAAGTCATTTATTATCGGTGTATGTTCGTCGAGTTTTTGTTGAGAATTGAATCAAAAGTCTCGTAATTCAATAATTGCTTTTAATTTTCTTTCTTTCTTTTTTTAATTAAAAGTATCATGCTAAACCTGCATCCATCTCTAAAACTAGAAGACTTATCAACCTAACTGTTAAAATTAAAATTTAACAAAACATATCATTAACTTAATAAAAACTTGTTGATTTTATTACCATTTTATTACCATTTGATTAACTTAACAAAACATATCATCCATCTTTTTATAGTATCAATGGATTTTATTACCATTTGATTTTAGTTTTAGAATAGAAAATTTCTAAATTCAATTTGAATCAATAAAAATAAATAAATATTTGTACTCGGTTGGGAAATAAATAAAATGCTACAAAACTAAAGAATTACACTATTTTTTAAGGATGTAGATCTGTTACTGATAGCGTTTAAAAACTATAAAAACAATGTAAATAAACATAATTATATGATTATAGAACACACAAATGAGATTATAATAATATAATTAAATTATTAAAAAATGATTATATAAGAATAAAAAAAAATCAAAATTATATCATCTTGCATACTGAAACTCTAATGATGACAGTATGACACCATTGATACTATAAAAAGATCTCGATAAGACGAACACAACAACACCAAAAAAAATCACAAACGATGAACATAGTGGGCCACACAAATGTTTTAAAGATGTCGAGACTTACTTGTTTTTGGGTTACTCATGTGACCCACTTCAATCATTATTGGTGACCTTACTTTGTGTCATTGAAATCGTGTCGTCAAGATCTTTTAATAATATCAATGATATCATCATCAAAGTTTAAAAGTGTCTCCAAGATTATTATTATTTTGTTTCTCCCTCTCCTCTCTCTTATCTTTTTATCAATCTTATATTTAATAATTTTATAATTTTAGAAAGTTACAATTGGTAAATTATAAATATCTTCTATATCTCTTTAAATTTTACTATTTTTCTAAATATGTTTTACACTGTTATTTTATTATTTTTCACCACGTTGGAGTAAAAATACTCTAATGTAGACTGTCTTAATATATGTTTTCCCTCTAATCTTACAAATATTATTTATTAAGAAAAATCACAATCAACTGATATTTGTTTTTTTTTTTTAAGTTATATATTAAAAGTAACAGAGCGTACTGATGGGAGTACAAAACCACCAACAATGCAAGTACAGAGGGTAATTATGTAATTTTAAATTTAAGTTATTTGAAATAATTATAAATATTATTTTTTAAAATATTTTTTACTAAAAAATATATTAAAAAATATTTTTTTATTTTTTTAACATCAACATATTAAAATAATTTTAAAATATAAAAAAATTAATTTTAAAAAACTTAAAAATATGCAAAACTTAAGACGCAGGCTAAATAGTAAATATGATTTTAGAGTGTATTTATTTTTTGATTAAAAAATATTTTTGAATATTTTTAAAATTCTTGTAGTTTAAATTAATTATTTTATATTTTAAATTATTTTAATCTACTAATTTTAAAAAATAAAACACATATTATTTTAATATACTATCCACCATTAAATCTTCCCTCTCTCTACCTCCCAGAATCTCTCTCTTTCTTCCGTGTTTCTTTCCATTTCCATTTTTAATTTCTTTGATTACATCGAGAGAGATTGGCTCTGCTTGTGACCCGTATTGACGTCACCTAGCATGAGAGACCTACAGCTGACCCAGGTGGCCGGCACCCGGCAATCCCCTCTGGCTATGGTTTACACCGATGACATGATGGAGGATGTTAGGCTTCTTGATTCCTGTGAAAGCCGGGACGATCATAATGACGGTTCGCATGCAATTGTGATTGGAGAAGTTGGGTCTAAGAGAATTCAAGTGAGAGTTACAGGGATGACTTGTGCTGCTTGTTCCAATTCTGTTGAATCAGCATTGAAGAGTGTTCATGGGGTTTTCAGAGCTTCTGTTGCTTTGCTTCAAAATAAAGCTGACGTCGTATTCGACCCTGCTTTGGTTAAGGTAGGTTGGTATTGGTGGTGGTGGCTAATTGAATTTTGATTTTGGTGCTTGGTTGTGAATTAGGAGATGTATGTTTTTGTTACTTTTTTTTTGTTTTTTTGTTTAACTCGTAGCTTCTTATAATTTAGTCAGTAACTTTGATTTTGTGTTGGTTATTTTGAAATTTTGTTTTGGTATATCTTTAGTTACTGGTTTATGGTACTGAAATGGATCATACGTTAGTTCTAAATCTGAAGAAGTTCTATATTTTCAGCTTGTGTTTTTTTTTTTTTAATTATTATAGCTGATGATGGATTGGAAGTTTTTATAGCATGGTGTTTTGAGCTGAATTATTAGCTGTTCGAAGTTTTTAAAACTGATGTACTTTGACTTTTAAGCACTAGGTTAGTTTTCTGATCGATGTTGAGTTCGTATGATTTTGAACATGGTAATTTTTTTTTTATATGCATTTATGGATCATTGGATAGACTTTTATTGAGGAATTTCTTTATGATTATAGTGCTTCTGATGTTAGAAGAGATCTAAGAAGACATATTAGTCCTACATGATAAGAGAGGTATGCTTTGACATTGCTATTGATAAGGCCGAACAGCTGGGCATATGCTATATTACCAGTTACTCGGGATGCATTCTAGTTAAAGATTTCTTGCTCCTACATTTTTGTGCATGGATACACTCAGAAAGTTCGACTTTGAAATTCTGTGTCCCTATTTCTGGTTAAATTTCTTGCTGTGGTATGGGGATTTGGTAAAATGAAATCTTCAGGTACTCTAAAAACCCCCATACTTGATTGCAATGCTTCAACTAAATTTGATTAAATTAAATTATATATGCGAAATACTTGATAGCAATGCTTCAACTATATTTGATTTATGAATTTCAAGGTTATGTATTTGTAGCTTATGAAAATGAGTTTCCACAGTTGCTTAAAGACAACTTGACAACGGGTTCTCTGAGATGTTTATAACTTTATATTACTATTGAGAGATTTATGTCACATGGTTTCCTTCTCTGTAATGGCTTAAAAAACTGCATGGGCTATTACGTTGCATGGCTTAACTGCTGTTTACATAAATTTACTGAAGTATTTTATAATGTCTTAATTCAGGACGATGATATCAAGAATGCAATTGAGGATGCAGGTTTTGAAGCAGAGATTCTATCTGAACCTAGTATATTAAAAACAAAGCCAAATGGAACCCTTTTGGGGCAATTCACAATTGGAGGTATGACCTGTGCAGCCTGTGTGAACTCTGTTGAAGGTATTTTGAGAAATCGTCCTGGTGTCAAAAGGGCTGTGGTGGCGTTGGCTACTTCTTTAGGGGAAGTTGAGTATGACCCTACTGTAATTAGCAAAGATGATATAGTGAATGCTATTGAAGATGCTGGCTTTGATGCATCTCTTGTACAGAGTAGTCAACAGGATAAAATCTTACTAGGAGTTGCTGGGATATTCAGTGAGATGGATGTGCAGCTTTTAGAGGGAATACTGATAATGCTTAAAGGAGTACGGCAATTCCGTTACAACCAGTTATCCAGTGAACTAGAAGTTCTCTTTGACCCTGAAGTTGTAGGTTCTAGATCCTTGGTTGATGGAGTTGAGGGAGGGAGCAATGGGAAGTTCAAATTACATGTCATTAACCCTTACTCAAGAATGACTTCTAAGGATGTTGGAGAAATTTCTGTTATGTTTCGACTTTTCATTTCCAGCCTGTTTCTTAGTGTGAGTATTTTTTAACATGCTAATGGTTTTGATTACCTCTTCAACATGATATTCCTAATGTTTTTTTTCTTACGAGTATTTGTGCGGGGGTTGTTGAATGCGTTGATGTTAGTTTACAATTGGTTTCATTATCTGCTGCTTGCATGCACAAGTTTGCACTATACACTTTCCTGGTTTCTTCTAATGACTGAGGATAATTGAGAAGGCATTGTGTATTCATGCATTCTTCTGGGAATCTTCCTACCATGACATCTTCTCTTAGTATACTTGAAAAGCCCATGTAGGCATCTCTTTGTTTCTTTGTTAGTCTTTTTTTATTGTTTATCATTGTATTCATCATTAGCATTTGATGAATTGGATCCAGATTCCCATCTTTTTCATGCGAGTAATTTGTCCTCACATACCACTGCTGTATTCCTTGCTACTCTGGCGCTGTGGACCCTTCCTAATGGGTGATTGGTTAAAGTGGGCATTGGTGAGTGTTGTTCAATTTGTAATTGGGAAGCGGTTCTATGTGGCAGCTGGTAGAGCCCTTCGAAATGGTTCAACCAACATGGATGTTTTAGTTGCATTGGGAACTTCAGCCTCGTACTTCTACTCTGTTTGTGCGCTCCTATATGGTGCAGTCACTGGCCTTTGGTCCCCAACATACTTTGAAACAAGTTCCATGCTGATAACATTTGTATTGTTGGGAAAGTATTTGGAGTGCCTTGCCAAGGGAAAAACGTCAGATGCCATCAAGAAGCTAGTACAACTTGCTCCAGCAACAGCACTGCTGGTTGTCAAAGACAAAGGTAATTTTTTTTAGCTTTTCTTTTTTTAACCTCTTGTTCTTGAGATATGGTTCGGAATTATCTCTTTCAAAATTTTCGAAATATACCTATCGCCAATATCGAAATATAGATAATTTCCTGTCAATCTTAGTCAGGCCAAAAAAATAATAATAAAGAAAACCAAACCATTGAATAACTAAGCAGATATTGGTTCATATTCTAGGTGGAAAGAGCATTGGAGAAAGGGAGATAGATTCATTACTTATTCAGCCTGGTGACATATTAAAAGTTCCTCCTGGTACCAAAGTTCCTGCAGACGGTGTTGTTGTAAGGGGTTCAAGTCATGTTAATGAAAGCATGGTAACTGGTGAATCTGCTCCTGTTCTGAAGGAAGCTAGTTCATCAGTTATTGGAGGTACAATAAATTTACATGGTGCTCTTCACATACAAGCTACTAAAGTAGGATCAGATGCTGTATTGAGCCAGATAATTAGTTTGGTTGAGACAGCCCAGATGTCCAAAGCTCCAATACAGAAATTTGCAGATTATGTAAGTAGCATTTATGCGCATTAATTTTTTTTTTTTTTTTTTAATTATTGTCCTTCTGCCAGAAAAATTTCATGGCAATATGACATCTGCTTTGGGAAGAACTGCTGTTCCTGTTGCTTGCCTATCCATCTTAACTAAATGAGTTTTGGTGCATTAAGTAAACCGTACCTTTGTTAAACACTTGTTTTCTGTTGCTAAGATATCAATTATAATACGGTCCTTATTAAATTGTTGATCCATATTATTATATGCCAGATATATGCTATGCATTAGCTTAGTTGTCCCTTATTTTGATGAACAAAAGGTCTGCTTGCAATTTTGTTTAAAAATTTGAGCTAGTTTATTGGGATGTAGAGACATAAGTATGATCAGAATATAAACCACCTTTAAGATTGCCATTTTGTCTTGCTGGAATATTTTATGGTTCTTGTTTCTGTCGGCTGTTTTTACAGATATGGATTATGTATTACTTGATATAACATCACTGGGACAGTGCCTTAGGGTTCAATCAATTTCTTAAACCTTGTAATCAAGTTTGTCTTTATCTGTTCCACTCTACTGTATTACAGGTATTGCTAGGTCTTGGATAGAATTAAACCAACAGGATGTTTTTAGCTCGTTTGGTTTACATTACCAGCCAAAACCATCACACTTGTGTCTTGTTTTGTATGCATATCCAAGTTCATTTCTTTCTGGCCACTCTTTTTTCTGTAAGTCCGCAAGAATTGCTGCTATTATGCATATGGATAGAATGCACTCAGATGCTCTTACTTCTATATTCTTCTTATCTTAGATATTTTTATGAGTTGCAGGTGGCAAGCATTTTTGTTCCTACAGTTGTTGGATTGGCTCTAGTCACATTGTTTAGCTGGTAATTCCATGGCTTGTTTTGCTTTGTTGATGTGGTATCTTATATGTACATATATTGATAACTTTGTAGTTGTATTCATAACTTTTGGTTAAATATTTTCCGTAATTTCTTGCAGGTACATTAGTGGAATTTCTGGAGCCTACCCGGAAGAATGGCTTCCAGAAAATGGCAATTACTTTGTTTTTTCCCTCATGTTTTCGATCTCAGTGGTGGTGATTGCATGTCCGTGTGCACTTGGTCTGGCAACACCAACTGCTGTCATGGTTGCTACTGGGGTTGGTGCTAACCATGGTGTGCTGATAAAAGGAGGAGATGCTTTGGAAAGGGCTCAGAAGATTAAGTATGTGATATTGGATAAAACAGGTACTCTAACCCAGGGAAAAGCCACAGTAACTGATGTAAAAGTTTTCACTGGAATGGGTCGTGGAGAATTTCTCGGATGGGTGGCTTCTGCAGAGGTGATTCTTTTTTCTTTTTGACAAATGTATATTTGAATGTGTTTGGGCGTGTTCTTATGATGTGTGTGCATACACATTCTATCAGAGCTCGGTTGGTAATGTCTTTGGTGTCCATTTATGGTTTCAAAGTTAGTGCCTTTAAGGGGGTGGTACAGAAATGACCCATAATTTAAAAGTACAGGAATATATGCCATAATGCATCGTGTGACATGCTAGACATAATTAGGTATCGAAGGAAATCACCCCCTCCTCCCCCCATTCTTCTTTATAATTATTAAAAAAATATGAAGGCAATCTCTGATTCCCCATTACCCTGTTCACATGTCTCAGGCTAGCAGTGAACATCCATTGGCAAAAGCAATTGTGGAACATGCACGCCATTTCCATTCCTTTGATGAACCTCCTGCAACCAATGATGGCCAAACCCCCAGCAAAGGGTCTACAATCTCTGGGTGGCTTCTTGATGTCTCAGACTTCTTGGCTCATCCTGGAAGTGGTGTGAAGTGCTTCATAGATGGAAAACGAATTCTGGTGAGTTCCTTGGCATAAACCTGTAACATATATTGCAGCTTTAATCTCTAGAAAGATTTTCAATCATGTCTGGGAATACTCATAGGACTGTATCCTTAACAGGTTGGTAACCGGAAACTGATGACTGAAAGTGGAATTGCCATTCCAGACCAAGTAGAAAATTTTGTAGTAGAGCTCGAAGAAAGTGCAAAGACAGGTGTCCTTGTTGCATTTGATGACAACATAATTGGTATTTTGGGGATTGCAGATCCATTAAAGAGAGAAGCTGCTGTAGTAATCGAGGGCCTTCTGAAAATGGGTGTCAAACCAGTCATGGTGACAGGGGATAATTGGAGGACAGCACGCGCAGTTGCTAAGGAGGTTTGTATTATTAACTATAACTCCTCACAAAGCCTATTCATTTGAATAACAATGCTTTGCAATTTTTTTTCTTTTCTTCTTTGATTTTCTTTCAATTAATGTTTTTTTTTTAATTTCATCATTTGGTTTTTATTGAGTTATCATACTCTCATAACACGGATCGTGAGTTTGACGAGTTAACCTAGTTGATTCAAGTTTTTTTTTCTTAATTAACTTTTTTTTTCAATTTCATTATTTAATATTCGGTTGATTGAGAATTAAACTTCATGATTTGTTTTGTTTATTTTCTATTATGTTATTTCAGCCTCATGACCCGGGAATAGTGCTTAACGGGTTAACCCGAGTTGACTAGAGTCATTTTTTGTGTCATTTTTTAATTGAATTTTTTTTTTAATTTCATCATTTAACACTAGGTCGGTTAGTAATTGAGCTTCATAATTTTTTTTTTATTTGCTTTCCATGAGGATATCTTGGTTAAGATCAAGGTCACGAGTTTTGGTATTTTAACTTCAGTTAAATCGGGTTGTTTTTTTATTTTCTTTCTAAGAGGTTATTTTGGTCTCATGACTCGGATCACGAGTCTTTCAACATTAAGTTTGCTTTTTATTGGGTTGTCTGCATCTCATGACTCGGATCGCGAGTTTAGTGGGTTAATCCAATAGACTCAGTTATTTTTCTTCTTTTTTTTTAATTGATTTTTTCCCCTAATTTCATCATTTAATATTGTGTTTAATTGGAAATTAGGCTTCATGATTTGTTTCGGTTTGTTTCTTATCAGGTTATTTCTATCTCACGACCCGATAATAGTGCTTCATAGGTTAACCCAGGTTAACTTGACTCACCTTTTGGGTCATTTTCTTAATTAGAATTTTTTATAAATTTCATTGTTGAATTGGGTCTGACAAAGGTGATTGGAAATTGAGTTTTATAATTTGTTTTGATTTACTCTCTATATGGTTATCTCAGTCTGATGACTAATGTCGCGGATTTAACAGGTTAAATCGGGTTAAATCAAGTAATTTTTTTTATTTTTTTCTATGAGGTTATCTCGGTTTGATTATCTGGATTACAAGTTTGGCTGATTGACTTGTGTTTTTTTTAATTGATTTTTTTTAATCTCATTCTTCAACATTTGGGTGAATTGAGGATTGTAATTCGTAATTTGTTTTGATTTGCTTTCCATGGGGTTATCTTGGTCTTATGACCCAAGTCGCGGGTTTGACAAGTTAACTCGGGTCATTTTTTTAAGTCATTTTTAATTGATTTTTTTTTCAATTGCATCCTTCAGTATTGGGTTGATTGAGAATTATGTGTTTCATAATTTATTTTGATTTGTTTTCTATGGAGTTATCATAGTCTTATAATTCAGGTCACGGATTTGACATGTTAACCTAAGTCAATCCAATAAATTGTTATCCTAATATTAAAAAAAGAAATCATCTTGAATTTTTTTTTTGTAAAACTATGTTTTTACGGGTTGTATGAGTTGTTTTTAGACTTGCAAAGTTAACCTGGTTATATCAGGTTAACCTTCACACGATTTAATTTTTTTTACTGAAAAAAACATTAGCAACATCTAATCAGTTTTTTTATGTTCAAGAAAAATTTGAATCAATCTATAGTGTAGCGTGGGTCAATAATGTAGTAATTTCTATGATGTCTTGCCCATAAATTTTATCCGGAAACTTTGGTAGCAGTACCTACTATTTCTATTTTCACACAATTATATACAGTTTGTAGACTCATGACTGAATTGAATGCAATAATCACCTTGTTGGTGTCCACTCTTTCATGAAAGTAGACACCAACTTTCTGGTAATAGAAAAAACCCTATTTATATATCCTGGTTCTGATCTATCTTTTACGTTTCTCTTATTCCACCAAGACAATAGAATCCCAAATCCTTTGACGTTCTGCTGTGACAGTTTCGTTTTTATCTTTACCAAAATATTATTTTTCTATACCTCTCATGAAGTGAAAATTTTGTATTATGACATGTTTTATAACAGTTTTTAGTAGTGATTTTGCAGTTGATGATGATGTGTTTAGTAACCCACATGAAACAACAGATAGATTCTTAGTTTTGTTGATTAAGTAACTGTTCGTTGCTGGCATCATTTATTGCTCGTTCCCTCTCATTTGTGCTGTTATTGATAGGTCTCTTTTTGAAACAAATTTGTGTTGGTCATTGTTATTATGCTAAATAGCTCTTTATATGCTGATTTTAGTTGCGCCTTGCCTGCTCGTAGGACAAAAACAAACAATTGTGATTTTTCTTTGTGAAAAAGAAAATATCGATTTACATTGGGTGGGCTTTTTTTTTTTTGCAACGAAAATAAATTCAGGTTTTCCTTGTATTGTTTGAAAGGTTTATGTGTATATATATATATATAAAAAAAAACTTAAAAGTCTTGAAGTCCTTTTTTGCTGAGCAGGTGGGCATTCAAGATGTTAGGGCTGAAGTAATGCCAGCTGGCAAAGCCGATGTTATCCAGTCTTTTCAAAAGGATGGAAGCATAGTAGCAATGGTGGGTGATGGCATCAATGACTCTCCTGCTCTTGCTGCTGCAGATGTTGGCATGGCTATTGGTGCGGGGACAGATATCGCCATAGAAGCTGCTGACTATGTCTTGATGAGGAATAACTTGGAGGATGTAATCACAGCCATTGATCTCTCAAGAAAAACCTTCTCTCGCATTAGATTGAATTATATTTTTGCCATGGGTTACAATGTGATCGCAATACCTATTGCTGCTGGGATGTTCTTTCCTTCCCTAGGGATCATGCTGCCACCATGGGCAGCCGGTGCTTGCATGGCTCTTTCATCTGTAAGTGTTGTATGCTCGTCTTTACTTCTTAGAAGATATAGAAAACCCAGACTTACCACCATCTTGGAAATAACTGTAGATTAGAAGGAGAAAAATAAAAACTCTAGGTTTCATTCAAATCTGTAGGAAATAAATAATTAAAAATGTAGATGAGGTGGAGAACGAAGCATGAAACTTGCAATCTTGTATGTATTTGTTACCTTCTTTCACAACTTATACACTGAGGGGCTGCAATTTTATCACCCCAAAATGTAAATGTGATTGTATAATATCATCATTGTTGTGTTTTCTTGTGGTTTTCCCTTTCATTGAGAAGGGCTTGGTTACCCCCTCTCGTTTTTAGTACTCTGTGACAGTTTATTAGTGTGAAAACAATTTTAGTTTTTGGAAATTAAAAGAGAATTATTGGAAAATATAGATGGAGGGACCTAGTTCACATCTTCCTTTTGGAATTTCTATTTACAAGACTTGATCAGGATTGCTGCGTTGCTGGAAACCGGAAACCTTGGATTTTGTAGTTGGAGCTAGGCTTTATGAATCGGCTCTGGGATATATATATATATTCCTATTTGACAATTTAAATCCTCCAAAATATATTATTTAAAAAATATATATTGTAAAGTACAAAATCTTAAATCAAGTAATGAAGATAAAAAAAAATATATAGTTTTTTATGCAATATTTTTTTTCTTATTATTTTAAAAGGAACATTAAAAGGAGTATTTTTAGAAGGTAAAATTAAAGAGCAATCAAATCACATATTCAATAAGAGTACTTTAATCTCTATAATAAATGGAGTGCTAATAATAAGTTATGGAGTGAGCAAAACATCACCCTTTATACAGTCATGTTATTGTATTTTATATCAAAACTCAAAATAAACGAACAGCTCTAATAGCCTGCTAGATGGTAAAAGAAAGGTACTTTAAATGTATTGAAAAATAAATTGGTCATTTATTTTTTCAATAGTGGGGGTTATCAACAAAAATTAAATTTATTATTTTTCATTAATGTCTTTTTCAAAAACAAACACACACTAAATATAAAGCACCACAAAAAAAAATGCAAAATTATCCCTTTATAATAGCAAGTTTCAAATATCATATTGAATCCTCAACGGTATATGGTTGACATTTGAGATTGTGGTGAAGTACCTATTTGATAATGTGATATTTGAAACTTTATAATAGCAAGTTTTAAATTGTTTTTTATTTGAAAAAATATTAAATTAATATTT
>Ga0307515_10020075_pt1 | contig 11962 bp, 2 predicted proteins | sample 17_EM_MG_FD_194513 | JGI IMG/M metagenome (GOLD analysis project Ga0307515, IMG submission 194513) | Populus trichocarpa ectomycorrhiza microbial communities from riparian zone in the Pacific Northwest, United States - 17_EM | ecosystem: Host-associated > Plants > Roots > Unclassified | place...
GTGCACTGCGTAGTAGGAGAGACTTCGAGGTATTTTACTACCTTAGTAGCTGTACCTGCAATTGAGATCTCTTTTTACTTAAGGATTTCTTGTCTTTTTTCCTCACTCTCTATAGTAAAAACTATAGAGCCGAATCTGGTTTGTGGATCGTGTCTTTTTACACTAGATGAGATCTATCTAGGTAGTCCTTGTATCCTTATAGGATTAAAGGTCTCAATTTCTTCCTTTAGAAGCTTAGAGCCCCCCTCTCCTAGAAAAGGTAAGGTAGGAACCCTATGGGCTATAATTTGAACCCAAGGTTCTAGTTTTTGTTCTCTTTAAAAGGTAAAGCAGTTATGCTAGATCTCCTTATATTTAACAAGGAAATCTACATTATACTCTTCTGTAGTTGTAAGGAGAATATTTTGTTTTCCTTTAGTTCTAGCTATAGACGCCAGTACTGGCTTTTTTACTTGCAGTTTTAATATAAATAGTTAATTGACTTTGTTTCGTATAGAGAAGGTATCTAGAGGTTAATCCTTTTCGTCTGTAATTAGGACTAGCTTTCTTTCTTATAGCTGCTTTTTCTTACTTCTAGTAGAAGTAGAACTTCTACTAGAAGGAGAAGGGGTAGAAGGTGGTGATAAGGAGGGTAGGGGGGACGAAGAAGGGAGGTCCTTCTTCAGCCTCTCTGCGTAAGTTTCTTTAGTAGGAGCCACCTCCTTACGGAGAGCCCTTACTTCTTCTACTAGTCTTTTTAGGACATTATTTGCCCTCTCTTTTTCTTTTTCTTTTTCTTCTTCTTGTATAAAGGGATTTCCTCCTAATATAACACTTCGTGTATAGTACACTAGCTGTTTAACTTGTTCTTTTATTTCTTCTCTTTCTTCTTTTTCTTCTTCTAGCCCTGTATAGGCCTGGGTTAGGCTATCTAGAGCGAAGCTTAGATGTTATTCTGGAGAAAAGGTGTAGGGAGGTATATCAGCCGTACTATCCGTAGTAGTTGTTGGTTTTGTTATCCTTTTTGCAGGTTTTTGGTTTTCTTTTTCAGGAGAAGACTGAGGATGTCCTCTTTTTTCTCCTGTCCTAGACGGGCCAGGAGAAGAAGAAGGGGGAGAAAAAGTAGATATAGAATCTTCATCACTTATTTCTATAGGAGGTTTTTTTTTAGACCTATTAGGCCTTGGCATTTTGTGTCTTATAGGGGATTTATTAGTTTTTACTATCCTTCTACGCCCTTTCTCCTTACTAATCCTACTAGAAGATTTCTGGGGAGATTAGGCTAAAAGGTAGTAGGAAACTAGCCCCTATTTAGTGTTCGTTTTGGTATTTAGTTTTAGTGTTCCTGTCTATACCTCGCTTATAAGCTAGGACCACCCCTAAGAAGAATTTTCTGTTAGGGAAAAGGGGGTAAAACGACAAATAAATCCACCTCTAGCTCGCTAGGCAGTAGGAATTAGGTCTTAAAAGTTGGAAAATCGATTGTTTTTGATAGAGAGATGGGTATGCGTAAGTTTTAAAGTGTGGCGCTACCTTTTAGTAAGGTCGTATGTGCGGTAAATGTTACGGACGCTTTAAGTACAATGCTACAACTACTTGGAGAGGAGTCGAAGGAAGCTAGTTGGTTAATGCAAGTATAGTCTAAGATAGAACTAGTAGAACTATGTGACGAGGAATGGTAACTGAGTCACATAATATAATCTATATAATCTGTGTAATCTAAGTAATCCGCAATAAAGCAGATAGAGTATATGTACCTTATATATAAGGAGGGTTTCCTAGGAGTACGGTTGTGTATTTAAAGGACTACAGTCCCTACTCTAGATAGTTCTTTCCTTATAGTGATTCTCAGAATACAATTAGAGTTAATCTATTAGGCAACCACTCTACTAGTTATTATTACGTTGTTAACTTTAATTTATATCACCTATACACCTAGCCCAATAACAAGCCTATTATAGTTCTTGCTATAAGGTTCTGTTATACAATTACTACCTAGTTACGGTATTAAATATAGAAAGTTAAACAACATACCACCAAAAGCAGCCACTATAACGCTATTGACGGCGGCAACTACTTTAAGGTTAGAAGGTGACACTAGTATAGCAGATACTAACTTATAGCAACCTGTGACGGTTAGACAACTATAAGAGATAGTTAACTAGTTAACAGAGAATAATGCGACACTTAAATAAAGGATTAACGGGATAGGAGCAGCAAAGGTTAAGTTACTATCAATTAAAAGATTCTTAGGAGAAAGATTAAAGCTTAAAGGATTTCTTATGTAAATGTACTTTAAGGTAGCGCAGGAAGGAGCAAAGCTGGTAATATTTATAGATCAAATAGCTTATACGGGACTATTCTTGTCAAGAAAGGCACTTAAGTAGTTTAAGCCTTACCTTATAGAGATACAGGTAAATGGAATAATAACCACTAACCAAGAGGTGCGGTTTATATTCTTAAGTTAGGAAGGATTTGTGGAGCGACTTATATAAATGTTTAGAGACCTAAAGGCAGTAACTATAGCGGAAAGAAAACTCTAAGATATTATACAGCGAACCTTAGCAATTAAGTACATAATATAGTTCTAGACGCTAGCTATATAAGTTAAGTGGAATAATAGGGCGCTTATAGCACAGTATAAGCAAGGACTTAAGGCTAAAGTCTAGGACGTAATTATCCTAATAGAAGATGCGGATACCCTAAGGGAGCTAGTAGATTAAGCGATTAAGATTAATAATTAGATCTACTAAAAGGAATAGGCTAAGTAAAGCTAGGATAGAGTTCCATAGTTATATAAGACGTAGAGTGTATAACGACTAAAGCTAAGTCAGAAACTATAGTATGGCGCAGAGCTAATAGACTTAAGCAGTACTAAAGAAGCCTATAAGAGATAGAGTAAGAAACTATAAAAACCTAAAGGTTAAGGATTTAGTAATTATAGGACTAAGAAGCAGAGGCTAAATCAGGGATCTTAACAGCAGAAGATGTTTAGGCGAACTCTATAGCAAAGTCAGTGGTTTAGAAGCGAAGCTTATATAAATTATAGAAAACAGGGTTATTTCGCGAGGGATTGTAAAGATAGTTAGAGTTACTATATAATAAAGGGAACCTAACTAGCAGAAGACACATATATATAAAGGGACGATAGTATACTGCAAGGAACAAAAGAGTGTTTAATCAAAAGTTTCGCGTTTTGTTATAATAACGTATACCAAATTTATAAAGACGCTAAGTATAGCGCAAGCTATTGGCTACAAGAGCCAAAATCTATAGAATGTAGAGGAACTAATAAACCATTACACAGATCGGATATTAAAGAAGACGAGTTTGATATAGGCGAAACATTTATAGACAATAAGGAAATAAAGGTAGTTTACTAGAAATATACAAACCTTAGAGAAGTTACAATAAAAGCAGAGACTAAGACCGCCATAGAGTAAGGTTTAGTAACGGGTATTATAACACCATTAAATACAACATCTATCGCTTTATAAGACGGAAGGAGTAATATCTAAAGAGGATTAAGTAAGTAGATAACTGCTAGTGCTAGCTTACCACTTAATAAAGGCAAAGGGCCAAAGGCTTAAGATTTTTAAGAAGAGATAAGAGAGATCTAAGATTCCGAAAATAGGATAAGGATAGCTTAAGGACCTATAACAGATAAAAACCGATAGAGCAGAGCAGTAGCTTAGTTTAAAGATATATAAATAAGCTCCGGACAAGAGTTCCTAATAGTATAAGATTCTTAAGACGAGATAAGTGAGATTTAAGACTCTTAAGATAAGATAAGAACACCACGGATACCTAATTAGACTAAGGCGGGAGCTAAACTTAAGTTAGAAGTAAGCTTAGGATTAAGAATCTTATAAAACTAAGATTTTAAAGCACAAATAAGGACCACTAATAAGATTAGAGAATCCGTAATATAAATAGCAGTTAGACTAGGAGACAGATATATAGACCTAGAAGACTTACTAAGGGAACATAGTATTTAGCCTAAAGATCGAAAAGTCAATACTAAGATTAAGAAGTATAACGACTTTAAGGATCCACTTATAAGGCGCGAAAGAAAAAAAACTATAGAGGAATTTAGAGCGAGGATTACCTTATAGCAAGAACAGAAACTAGATAAAAGATCTAGCATATTGGGACGTATAAGGGACAGAGCACCTATATAAAAGGTCACTAATAGGCCTAGAGCAGGCACACTAAGAGCTAAGTAGCTTACTAAACTGGAATAAGAAGAGGATTTAGGGATTCTAACTAGGTTTGAAGAATAATATATAAAGGGCTATTATAACGCAGTAATAAGAAGATACTTCCTTACGGACGAGCCGTATATACTTAAAGGGTTATACTAAAAGTAGTATAGATAATAACATAATGACGAGTAGGAAGATTTCTATATATAGTTAGATAAGAAAGTTATCTAAAACTACCCGATTACAGAAAAGGCTATAACTTATATTAAAGGAGCCTTAATTATAACGTTAAAAGATCTAGAGGAGTAATTAGAGGACTAGAGAAGCAAAAGATAAATTTTAGTACCTACGAATAAAGTCGCAACGCTTAGATTAATATAAGAAAGGTTTAAACTTAAGGACGAAGATAAGCCAAGAGTTAACCCAAGACACTAAGCACATTATACACTATCGTAAATAGCATATATAGATAATGCGTGCAATATACGTAGAGTACTAAAAGATAGGAATTAAAAATATCTAGTGAGGATATATTGGTTAACGGATAAGGTAAAATATCGAAACACTAAGTATATACATAGTTAGCACCTAGTAAAAGTTTAAGAATAAGGGGACTTAATACTTTAGCTAGGAAGATTCCTTATAAAAGAATGCCTAAACGGATAATAGTGGTGGGAATATATAGAGAACACCTATCTATAGCATATTAAAGATAAAAAGCGAACTAAGTATTAGCCTAAGTTAAACTAAGTATAAATAGGATCTAGTAGCTAATAGTTGGGAAAAGTGGAGGCCTATAGAACCAGAGGGAACCAGTAGTAGAGCCTTAAACCCTTAAAGAAATTTAAGGATAATACCTAAATTTATAAGTTAAGTGGCAAGATTAATAGTTTAAGGCATTAATAGATAGTAGAGCAATAAAGAACCATATCTTGCTAGCAGCAGTTAAAAAAATAGGGTTACTATATAGGAAAAAGGAATATCCTTACCTATTAGTAACAATTTTAGGAGATCTAATAGCCTATAGAGGAGGTATTATTAATCTTAAAACAGGACCTATTTAGATAACCATTAAAGGGAGACAGATCAAGATATCTTTTAATATATTACTATTAGGGAATAATAAGGCAGTATTAGGAATGCCTTAGTTATAGGAATACAATCTAAAGATTAATTAGGTTATAGGCTAGGTCAATATTAAGGATACTTAACGCCGTAAGATGTAATAATAAGCTAAGATAATATAGTACTAAGTAGGAGCGACCTATAAAGAAATGGAAAAAGGACTAGGCCATATACCAAAGAGATACCATAAGTATGGCAAGAAACTATAGTTACTAAAAAGTGAAAAGTTATTAGAGTATGTAGTATAGGACTATAAGATAGAATTAAAACCAGGAATAAGTCTAAGGTTCTTTCCAATCTATAAGCTTACTAAAGAAGAAGGTAGAGCACTAAAAAAGTTTATCTAAGAAAACTTATAAAAGGGATATATTAGACTATTACAATCATTAGCGGGTTATCCAGTACTATTTATACTAAAGAAAAATGGCAAACTAAGGCTGTATATTGATTATAGACAATTAAATAATATTACTAGAAAGGATAGGTATCCTTTACCCTTAATTAGCGAAATCTAAGATAGGATAGGTAACGCGTAAATCTTTATAAAGATAGATCTAAGATAGGCGTACTATTAGATTAGAATTAAGGAAGGCAACAAATAAAAGGCAGCCTTTAGGTTAAAGGAAGGACTATATAAACTATTAGTTATATAATTTGGGCTTATAAACGCACTAGTAACGTTTTAGAAGCGAATTAATAATATATTAAGAGAATACTTAGATAAATTTATTATAGTATATCTTAACGATATTATCATCTACTTAATAACTAAGGAAGAACATAGAGAACACATTAAATAGGTCTTAAAGAGACTATAAGAGAAATAAATGCTAGTAGCAATTAAGAAATGCGAGTTCTTTACTAGAAAGACCAATTTTATAGAATTTATTATTAAACTAGGCTAACTTAGTATAGATCTAAAGAAGATTGAGGCTATAGTAAATTAGTAGGAACCAGAGAACGTTATACAGTTAAGATTGTTTTTAGGGTTTTACAATTACTATAAAAGGTTTATAGCGCAATAGTTAAAGGATATTAAGCCATTTACGCGATTAATAAAGAAAGAAGAATAATAGGTATAGGGAAAGGAATAATAAGAACTATTTAAGGAAGTTAAGAGGTTGTTTACCTAGGAACTAGTTCTTAAGATCTATTAACTAGGTCTAAAGACAGTTATAGAAACAGATACATTAGACTTTATACTAGGAGTATACTTTATACAAAAGCATCTAGATAGATGGCACCTAGTAGCATACTATAGTTGGAAAATAACACCACTAAAGTTAAACTACGACATCTACAACAAAGAGTTATTAGGTATAGTTATAGTATTAAAGAAATAGAGAGTATTCTTGTAAGGTATAGAGAAACTATTTATAGTTAAGACGGATTATAAAAACCTAATAGGATTCCTAATAATAAAGAAACTTAACTAAAGATAGGTTAGATGGGCAGAAATACTTATAGAATACTATTTTAAGATTTAGTATACTAAGGGTACAGACAATATAAGAGCAGATACTCTAAGTCAAAAAGCTAAACTATAAAATAATAAAAAGCCATTAAGGGCTCTATTGCAAAAAGATACAGATAGATTGATCAGATACAATTATCTAAAAATTATAGCAACTTAGGAAGAACTAAAGAAAGTTTATAAGTCACTAAAGAGCTTTTAGGCATAAAGGATTCTAGAAGCATAGCTAGAAGATTTATAAACAAATATATACAAAAACTAAGAAGCAAAGTATATCCTAAGAAGTATAGCAGAACACTTTATAGAAGATTTCTATAAGGGACTAACGTAAGGATATAATAGAGCTACGGGCTTAGTGTCGAGACTTTAGAAGGAGTATATTATTAATAGAATCTAAAACCTAGCATAAAAGGTTATAAGAGAATATCTAGATTGCTAGAGAAATAAACTAATAAGGCATAAGCTATATAGAGGGCTATAACCTGTTAAAATACCAGAGAGACCATAGGAGGTCATATTATGGAACTTTATTATAAAGTTGCTAAAATTAAAAAATCCTATTACTAGATAAGATTATAACGCAATCTTAGTAATAGTAGATAAGCTTATAAAGTAGGGATACTTTATAGCGTATATAGAAGAGATATTAGTAAAAGATATCACTAGAATCTATATTAAGGAAGTATTTGTAAGATATAGAGCACTAAGTAAGATTATATTAGACAGAGATCCAAGATTTATAATAGCATTCTAGCAGGTATTCTTAGCGAAGCAAGGTGTAACGGAACCTTGTAGCAGGTACTACGATGGGCTCGTTATTGGGCTAGGTATGTAGGTATTGCAAGTAAGTCAACAATGTAATAACAACTGGTGGAGTGGTTGCCCAATAGATTAACTCCAATTGTATTCTGAGAATCACTACAAGGAAAGAACTATCTAGAGTAGGGACTGTGGTCCTTTAAATACATAACCGTACTTCTAAGAAACCCTCCTTGTACGTAAGGTACGCTTTATATATAAGGTACGTAAGTTCCCTCCGTTCCTCTCGTCCCTTACGTAGCATATTATGTGACTCGCTTACCATTCCTTGTTATATGGTTCCACTGGCTCCATACTGGACCGTGCTTGTATTAACCAACTAGCTTCTTCCGACTCCCTTCCTAGTAGTCGTAACATTGTGCTTAAAGCGTCCGTAACACAAGGAGTTTAAGCAGTAACTTCCACCATATATTATCCGCAGATAAATAGTTAAATAGAAAGATTAAATTAGATACTAAAACAATATCTAAGGCACTATATTAATTACGCATAAAACAATTAGGTATTATTATTACTAGTTACACAGTTTATATATAATATAACACCACAAGAAGGAATGGGTATGTTACTATTTAAGGCGAATTATAGATACAAGCTAAGAATATTATTATCGCCATATTAAGTAAAGAAGATAAGTAGCACAGCTAAGTAAAGGATAGAGACATTAATAAATCTTTATAAGAACCTTACGGAAATAGCTAAGGTAGTATAGTAGAGAATGAAAAGGTACTATAATACTAAGAGATCTAAGGGACCAGATCTTAAGAAGGGAGATAAAGTATAGCTACTATACAAAAATTTTAAGAGTTAACAACTAAGTAAGAAGTTAGACCACTTTAGACTAGAACCTTTTAAAATTATATAAAGAATTTCACCGGTTACGTTTAAGTTAAACCTACTAGCTAAGATAAAAATCTACCCTATATAGTATATTGTAATACTAGAGCTAGCATATAGAAATATTAAGCCACTAGTTTACAAAGCAAATACGTATAGAGGATAAGAAGAAGACAAATAGCAAGTTTTAAAGATCGTTAGTTATAAGGACGTTAACGATAAAACATAGTATAAGGTTAAGTAGATAGGCTATAATAAGACTACCTAGGAACTACTAAAAAATTTAAAGAACGCTATAGGAAAGGTATAGGAGTATCAGAAGAGAATAGGTTAGGTAATATTAATAAGGAAGAATCGCCAAAGAATAAGTTACCTAAGGGGGACCTAGGAAGAGCAACTACCAAACTACTTAGAGTTGTTCCCTTTATAGGAAGAGAGTTGGTTCTCTTATTACCAAGTTCCTATAGACCTTATTCCATAAGTTTTTACTTCTTAGAATGTACCTTTTTATAAACCTATTTAAGATATAGAAAATAAGTAAAGGCCAAGAGACGAGCTTTAAGGGCACACTGTTAAGTAGCCGCAGCCTCCTATTCCGCCTCTTACAATCAGCGTAGTTTATTAAGGGCACTTAAGAGCTTACTATTAAGCTTTGTAGTAGTAGATTAAATACGAAACCCTATGGCAAATTACTTAGGGAACTTGCAGACTATTAAAAGTTATAGGATGTATATACTTAGCGTTAGAAATAGAGCGAATATCGCAGAATAAACGAATATTTACTTTGGTATACTCTAAGCAAGAAAAAGGTTGCCAAGATAAAGGACTCGCTAGCGTAATATAAACTAACCCCTCTTTCGCATAACGAGAATACAGAGATAACATTATTTCACCCAGCAATAGCACCACAGTAATAGTATAAGCGCGACGAGCTATAAAAGAAAGAGAAGTTACTTTAGGTATAATAAGTAATAATATTAACCAAATTAATTAGATGGATATTATACCTCTAGTAAACAACTTAGAGATATTTAGAATCTTTAAAAACGAAGATAGGAAGGAGGGAGATAGTATTATAGACGCTTTAAGTATAATACTATAACTACTTAGAGAGGAGTTAGAGGAAGCTAGTTAGTTAATATAAGCACAGTCTAAAATGGAACCAATAAAACTATATAACGAGGAATAGTAACCAAGTCACGTAATATAATCTATATAATCTATATAATCTAAGTAATCCGCAATAGAGTAGATAGAGCACACGTACCTTATATATAAGGAGGGTTTTCTAGGAGTATAGTTATATATTTAAAGAACCACAGTCCCTACTCTAGATAGTTCTTTCCTTATAGTAATTCTTAGAATACAATTAGAGTTAATCTATTAGGCAACCACTCCACCAGTTATTATTACGTTATTAACTTTAATTTACATCACCTATATACCTAGCCTAATAACAAGCCCATTGTAGTTCTTACTACAAGGTTCCGTTACAGTAAAGGTCTTACTAATAGTTTATTAATAACTTCTCCGCCTTAATTTTACCCCTTATAGCTCTAACCTAAAAGGATAAAGCCTTTATTATTAATAAGGAATATAAGAAGGCCTTTACTTATCTAAAGGTTATATTTGCTACCACGCCTATACTCTAATACTTTAACCTAAACTAAATAAGTATTATAGAAGCTAACTTACCCAACTATATTACTAAAGGTATTCTATCTTAATATAATAAAGATAGAGTATTATACCCTATAGTATACTACTTAAAATAACTAAGCCTAGTTAAATATAACTATAAAATTTACGATAAGGAGTTACTAGCTATTATTAAATGTTTTAAATAATGGCGACCTAAACTAGAAGGCGCTAGATTTTTAATTAAGGTCCTTAGCAACTATAAGAATTTATAGTACTTTATAACCATAAAATAGCTAAGCTATTATTAGGCCCGCTAGTTAGAATATCTATCCCGTTTCTAATTCTCAATTATATACCGCCTAGGCGTCTAAGGTTAGAAGCCTAATACTTTAACTTAACGTTTATAAGACGCGCTAGTACAAAAAAAACGCGCTTTTACTAAAACTAGACCTTACTTCATCCTAAACTATTTAACCGTCCTACTAAAGACCTTATGGTATACATCCTTGAAATAACTAATTAATTAATTAAATAAATTATAATTAATAAATACCTAAATAATAAGTTTATCTAAGAGACGCTTAAGCTAATCTATAATAGCGTAAGACGCTTTAAGGGGGTCTCTTTAAGTAAAAATAAAGCTTATAGAAACCGCTTATATTACTAAAACCGTCTAGTTATCCCTAATTATAATAAACTTAAGCTTAAGCTCCTTAAACACGTATATAACCTACCGGTAGCTAGCTACCTAGGCTAAAAAAAACCCCTAGAGCTACTCTAATGGAAGTACTACTAGCTAAATATATATAATATAACACAAAGGTACGTCTCTAGCTGCTATATCTACTAATAAGCTAAAGCTTTATAAAAGACGTATAACAGCCTTTTAAAGCCACTACCTATTCCAAACTAAAGATAGAAGGATATCTTAATTAACTTTATTATTAATCTCCCTATAAGTAAAAGCTATATAAATATTATAGTAGTTATAGACCGACTGTCTAAAATAAGATATTTAATTGCCTGCCCTAATATATTAATATCTACTATCGCCTAACTATTCCTAGATTATATATAGAAACTCTAAAAACTCTCTAAAACAATCATTTCTAATAAAGGCAGCTAGTTTATCTCTATATTTTAGAAAGAACTAATTACCTAACTCTATATTAAAGTATTATTATTTATAATATACTACCTAAAAATAGATGGTTAAACGGAACGTATAAATGCTATAATAGAATAGTATATTTGGATATATACGTTATACTTATAAAACAACTAGATTAACTGGCTTACATTTACTAAGTTTACTATAAATAATTCCATCTTAGAAACTATAAAAGTCTTCCTGTTTTTAGCTAACTACGGCTAGTATCTATAAATAGGTTTTAAACCCTTTAGTAATATTCCTTACCCTACTTATTATGCCTTATAAGTTATAGAAGTAAATTAATTTATAAAGAAGATAGAGGAACTATAATAGTTTCTTACTAAGAAAATAATATAGGCTTAATCTATTTATAAAGCTATAGTAAATAAGAAATAAACCCTAGTACTAGCCTACTAAATTAGTAACTTTATCTGGCTAAATATAAGAAATCTAAACACAAAATAACCTACTAAGAAGCTTAATTAGAAGAACGCTAGCCCTTATAAGGTTAAGAAGGTTATCTTCTCCTACGCCTACTAACTAAAGCTCCCTAATACGGTTAAAATCCACCCTATATTCCACACGTTAGTCCTTTACCCTACTACTCCTATATTAAACGCCTTACCCAAATAGATATAAGACCTTCCTTTACTAGTTAAAGTAGATGGTAAGAATAAGTACTTTATTAAAAAAATTAATAATATTAAGTATAATAAACGGAAACGCTAA
>Ga0307515_10020076_pt1 | contig 11962 bp, 1 predicted proteins | sample 17_EM_MG_FD_194513 | JGI IMG/M metagenome (GOLD analysis project Ga0307515, IMG submission 194513) | Populus trichocarpa ectomycorrhiza microbial communities from riparian zone in the Pacific Northwest, United States - 17_EM | ecosystem: Host-associated > Plants > Roots > Unclassified | place...
GTGTTCCTGTCCGTGCCTCGCTTATAAGCTAGGACCACCCCTAAAGAAAAATTTCTGTTGGGATAAGGGGGTAAAATGACAAATAAATCCACCTCTAGCTCGCTAGGCGGTAGGAATTAGGTCTTGAAAGTTGGAAAATCAATTGTTTTTGATGGTAAGATGGGTATGCGTAAGTTTTAGAGTGTGGCGCTACCTTTTGGTAAGGTTGCATGTGCGGTAAAGGTTTGATAGAGGTTCTAAGAAGCCTAAGAAATAATAAATTTCTTATAAGGACAGATTTTCGTAATTACACTTATCTTTTTTAACATTTATTAAGAATTAAGGCGTTAATTAGGATTTCCTTAGCTTAGTATTTTGTTTCTATCTAGTTACTTCTATATTAAGAATATCTCGTTATTTTTTATATATAAAGGAATAAGTTTTTATATATTAGACTAAAGTTAAGAGACTTGCTTATAGTAAGCTTAATATATACTTAGCAGTAATATATTAGCCAGCCTATAACTTATTTAGTCCTTTATAATAAAAAGACTTATTACTTTCTAATCTAAATATCTTAAAATTAGCCTTTATTAGCCTACCCTCTTTAACCTAGTTAAAATATGCTAGCGTCTTCTTAACTAGTGCGGGATAGAACTTTAATCTATTAGCCTTTTATAAAAAGGTTTCCTTTTACTTTTAAAAATTCTTATTTATAGCTCGCTTTAACCTTAGTAGTAACCTTTACTTTAGATACATTACTATAATACTAAATAATTAATGGCCTACGTTTTATGAGGTAACTAGGGTGCGAGTTAGCTCTAAATTTTATATTAATAAGGTGGGAATATTAAGAATAAATATTAGATATACCCCTTAATATTAGCCTAAGTTTTAACTAAAAACAAGATCTCGTTTTAAGAACTAAATCCAATTCTAAAGACTATATTTTAATTTTAAAGACTATATCCTAATTCTAGGTTCCGGTTTAAATTATAATCCTAAAAACCAAATCTAATTCTAAAGACTAGATCCTAATTCCTATTTTAAATACAGGCTAATTAACTATTATAAAAAGGGGCGTAATTTTAAAAACTGGTTCTAGTTCTAGGAACTAAAACCTTTTTTTAGGAAGATTAACTATATCTATATTTAGCGTGTTAGGTTTAGCTTATTTTAAAACTAGCTACGTAATTATTTATAGGCGCTTATATAACTAACCCTATAGTTAACCTATTCTCTAGCCCCCCTTTAACCTTACTATATAAGAGCCCCGCTATATTAAAGCCTTATACGTCGCGGAATAAACTAAAACTAATAAGTATAATTAGTTATAGACTAGAAAACGCTACCTACCCGCATTTAGGCTACTATAGCTTAGCATTTAACTAAGCCCTATAAAGCCTCAGTCTAAGCCACGTTAGGTTAACTTAACTTTTCTATACCTAATCTTTAATCCTCACGTTCGCTTACACCTTACTTTCTTCCTTATACTTTTCTCCCTAGTCATTTCCTTATTATAAAACACCACTAACGTATTCTCGACCTCCCTATATTTATTTACTATTATACCGTCCTTATATGCTAGCCTCTTTAATCTCCCCTTTCTACCTACTTACTCGCCTGCTACGCTAGCCCTCCCAATATAACTCTCGGCGCGTTTACTTATAATAGCAAATCTCTTTAGATTAGAGATAATTAAAACAAAGCCTATTAGGGAAAAACTAAATAGCTTTTATAATTTATTTAACTTAACTTATTAGGATTTAGGCATTCCTAGCTCTCTAGACTTATTATGCCAGATAGGTAATAAAGGTAATTATTAATTTATCCGTTATAGGTTCTCTTTAACACACATACAGGGCTTAAAAATCTCGTTATTAACCTTACTATAGCGTTATAAAATCTTCCCGCTGCTTAAGTACTTCCGTCTAATACTAGCCGCGGCACCCTTTATAGTAACCTTCTCCGGCTTAGTTCCTTAGTCGATTCTAATAACTTTAATATTAAGTAGTTCCTACCTCTTCTAAATATAATCCTTTGTATTAAGCCTAACGAGGTTATCTAAGAGAAGGTATACGCTACTATAACAAAGTCTATACCTCCTCCCCAACCGCTACTATTCTACGTTTAAACCCTATATCTGCGCAATATAAGTAGCTTTACTAACTCGTCCAAATATAGGAAATATATAGATTATATTCTAAAGGAGGAGCTAGGCCCTCTTTACGTAGGGATTCCTAGCTTATATAAAGCATTCTTTAAGGAAGTAAAAGGTCTTAAAGAGGCAAGCGCCGCCGTTTTTAAGAAATATAAGGAAGGGGACAATCTACTATATGCTAAGAAGGGCGGCTAGTATAGCTAGCCTAAAAGCGCAGAACAAGATAATGTCTTAGAGTGGTTTAATAACCTAATTAAATTATTTTTAGGCTTTGCTAAGGGGTATAGGTCCGCCCTAAAGATATAATAAATACTTATTGTATATACTAAGCAGCCCTTATAAGGGTCTATAGTAAAGCAAAAGCTAGATATTAGTTTTATAAATAATCTAATAGCTAGCAAAAGTTCTTAATGCTATTAGTCGTATATACTTATACTAGGAGAGCTAAAGAGTAATCTAAACACTAATATAGCCTCACAGGCATGGTTTAATTTAGGAAAATATATAAGAGAAGTTTTCGCCGCTTAGGACACTCGTCGCTTTATCCTAGGCTTTACCCTTTATAGATCTATTATGCGGCTATAGAAGTATAACCAGGTAGGAGGCATTATATTATTACCATTTAATATTAATAAAGACGGACTATAATTTACCTTAGCAATATTAGGATTTCTCTATATAAATAAGGAGCAGCTTAAGTTTAACCCTACTATTCTAATATCGGACGGTAAGCAATATATTAAGGTCGTGCGCAATAATTAGACTAAGCGTCTTATTTTTAACAAACCCATAAAGCGGGCACGCTATATTGCCAGTTAAGCGACTATTTACTAGAAAGCACACTATAAGGAGGACATCTTTAAGATACCCCTTATTATTAAAGACTCGTAGTAGTACCCGCAGCGCGAGAAAGAAGGTAAACTGCTACATAAGGTAATAGAGAAAAAAGTAGTTAATATGGCTAGGTACTATTACCACGAGACAGTTTATATAGGCGGTAAAGAAGACAATATTTACAATAACGTCCGTAAGGGGCTAGATATTATAAGAGCGACAAACTATAAGCTAAAAGACTTAATAATACCTCTAAAACTGGCTAAAGTAAAAATTAGTATAAGGCAAAGCCGAAGTTCTAGTAGAAAGAGGTCGTCTAGTTATACTAACGCCTTATTACCACTTAGTAAGCGCACGTGTTTGGGCTCTCCGCCTAAAGGCGGAAGGCGCCTTATAACCCTAAATTAAGTGCATTAACGCATTATTACTAAGGACTATAAAAAGCCTCTTTATAAGGCAAGCTCTTAGGCTGCAATGCTTACTATATTAGAGGGTAGCATTAAAGGATATAAGTCTTTATATACGCGGGCCGGTATTATCTAATATAACATTTTAATAGGCAACCTTATAATAAATAAGGAAGATAACAATCCTTTTTAGCCGGCATTCTTAATTAACTTTAATCTTATAATTAAGGAGCAGCGGGAAAGGCCTTTAGAAGTACGGGGTAAAATAGGTATAAGAGCGTTTATAGCGATTAGAGTGCTCCTAGGCGAGATATACTTAGTTTAGCATAATTTTAAGTCGTTCTTTTAGGTGCTATTCTAGATATATATTTACTATAATAGACCTAATAAGAAAGGCAATGTTATTAACAGGTTTAATAAGTAGAATTTTATAAATACGGAAGAGCTAGCTAAGATAAAGAAAGGAGAAGTAAATAATAAAGGGGATTTTCTTAAGGGTGCAGGTAATAACTTTTTACTATACTATTAGGCACTAATCCCTTAGGTTAATAGATTGCGGAAGGTAGTATTTCTAGGCGGTAGGAGGCAAAAGGGAAATAATAAAAAACTTCCTTCTTAAATAAAGGAGGTGCTTTAGAAAGCAAGGAAGGATCTAAAAGTGCTAGTAGAGTAAATAAAATAACATTTTATTATCCTATACTCTTCTACTATATAAGCTAAAGTTTTATAGAGATTTAGGCGGCTAAAGCTAAGTAGCAGACTTAGTTAAAACGCATATAAAATAGTAAAGGGCGAGTTACCTAGGCTAAATAAACCCGGGAAAGCGGATAACCTAATCTTCCGCTAGATTATTAAGTCCCTATACCCCACTATCTTATATAGGCTTTATATTTCTATAAAATATATAATTTACTCCCTAGCCTATTAGAAGCCGCCTTATACCGCTTAAATAGAGGCTATAAAAGAATTAATTCCCTACTCTAGCCAATCCCCTACTTAAATAAGTCCTATACTTAAATAAATCCCCTACAGGAGCTAATACCCATATATTTTACCGCCCTATAAAAACTAGTCCCCTACCCTAATAAATCCCCTATAGGATCTAGTCCCCTACTCTAATAAATCCTCTATAGCAATAAATCCCCTATAGTAACGAATCCCCTACGGTAATAAATCCCCCATAGCAACAAATCCCCTACGGTAATGAATCCCCTATAGGTGCCAATGCCCACATATTCCACCGCCTTATAGGAACTAATCCCCTACGGCTTGCATTCCTATACGGCTTTTACTCCCCTATAGAAGCCTACAGCCACGTTTTCCTCTCCTGTACGGGAACTAATCCCCTATAGCTTCTATTCTCCTATTCCTAAACCCTCTAGTAATTCGCCTACGCTATAGCCTACTGTATAGGCCTTATTATTACAGAAGTAAATAAATATATAGGCTTATATCCTTACGGGAATGGAAGCTATCTATAATCGCAATTTTAAGAAAGTAATAAATACTAATACTATTAGCTATAAGATCTATAAAACGTATTTACTAATACTGTATATATATAAGCGAATCTATATATATAAGTTTAAATTCTTAACTAATCTAGTACCTTTAAAGTTACTTTTAAAATCTTAGTTTAACGTAAGAGCCATTCTTAAATGCTTATATATAAGTTTCTCCCTCTTACTTTTAACTAAGCCGTAATTAATCTATATAGTGTTCTTAATCTAATATAGTATATTAGCACTAGCCTTAAAACTCTTACTTAAATATTACTTTACCTGTCTTCTATTTAATTAATGGCCTAAAAGCTGCTCTATATCTTTTCTAGAGATATTAGTAGTAGCATCAGCTTACTTTAGGAAGGTCTTCTATACTTACTCTCTTACTAGTCCCTTTAGCTCGTTATATCTAAGTGTAAGATATATTCTGCTCTATATAGCTGTATTAAATACGGCAATCCTATTTGTTATAAAAAACATAATGCTTTAAAAATACTCCATTTATCGTAGGAAGACGGATACTAGGCTATTACGTTAGATATTATTTAAAGATCTTTCTATAAAAAAGACATTGGCCTTGTCTAGAAAAAGGACAGCGCTTTAGTGGTAAACGTTTTTAACTATTAGAGCTAGGTTTTGTTCTAAATAGGCTAAATCCGTATTAAGGTCTCCCGTATAAGCCTTTTTATAGTTAAACTAGTATATAAATATACTTATAAAGGGGAACAAACTACATAGAGGGGTCTCCTCTAAGATTTGGTAAGTGCTTTAGCTGTTAATATCTTTCCTACCCTAGGCGGGCCACTAAAACGGTCAGCCTTTAAAACAGCTAATGCCTTACTAGAAAACTTACTATAGTAAGAAAACTAGGCCTTTCCCCTTCCCTTTAATTATATTATTAAACTTTAATTTCCCGGACCTAAACTAGTAGGTCTTTATAAGTCCTTAAAGCACTATTTTCTTATCCTCCTTAATTGCGAGTGACTTAAATACTAAGGCATTCTATTTAATGTCCTTAATATTAGCGACGGCAAATTCACCTATTAGTGCTTATATTAGTATATATAATTTGCTAGCTCTAAAAAGAAAGTATATAGAAAGCCTAACCCTATTTTTTATCTGCCAAACTAAAGGCCAAGGTAGTTAGTGGATAAATTAGGTACTTATTGTCTTCTATCTCCTTAGGAACTAAACCCTAATTCTTTACATCGCTATACTAATTAGTCCCTTAATTATACACGCTAATTCCGTATATATCTATAGCTATTAGCTACTTGCTATAGTTAGGATTCTAATAATAAAATGCTATTACGTCTACTATAATACGGCCGCTTATAGAAAATCTTAACGGGCTATCTTTAGTCTAGAAAAACGCGATCCCTTTATATTTATGGTGGTTAATGCCTCTTAAAGATATAAACTTCCAGCCATTACTAATAAGATCCTACTTTATCTTGGCTTGTCTTTTATAACGCTTTAGCGGAAATACCTTAAGAGATATAATTTTTATAGTTAAACGGAATTCTAGAATAGAGAGGGTAGTTTTTACCTTACTAAATGCCTTCCCATTATAGCTAAAATAGTAATAGTTAAGTTTAAAGCTCTTTTTGCTAAAAAGTAAGGTTTTAAAGTTGCCTAAATTATATATAAGGCATCTTAGTTAATCTAAGCCTTTATAAATTATAAGGACGTATATAATAATAATAATTCATTGCTTAACGTCCGATTCGGATCCCTATTAGGCCCACGCGGACTACTCCTTATGTACATATAGGGAGAAAACTCTATTTGAGAAAACCCCATAATCCATCTTCCCGCCTTTTAGGACTCGCCTATAGGGCGCCTACGAGGCGCCTACGAGTCACCTATGGTGCTCCTACTACCTTACTTTTTAACCTCCTTAGGAACCACTGCTGCCGTAACAAGCCTACGGACGCGCTAGTATTATAAACTTTATTCTACTATTGTAGAGTTATTAGGGGGCGCCCGTTACTCGCCCCCCCCGCCCTTTATTACTATTTCCTTTATAACTTAGAACTGGTTTAGTACATTTTAGCTAATAAGCCACTAGGTAACCGTCTTAAGGCCTTTTTATATTAAGAGCAGTGTATTATAGTTCTCTATACTAGCTACTAAGAGCATTACTTCTTAGTTAGTACGTAAGGGGCATAACAGTATTACGTGTTTTAGTGTCTGTCTTAGCCAGCTATATTTGCATCTTAGGCTACCTACTAGGATACCCACCCAGTAGAGCCAGTCTTTTAGTCCTATTGTTCCTATTCTTAAGAGTATTACTATTATATTTTCTACCTTTATTAGGCCTTCTTAGAGCCCTAGAGTGTTTACCCCCTATAGCATAAACTATGCTATAGCTTGGGTTCCTCTTACCTTAGTTAGCCTCTATACCTTTAACTCCTATATACCTTTTTAGCGTTAGTCCAGCCAGTATTATATTACAGTAGATAGTTTCCCAGCGTTCTTTTATACTCTACTTTAGCTCCTTTTTCTCTCTTACTATTATCTTTACTAGCCTCTTACGCGTCTCCCTTCCTCCTCTATATAGGCCTCGGCCCTAAAGCAGCACTATTTTTCTTCTACTTTCTTTACCTGTTTCTCTAATATATCTTCCCTACTTTAGGGTTATTAGTTTATTCTCCTATAGGGCGCCCTAAGGTCCCTTTGTAGTTTATTTAGGCGTGTCTTAATATACTTTATAACATTAGAGTTACGTTTATTTTGCGCCCTTTATATTGCAGCGGCTTTAATATATAGTTATAGGGGGGGAATATTGGCTTCCTTCTTAAGTAGTGCTATGGCCGTTCGCTTATATCCGCCTATTATACTCCAAAGGTAGGCTGTTTAGACTTTTTAGAGTAGTTTAAGGAGCGATTTAGGGGGGCCTTTCTTAAATTCTCTAATGGCCCAAACACTAGACCTATACGTCATGGTTAGCCGGACAACTGCTATATATAGTAGGCGTAACCTCTAAAAGCATAGACCCTATATAGAATTAACGATCCTAGATAATGCGATGTACTAAGCTTGGCCCTTACGGGCCGCTTATACCGCATATGCGCTCTACTAGAGCTTGCTGTCTACCCATACTCTTAGTACCCTTAGGCCCTAGACTAGTTAACCCCTAAAGCCTTAAATGCGAATTATATGCTAAAGATCTGCAGATTAGTTGCGTTTTCTTATAAAGTAGATTAGCTGGTATTTCTCTAGTAAGAATTGGACTCTATATTATCTTGCCCATTCTATATAGGTGTTATAAGCTTTCTCTAGTGTTCTATAGTTCTCTGCGGCTATTAGCCCATATATAATTAGGTTTATATTATTAACAAAGCCTATCCCCTAGGTCGCCCCTTTCTTAAAGGAGTCAAGCAGGTTACTTATAAAGAAAAGGAAGAGTATAGGCAACAGGGGTAATCCTTATAGTATTCCTATTGCAACTGTAATAGGGGGGCTCTAGTATTCGCTAAAGACTAGTAATATTTCTTTCTAACTTATAAACCCTTAAATAAATTATATAATCCATTCTGGGAAGCCTTTTACCTTAAGGATTTATAGAAGACGCTTGTAGGGAACGTTGTTATAGGCGCCACTAATATCTAAGCTAAGTATTAATACTATAAAGTCCCTTCGCATCGCCCATGCAGATTTAATAGTAGCAGCGAGTAGCGTAAGTGCTAATAGTGTTGAGCGGTTCTTTCTTGCCCCTATTTAGCTTTATAGTAGTAGGGCGTATTCCTTAACAGTATCTGCTATATAATCCGCTATTACCTTTTCTAAGATCTTACTAAGGGTGTTTTCTAAGGCAATAGGGCGGTAGCTTCCTAGGATTAAGTAATCTACTTTACCTTCTTTTTATAGGACAACCGTTGTTATAGATCTTCCGAGTTGTGGGTAGTAGCCTATAGCAAAGTATGCTTTGGCTATATCTGTAAGCTAAGGTACTATAAGTGGTCCATAGGTCTTTAAGGCCTTATTTAGAATCCTATCTGGTCCTAGTACTATATTATTTAAAAGGCGGCTAATAGTTCTGGCCATTTCCTCTATTGTTATATCGCTGTCGACCCGCAGGCAAGTTACTAGTATTTTACCCGTAATATCACTAAGGTTTACTGGAGCCGGTTAGGGGAAGAACCTTTCTATAAGGATCTTTGCCTTCTTATTATTGTTATTAGTAGCCTATAATCCCCCTACTCTTCATAGGGGCGGTAGGTATAGGTCTTCTACTAGGCGCCCTGCCTTTTTCTTTACCTATTTTACTATGGCCCAAATGTAACGAAACCTTATAGCAAGTACTACGATAGGCTTATTATTGGGCTAGGTGTATAGGTATTGCAAGTAAGTCAACAACGTAATAATAACTGGTGGAGTGGTTGCCTAACAGATTAACTCTAATTATATTCTGAGAATTACTATAAGGAAGGAACTATCTAGGTAGGGACTAAGGGTCCTTAAATATATAACTGTACTCCTAAGAAATCCTTCTTATACGTAATGTACGTAAGGTACATAAGGTACGTACGTTCCGTTTATTCTCTACGTTCCTCTTATAGCATATTATATAACTTTGGTTACTATTTCTCGTCACATAGTTCTACTAGATCCATTTTAGACCGTGCTCTTATTAACTAACTAGCTTCTTCCAACTCTTTTCTAAGTAGTTGTAGTATTATACTTAAAGCGTCCGTAACACCATCTCCCTCCTCTCTATCTTCGTCCTTAAAGATTCCTAGTATCTTTAGGTTGTTTACTAGAGGTATAATATCTATCTAATTAATTTGGTTAATATTGTTACTTATTATACCTAAAGCCTCTCCTTCTTTACATGCATAGTGTTATGCTTATACTGTTGCTGCCATACTATTACTAGGTAAGATAATGCTATTTCCGTATTCTTATTATACGAAAAAGGGGTTAGTTTACGTTATGTTAGCGAGTCCTTCCTTCTAGTAACCCTCTTTTTGTTTGGAGTGCACTAAAGCGAATATTTATTTGTCCTGTAACGTTCGCTTTACCTCTAACGCTAAGTATACGCGTCCTATAACTCTTAATAGTTGTTAAGTTCCCTAAGTAATTTGTTATAGGGTTTTATATTTAATCTACTGCTATAAAGCTTAATGGTAAGCTCGTAAGTGCCCTTACTAAATTAAAATATTTTTAAAATGCGGAACAGAAGGCCTTAGATGCTCGGATTATAGCATCTATCCATCTTCTTCGTCTTAAAAAAGTTCGTAAAAAGGTTTATTCTAAGGAGTAGAAACTTATAAAATAAGGTCTACAGGAACTTAGTAATAAAAGAACTAACTCTCTTCCTATAAAGGGAATAACTCTAAGTAGTTCAGCAGTCGCTCTTTCTAGGTCCCCCTTAGGTAACTTATTATTTAGCGATTCTTCTTTATTAATATTACCTAACCTGTTTTCTTCTAATACTCTTATACCTTTTCTATAGCGTTCTTTAGATTCTCTAGTAGCTCCTAGGTAGTCTTATTATAGCCTATCCACTTTACCTTATACTATATTTTATTGTTAATATCCTTATAACTAACAATCTTTAAAACTTGCTATTTATCTTCCTCTTACCCTCTATATATATCTGCTTTATAAACTAGTGGCTTAATATTCCTATGTGCTAGCTCTAGCATTATAATATACTATACTAGGTAGATTTTTATTCTAGCTAATAGGTTTAACTTAAATATAACCGGTAAAATCTTTTACGTAATTTTAAAAGGTCCTAGTCTAATATAGTCTAACTTCTTGCTTAGTTATCGACTCTTGAAATTTTTATATAGTAGCTACACTTTATTTCCCTCCTTAAGATCTAGTCCCTTAGATCTCTTAGCGTTATAGTATTTCTTTATTCTTTACTATACTACCTTAGCTATTTCTATAAGGTTCTTATAAAGATTTATTAACATCTCCATCCTTTATTTAGCTGTGCTACTTATCTTCTTTACTTAATGTGGCGATAATAATGTTCTTAGTTTGTATCTATAATTCGCCTTAAATAGTAAAGTGCCTATTCCTTCCTATGGTGTTATATTATATATAAACTATATAACTAGTAATAATAATACCCAATTATTCTATACGTAATTAATATAGTGCCTTAGATACTGCTCTAGTGTCTAGTTTAATCTTTCCGTTTAATTATCTATCTGCGGGTAATATACGGTAGAAGTTACTACTTAAACTCCTTACTCCGCTAAGAATACCTCCTAAAATACTGCTATAAATCTTAGATCTCTATCCGATATAATCTTGCTTAGTGCTCTATATCTTATAAATACTTCTTTTATATAGATTTTAGCGACATCTTCTGCTAAAATTTCTTCCGTATAGGCTATAAAGTATCCCTACTTTATAAGCTTATCTACTATTACTAAAATCGCGTTGTAATCTTATCCTATAATAGGATCTCTTAATTTTAGTAACTTAATAATAAAGTCCTATAATATAACCTCCTATAGTCTCTTGGGTATTTTAATAGGTTATAGCCCTCTATATGGCTTATACCTTATTAGTTTATTTCTTTAGTAATCTAAATACTCCTTTATAACTTTTTATGCTATACCTTAGATTCTATTAATAATATACTTCTTCTAGAGTCTTAACACTAAGCCCGTAGCTCTATTATGTCCTTAAGTTAGTCCTTTATAAAAATCTTCTATAAATTACTTTGCTATACTTCTTAGGATATACTTTACTTCTTGGTTTTTATATATATCCATCTATAAATCTTTTAGTTATGCTTTTAGAATTCTTTATACCTAAAGGTTTTTTAGTAACTTATAAACTCTTTCTAATTTATCTTCCTAAGTTGCTATAATTTTTGGATAATTATATCTAATTAACCTATCTATATCTCTTTGCAGTAAAGCTCCTAATGGCTTCTTATTATTTTATAGTTTAGCCTTTTAACTTAACGTATCAGCTTATGTGTTGTCTATACCCTTAATATACTAAATCTTAAAATAGTATTTTATAAGCATCTCTACCCATCTAACCTATCTTTAGTTAAGTTCCTTTATTATTAAAAATCCTATTAGGTTCTTATAATCCGTCTT
>Ga0307515_10020077_pt1 | contig 11961 bp, 6 predicted proteins | sample 17_EM_MG_FD_194513 | JGI IMG/M metagenome (GOLD analysis project Ga0307515, IMG submission 194513) | Populus trichocarpa ectomycorrhiza microbial communities from riparian zone in the Pacific Northwest, United States - 17_EM | ecosystem: Host-associated > Plants > Roots > Unclassified | place...
GCGACACGTCGCCTGGGCGACGGGAAGCGTGTGATTCTCCGTCAGAGGGTACGAGGTTCCGTCAGAGCCGTCAGAGCCGTCCGGAACACCCGGGTGTTTCAGACGGAAACTGGGGTTGTTGCTGATGGGTCCTTGGTTGTGTTCTGAGATGAATCCCTTCATATGGTCCCGATCCAACTCCAGGCGTCCATTTATAACCAATGTCGGCCTATGTGCCCTAGCAGTAGCCTTCCCCTTTCGTTTGCGGCTGCTTATTGGTGGCATCACTGTGAGTTGAAAATGAATCTACAGCCGAGACGTTAGCATTATGATACAGTTGCACTCAGTGGAAGGAAGTCCAGTGGGAACATACAATGTTGTGTAGGTTACCAGGTTTGTTTTAGGACCACACCCATTGTTATGTGCAGGTCGCATGAGGTCGAGATCGTTCGGGATGCTGGCACTGTGTTCAATATTGGAGGAAAAGAGAAAGGAGGTGTATGGAAGAAGAAGGGATATATATACTCCAGTTTCAGCGATTTGTTGGTTCAACTTGTGACATATGATAATGATGATTCATATCTTGTGTTTGGTTAGATAACGAACACAACACGGCCCAGCCTTCATCTTGCACAACCACCAGGCACCTCAAGAATGAGAATCCTCGAGACGAAATCTTGGGCTCACGGTGAGGACAGTATTCAAAGCCAGGCATTGCGGTTCCATTGTACACCACGTTTACCACTCAGACCTCGTGCATCCCGGAGCCAACTGAGCTGTTCTCAGGTCATCCAAACTGTGCAACCATCCAACATGGCTACCAACACGCCTAGCAGTGGAAAACGTACATGCAACTGATGTCATAGGACAGAGTAAACATCATTGTTCGCTTTGCGATGCTTTTAGCTCTACCAAAGCGGGATATCCCCCCGGCAGATGAAGGTATACATGATCGATCGTTCGAATCATTGTGCCAAGAATGAGCCGAATACTATGAGACACACACGAGGAAGGTATAAACACCCATCATGCTGGGCAAATCGACCTTCAGCCGTTGCTGTAACAGCGAACATCAATGCTGAGTTTAATCTGAGTTCAATCTTATGGCAGTTCAGCCCATAATTCAATGCATTTCAATGGATCTCATCCCTGAGTATTGTCACAGTGTAGAGGCTGGCGCGGTCGACACTGCACCTCCCTGTTTTGTCGAATCCTTCCCTGGTTGCTCGAATAGGAGTCTACCTTGCCTGCCATTTCACATGCACGCACAGGATATTATTCCTACATTCTTGACATCAAACATCTAAATTGGACTATGCCTTCAGAAAGCCCTCACCACGACACAACTCCGGTTGTAGAAAATATTCAAAGTCTTGCTAATTGTCAGAAACATCAAAACTGTAGGCCTTCAGGGAATTCTCAGCTTCCCCCCACTGATAGATGTGTTACCGTACTGGCTGTGGAGGGGGATTCCTCTCCAGGAGGGAGTTCTGTGGCCTCTACAATTCAAGGTTAGAACTCCACCCACTCATCTTCGCTGAACAAGTCATGCATTGCAGATCTCACTCAACATGTGACTTGTGCCCCGTCCACTACACAGTGATGATCAAGCAATACTACAACCGCCACACCAGGCACAGGCAGTTGTAGCACACCAGCACCCGAGGAAACTCACAGACACACTTAAGGCATCGTGCTGTCTCCAGCCCTGCATCTGGCATTGCTAACACTCCCACTCCTCTCAGCAGTCTTGAAAACCTGCCTACCCCCATCCCTGATCAAGAAGCCAGCGTGATCAGTACAAATCCACTGCAAATGTGAGCTTCAGAAAGAAATCAGAGACAGATGCAGTGGCAATTGCAACCACCAGCAGTGTCTACACCTCGAGTGGTGGTCTCCGGCTGTCGTAGTATCCAGCGATTTGGTCACTCAGACATGAGGCATCATGTATTTGCAACGGGCAGACTCCTGGAGCTTACCATGTGTAACAGACGGCTGTTTATGAGTGGAAGCGACTTGTGGATGGTAAGTTATGCAACGCAATGCATTGCGAAAGCATCAGCTGATGCCCCATACTCGCAGATAATAGAGAGGGTACTGGAACACCGCTATGCAGCAACACAACATTTGGTCCGTAGCATTTGAGGCACGCACAAAGGTGATCTTGAAAGCAGAATGCTGAAGCAATGGCCCAGAGGGGATATTAGACACTCAAACCGATATCAGGTTCGAGCACAACTCGATAAGGTTAAATCCCATTTTATTCATTCAGCAAGGGACATTCTGGAAGAGGTTTATGATCTCCACTACTTTGAATCTGACGCAGAGTGTTTGGAATTCATCAATTCCCTTCTGGCAGACAATATGTATCTTTGTCCTGTAGCAGAGTGAGTGGAAGGTGGTGTACGCGGTCCAAATCCAATTCAGAAAGAATCGAAGCATTGCCAATGCATGACCAGCGTCCACTTTACTTCCTGGCCAAAGCAATCCCGGGGTTTATCTACATCGAAGTTTACCATCGGCCGAATAACCACGGCGAGTATGCTGATGGATGTCATAATTCCATGCTTGGTTACAAGGATGGTCATGTACCCTTGCCACTCATCATGTTTACCTGCACCGCGTTGAACCAATCTCTCCTGGAGTGGCAATAGAACCTAGGTGTTCATCAAAAGGCTTCCAAGTCAAAGCTGTAAGCGGGCAGACATGATCGCTCAAAACTACTTCAACCACAAAAATGACGATGGGAAGAACGCATCCTGCTGCCCAGCAATGGTTCTCAAGTCATTAACCTCACCAGGTGTTGCAGACACAGATACATTCTTGATCAATACCTGGAACACACTACTGGCGAGCTACCAACAAAGGGTGCATAAATACACTCTTGCTACAGTCAAGTGTCAGATCGAACAGGTGGAGAACACAATGTCTACCGTGCTCATCACGATGGAAGCAGTGCATGTTGACAATGCTATTCCTCTTGACCATTCGATCTCTGAAGTGCCGGTTGAGGAGCTTGAGGTCGGAAGTGCTGACTGACACATCCCTAACGACAACAATTGCATGGATGACGAACTGCACTTTAGGATGGTTGGGGGAGGCAGGGACTACGAAGATGAAGGTGACGAAAGCGATGAGCGCGATGCCATCCCCACCGCTAGCCCGCGACAACAGGCGGAGACTCAACTGGAGAGGTTTGACCTGGGAACCAGTGATGCCAACAGGTATGAGGGCAACAATGGCGTTGATGCAGATGCGCATGAGTAGGATGAAGCATCGCAAGCCAATGATGGATCAACGCAACTTGTTGTGGACTGAGGGCATTGTACTAGACAGTGTGAAGATTGGATAGTATATTTCAGACCTGTGAAATATGATAATGGCGAACCAGATGCAATGGCAAGCGATGTTCTGAAGCGAAGACTGCATTGTAAAAATGTCAACATCTCAAAATTAAACATATATGGCGAGAGTGCGGCATCCGATATATAGCAATAGCAGACAGGTAGAATGTGGCACTTGGCCGGAGAAAGACATAAATATCGCCAGGCATTGTGTAAATGGCTTCAGCATAACTGGAGCCCCTGCAAAGAGTGTAACACACGTGTCATTCTGATGGTACGTATATGCCACCACACTCTGGGCACAAAGTACAGGGGGTAAGTATGTAATGGAAAGCATGTAATTGTCCGTCGGAGGGTACGAGGTTCCATCAGAGCTGTCAGAGCTGGCAGCAAACCGCTGGGCGTTTCTCACTGAAACTAGGGCTGTTGCTGATGAATTTCATACACAATCATGTACAATCCATTTGTTTCCAACTATTGACACCCCAAGACATATCTTTTACTGCTATTTGACTTCAAACAATGTAATCCAATAGGGAATCTATTTGGTGTCACTTAAGGAATGTCCAAAAGTTGTCCATCTAATGTTTAGTCTGGATAAGTATAAAATTATTAAGTACAGTATTGACTGTTGCTTAACTTGAATATTGCATAAATATACATATGCAGAGATCGATATAACAGCAATATAGTGCTACTATTCTTCTGAAATACAACTTGTTCATTACAACTACCATGTACTGAAAGATTGTATATTGATAATTATTCAGTATTCAACTATCTACTGCTAACACCGGCAATTCTTTAACATGCACCCCTCTGCAGTGAAAGTCCAAATAACAACAATGTACAGTTGACCAATCTGGTTCTGCTTCCACAGAAATTTCTCTACTGATCTCTTTGTAAAGTAAAATTCGATCTACAAGCACTTTGTTTTGTAGGTTTTAAACATTTTATTTCTTCTGACAGTCCAACAATTAATGAATAATGTTGCTTAGAGACATACTTTGTTTATGATTCTACACAGTTGTGATTGTAAATTGACACTTGACAGCTACCTTCCGTATCAGTTCCCATATACTTACTAGTCTGACCTTGTTGTTTAAAATCATAATCAGCATTAATATATGTTACTATATTGGATACATACTATTCTAGGATTGGATACCTGTGTTCACACCACCACCAATGTTTATCTCAAGTTTAAAGATGAGTTTAAGAAATTGCAAAGTATAATGATATGCTGTTGAAAGCAGATAGTACCTTATAGCAAATCAACATTTGTACTACATAAACAATCTCTTAGAATTTCAACTACTACAGTATGCTATGAACAATTAAACTCCTTCTACTTCTTCTGAATTCAATTTGAGTTCAACTCTCCTTCTACTTAGTTTGAATATCACCATTTTCCCAGATAATCAGGTAATTGTTATAATTCATGATACAGTTCCCTGAACGTGATCATGGAGTTTCATTGGTTATGGACTATGAATGTGGTTTACATATTGAATTGTCCAATTTCGGAAATGCACTTAATTGCTAGTAGTAACCTGAAATATTGCAAGTGTTTTGCAGATTCATGTAGAAGTTGCGGGTGCTTCCAGGATGGAGACACATTATAGGTGTTATTAGTAATATCAGATGATGTCAGAGGATTATAATGTTGATAAATAATAGTTACTGGAACATCTGTATTGCTTAGGAATTAATCTGAGTTATAGTATGGTAGTACAATATAGCATCATTTTATTGATAAGAATGTTGATGGTGATGTCAGTAGCTCTATGTAAGGTTTAAAGGTTTCAAAGAAGTATGCAAAATGATTGACAAGTAGCAGTCGAATTTTATACAAAAAGAGATTTGTGGTATTGAATGATCTTCGTTTCTTTTCTTTATTCTTTTATGTATTAGTAAAGCCAGTAACAGCTTTGGGTATCAACTTTTAGACTGTATTTGAATACTGTTTTGAATTAAACTTACATTGTACAGTTACCCAATCATATTATTTTATGATAGTACCAAAATCTGGCTCCATATATTTTACAATCCAAATTTAACATTTATGTGGCAAAATACATTGGCTTACTCTCATCAGATTGAACAAAAGTCCATTGCCTGCTTTGGTCTGGAATTGATACTGGGAATACATTCAGGTACAACTTTCTCTACAGTCAATTCAATATCTTGAGCTAGAATATAATCCTCTCAATTCAAGACTTCATTATTCTTTACTATATCATAATGGAAAGAAGTTTACACTTTCTTCTCATTTTGTACTTTGGAGTATTTACTTCAATTCACTTGTATTTTTTACACTTAAGTTTAATAGATATGGCTACAATAGTTTTGAGTTGCTTCTGAATTAGTCTGTTGCTGTATTAAATACTAAGATTCACTTAAATCATTATGAGAAGGTAGAGTCAGTTGTGTATTTTATTCTTCATCGATCAATTGAATTTTACCACTATCAACTCAATTTCTGATGTTGTATAAGTGACTTCCATTGCTACTATTGACAATCTATAACATTTCAACTATAATGCTAGTTTGGTATAGTCTCCAAATATGTTATAAATGAAAGTAGTTGTTTGTTCAATATTTACCCCTATGCTTGTATTGTTACTTGTCCAGTTAAGATATATAGCTGCGGATAAGTTCTTAGGCAGTCACCCTTGTACCATTCTGAATCACTGTGATTAGCTTCAATTTTATTTTGTTTCTTCATCAGTGGTACTGTATTTTATTATGTCTATTGTTACTAACTCTTTGAGTATGATAAATAATGCATTTGTGTGACAAAGTTGTCAGGAAGGTTGATTGAGTCTAAGTTTGCAATCACATGTAGCCAATATGTTAACTGCTGGCTCTAACTCCAATCCACATCATGATGTACTCTAGGATCACTCAGTCTAATGCCGCTCTAGAGTATTATAATATTAATAATGCACTAAGCCATATGAAAACCAGACAGTCAACACCCAGATATCAAATGCCAAACCATGCTATGCCTAGATCTCCTTCCAAATAGCTATTCTGCCTCGCATGCCATTGGAAGTTTTAAATCATATGTGTATGCATAAACATGCTTGTCAATTGTTCTGTTGGCTTCAACCAGCTTGACTTTCATTCAACCAATACTCTGATGTTGACACACAGTCCTGTTATATTGTGGTTTGTATTACAATAATGACCATATGGAATGTCCTGCTGCAACCAGCAGGAATGTTGTTGTTTCCTGTATGCAGTCTCTTGGTCCCAACCATGTATTGTGCTGGTTGTGTAAGTGTTGGTGTCAGTGTGGAAATTGAAAACATGTTTCGGTGGTGATGTTAACTTCCACTTGACAATGGAGATTGAAGTGTTCATTGTCAGATCCCACTCTATCATACAAAATCTCATAAGGTGTTGTCCAGCGGTAGATATGTCTATACATACACCAAGGTGTGTCTGTGTTAGTATCAAGATTGGTAAGTCGTCTCTATTGCTTGCATGTTCTATGTGCCATTGGATACAGATTACTTCAAATCGTGAATCTCTGAGCAGGGCAGGACCTCCCAAGAGCAGGAATGTGTTTGTCATCATTGAAGTATTAGAGTTGAACACATAAGCTCTGTATCTTGAAATAACGAATCAACATCTTTAAAGTGGAGCAGTTAATACACCATATGAATACATGACAAAAATTGCAGATGCCGGTCTCTCAAGTCTGTTGTGGTGAATTACCTACCTACAATATACCTGTTGCGAATCTCTGCAAGTCCTTCCGGGGGAATTTGTGTGTATCTGCCAATATCTTCAAGCTTCTTCAGTCTATAATCTGCCAACTTGTGATACACTATCATAATGCTGTATGGAATATGATTTGCTTGGGTGGCCACTGATTGACCTGTGTATGAAATCGCTTTCAATTCATCCTGTTGTATTCCCAACCAGCTGCCAGACTGTGCTTTATATACCTAATGAACTTGCACTATCATGGTATATTGAACTTGCCATAATCATACATACCTGTAGAATACAAAAGTATGGCCAACAAATGGCTCTTAGCAGTTCAGTATGAGAATTTGCGGATGGGACCATCCATTTGCACTGGCCTATTGTTCTGGTGTGTCCTAAGGGTATCCTGATCAGAAATGCTAGCGTAATGTATCTGGGACCTGCCTGTGGTCTCTCATGTGGTTCACTTTGTGACTAGTCATTCATTGCCTGGTGATCGTTGTCTGCAATACGGTCAGTATTGTAGTCCCAGGTGGACGCACAATAACCTGTAACGAACTTGTCAAGATAATTGATAGAGTATATGAGTATGATCATACATAGTCTATAAAGTGGCTGCCGGCCCTTACTCAAAGCCACCTGATGATGTACTGTAGACAGACTGGGTCAAACATGTTTCAAAATAATTCAGGGCAAAAACATTATTCTGAAAAAGTATCAAAATAAAATTGCAATTTTGGATACCTTGGTAAAATTTCATTTGTTGTGTTTGTTTGGTGGATGGTGAGGATGCAGCCAGACTTCTAAGCATCTTGACCTATTGTGTTATAAAGATTTTATATAGTCCCATTAGTACTCTGGCTGGCAGATTGTGTTCTACTTTGCTACTTTCACTTGAAATCAAAATGACACTTGATTTAGCAATATTGAAATTAGCTGTATTCCTTTCATACTACTTATAAGTTACCTTTGTCCATATTTCCAAAATTCAAGTATACCTACATCCTTGCTGGTGTGTGACTACAGTTCCATTAACAGCAGCAACCAACAATTCTGCTGGTGTACAAAAGTCCTGAGTCTGAATTCTGGAATTGCTCGGTAGGGCAAGAAATATACTAAATCAATACAACAGTAATCTCTGTTGTTCTGTGGTTTTGACATCGAAAAGCTTTTCAACACTACATTTTGCCAATATATACAATTGCTGTTCGTCAATCAGATTCAGTTTCAGTCTAACCAATCTGCTTTCTATATTACTTCACCAATTTTATTTTTTTAGTTTAATATTTTCAAACATAAAAGCACTTTTGAGATATCCATCGACAAAAGTGACATATTGTTCCCCTCATCTAAGCCTCTGGAGCTTTCATGATTATACTTTAGACTTTATCAATTGGTACTTATCAATTTTGGTATTTCTACTGTTTATTGTAAATTAAATTTACAACTTGCTCTTCTCCTTTAAGAGAAATATCATCTACAACTGGATTGTTTATTCCACTGAATACAGAAATAATCACAGGAGACAGGCATGAATAGTTTGAGAATTAGAGGTTTCTGGTTTGGATATAATGACCACCTTTAGAGTCATCCTAACTTGGTGGCATAATCTGAAGAAAATTATTATTCATTAACTCACTGCAACCCACTGTAAAGGTAACTTCCACAGTTGATATATGTCTCTACAATCTAAGTTGATAGAGGCTGGTGCTGTCTGTATGTTGTTAATATATTGTTCATAATATATTGTTAAAATTGGTTTCTTAGTATTTATTTTCTTCCAATAGGCAGAGGATAAACTAAGTCTATAGGGATTGTATTTCAAGATCCGCATTTGATCTTTCTTACACCGTCAATGTGGGTGCCTGTATTTCATGCCAATGTTCAAATGGCTGGTCCATTCCATTGTGGCTGCTCCATTGATCTGAATGTCTTCTAACTAAATTGAACAAGATAATCCAGAGACTATTTGACATGTAAACAAGAACTCAAGTGCATGTAGCTTCACTGTCACATCCTACACCAATGCACATGATTTCCACAGGCCAATTCCTCTCCATACCCCTCCATTGCTGAAATATATGTGTATGTCATTTGCTCTAATGCCAATGTTGATTGAGTTTTGTCTGAAGGATTTCCGAACCAAATGCCGGGATCCAGTGCATCTCCAAACCAATGTTATCATGTTTCGTCTGTTATATGATATCCAATCAACAAGAACCAACACACTTCTTGTCCAGCTCAGTAGAATCCTCTCTCTGCTCAGTAACCTGCTAGAGCTCATCAATTTTATAATCCCATGCATACATCAACTTGCTAGACATGATTGGTACATTCTTTGACTTGTCATCTGCTGGTTATTAATTGCCCGACTGATTTCAAGAATAATATCAGCCAATTAATTGTATTAACCTTTGCAATAATTGTTGGCTTAAAACTCACTTGTCTATCAATTTGCAATCAGTTGGTGTAGATCCCGATGTGTCTATGTAGGGCTCTACAGATTCCAGTAGATCTCTCTCAGTCTCACAGGATCTCTATGGTGTGTGGTCAATTTTGAGTGCAGTCATAATGTGGTATTGCATTAGTGTTGAGTGGTGCAACTGCCATCACTTTACCTCTTGTGTATGTATTGATTTGATAAACATACAAGTCAATATACACATCACCAATTTGGCAGCCAGACCATAAGTTGATGTATGCCTCCCTCTGCACCAGGATATGTGCATTATACTACTCTGCCTAGCTATTACTGGTTCAGTCTGTATTGTATTCTTAGGCAATTTGCATTTGCATTTCCATTCATCTCGGTCTCAGCCTGCTTATAAGTCTCTTTCCAGGTCTTATGTCCCATGCATATTATCTCCCTGGCTGTAGATTTCATTCACTCATATTTGGCTTTCCCTTAAATGATTTCCATCATATTGAAACTGAATTTGGGGTATTGCATAGATTACTTCCTAGGGCTTACACACTGTAGTATGTGGTCTATTTTACAAATTTTATCTATGACAAACTGAACTTGACTTTTCTAAGTCAATTTGATATGTACATCAGAACTAAAGTACATGGAGCTCTGCTATGAAGTCTTAAAGCAACCCACATTATTACTGCATGCGAATTCATACCCATACATTCCAAGTTATCTCCATCTGTATTCTGTTTGTCAAAAGCATTTATAAAAAATCATCTGTTGTGTATCATGTTACGGATGGTAAATCTGTTACCAGTGATAGAGAACACCTATAGCTGAAATTTAACTCTTGAATTAACTACAAATTACCTCCACTACCATAAACTCATTCCTTTCATAAACATTGTATACATTTTGTTAATGTCTGGGTTTGGAAATATCTCTCTGCCCCATTGGTGCCTTGGTGTATAGGTAAGTGTACATGAACGGCTCTGGAAACACACACACCTCAACAACTCACTCCCTCCACCTGGTTGTGCCAAGCTTTTCCCCACTTGGGGGGAAGCAACGCTGTACTTTGGCTTCATTACTACTTTCCGCAGACCATGTGTGTCCACCATTCTTGCTCATGCTTCCCCTAGGGAGTACGTTGGGTGTACCTAGTGCACTGAGGACATTGTTTTACCACTTGGCATTGACACCGATCAGTAGTCCCCATTGATGTTCAACTCTTCTTCAGTCAACTGGTTTACACCAGTTACGATGATTTTTCCAACAACAAAATATACTGCGCACGTCAGTGAAGATTTTTCTCAAGTAGAGCTCAACAAGCTAATAATAATATCACCACCCACCGCCTCCGATGTGCACAAATCCAGACGATGAATATTGCGCCACAAAGATTCTTGGGAGTTACATTTCCAGACGTATGATCTCCTGCCTGACCAAGGCAGTTGGGGCATTCCACTGCGATAACTTCAATGAGACCCTGGAGACTGCATTAGCGAGTGATTTCAAACCAAAACAAGACTGGCCCGGAGTGAACAGTTAGAGTCCTAGGGATGTGGTTAGCGTTAATAAAGCATCAGGTATCACTGAGAAAGGGACTACACAAAAGGTACCTCCGCCACCGGCTGGATGGTCGGCCTTAAGAAGGACTGGGCGGAGATACAAAGTTTGGGGCATTATGTTATGAGGGACAGGGCAGATTGTTTGGGGGGCATGGCAGATGCAACTTTGTTGTGTGGCTGTTAATTACAGGGCTTTGTGTTATGTCAGATTGTTGGGGTCGTCGAGTTTTCATCTACACGGAAGAAGGAGCAGAGGGGAAATCTGTGGCATAATATGCCGTGGCCATGTAGCTGCCCAATGCAGTATAATTAAAACAAACCAAAATGGCTCTGGCAATGTTAAGGTGCAGCACTGTGGTAATTGTGTGGCTCAGTGGGTTGCTTCCGTAGCAGTTAGTTCTAGCAAGCGGTCTGCTTGATCATCATCACCATTGACTTCCATTAGTACAGCAAGGCTATTTGCACACATTGGTAGCAACACTTGAGTTCTGATTGCCTGACAAGCATTGCAAGTTACTAAAACACAATGCATGATGGTTGATTCACTTGGTTTATCTTCAATCAAGTGGACTGCTGGTGGTGCAGAGGAATCACACAAGTGTTCCGACTTGATGGCCCTTCCCGTGATGCATGTGATATATGACAGGCATGACACACATGACACGCATTACACACATGACACGCATGACAACCACACCACCCACAACACCAACCGAGATGCACCACAGGCACCACAGGCACCACAGGCACCACAGGCACCACATGCACCACAGGCACCACATGTACCACATGCAGAACACCCACAACACCCACAACACCCACAACACCCACAACACCCACAACACCCACAACACCCACAACACCCACAACACCCACAACACCCACAACACCCACAACACCCACAACACCCACAACACCCACAACACCCACAACA
>Ga0307515_10020078_pt1 | contig 11960 bp, 10 predicted proteins | sample 17_EM_MG_FD_194513 | JGI IMG/M metagenome (GOLD analysis project Ga0307515, IMG submission 194513) | Populus trichocarpa ectomycorrhiza microbial communities from riparian zone in the Pacific Northwest, United States - 17_EM | ecosystem: Host-associated > Plants > Roots > Unclassified | place...
CGTGACGCATACTCTTATCGAGCATGGCTTGAAGAATGGCCTGCTCAACGTAATGATTGAGATCCGCAACGATCTCGTTCGGGATGAAATCGGTCAAAAGGTCATGGCCGATTATCTGACAGGCCTTTTGGGCGAAAGCCTGATCGCACTGTCGCAATAAAAAGACCTGGGGAGCGGCATGTCCGCGGAGACTGGTCCATGGGCTTCCATGGACACCGGCATTTCAGCCGTCCGGCAATACCGCCGGAGGCTGGTCGATACAGGGGAAAAAGATGTCAGACTATTCAGAAACAGACAAAAATCAGGATATCCACGTCCTGCATTCGATGGGCTATGCCCAAGAACTCGAACGGAGCATGAGCTCCTTCTCGAATTTCGCGATCTCATTCTCGATCATTTGCATTCTGTCGGGCGGCATCAACTCGCTGGCGCAGGCAACATCCGGTGTGGGCGGCGCTGCAATCGGGATCGGCTGGCCGGTCGGATGCATCATCTCCGGATTCTTTGCGTTGGGCATGGCACAGATCGCCTCCGCCTATCCCACGGCCGGTGGTCTGTATCATTGGTCGTCGATCCTCGGAAACCGCTTCACCGGCTGGTTGACGGCATGGCTTAACCTGCTTGGGCTGATTACCGTTCTGGGCGCGATCAACATCGGCACCGCGCTATTTCTTGGCGGCACCTTCGGTGCGCAACTCGGTCTTGTCGGAGCGGATGGTCTTGTGTCGCCTGCAACGCAGGTCATTCTTGTCGCGGCCTTTACGCTGGTGCAGGTCGTGATCAACCATTTCGGTATTAGCCTCACGGCCAAGCTGACCGATTTTTCAGGCTCTCTCATTCTGGTAACGGCAGCCGTTCTGACGATTGCATGCTTTTATTTTGCGCCCACCTGGGAGTTCAGCCGTCTTTGGACGTTCACCAACAATTCGGGTGAGATCGGTGGCAATGTCTGGCCACAGTCCGAAAGCATGTGGTATATTTTCGGCCTCGGTCTTCTGCTGCCAATCTATACGATTACCGGATATGACGCGTCCGCGCATACGTCCGAAGAGACCAAGAAGGCGGCCCATTCGGTTCCACGCTCGATCGTATCTTCTGTCGTCTGGTCGTCGCTCGCCGGCTGGATCATGCTGAGTGCCTTCGTCATTGCAATTCCGGATATGGCGGAAGGCGCAAAGCAAGGCTGGAACGTGTTCTTCTACACCGTCAACACGATCATGCCTGCATGGCTGGTCACAATCCTGTTCATCGCGATTTTCATCGCGCAGTTCCTCTGCGGCCTTGCCACGGTCACGTCGGCATCACGCATGATCTTCGCGTTTTCGCGTGACAAGGGACTGCCTGTTGGTTCCAAGGCGCTGTCCTCGGTCAGCCCGAAGTACCGCACGCCGGTCACGGCGATCTGGACGGCCGGTATTCTCGAAGTGCTTTTCGTCTGGGGTGCGCTGTTCATCTCGGTGGGCGAGGCCAGCCTCTATGTAACGGTGGTCAATGCTACCTTGATCTTCCTGTTCCTGTCCTTCGTTTTCCCGATCGTGCTCGGCATCTTTGCCTTCGGCACGTCGAAATGGCCCGCGGCAGGGCCGTGGAATCTCGGTGCCGGCGTCTACAAGGTGGTCTCCGTTCTGGCCGCACTTGGCATGCTCATCATCATCTACATCGCCATCCAGCCGCCGAATGACAAGGTGTTTGCTGTGACGCTCGGCTTCATCGTGCTGGCGGTCGTCATCTGGTTCGCCTTTGAAGCCAGACGCTTCCAGGGGCCTCCGATCGGCGACATGATTGCCAAGCGCAAGGCGGAGATCGCCGCTGCCGAAAAGGCTGTTGGTCAGATCTGATCATAGCAAGACGACGCGGAAGCCGCCCAGGCGGCGGCTTCCGCAACACGTCCAGCGGAGCGCGCACCGGCGGCGTTCCTGTCAATCACGGGATTTTTTATCATGAGCGCGAGCTATTCGTTTGAAGAGTTGAAAAAGGATGTCGCCGAGGGCCGCATCGATACGGTGCTGGCTTGCCAGGTCGATATGCAGGGACGCTTGATGGGCAAGCGGTTTCATGCGCAGTTCTTCGTCGATAGCGCCTGGGAGGAAACCCACAGCTGCAACTACCTGCTGGCGACCGACATGGAGATGGATACTGTCTCAGGCTACAAGTCGACCAGCTGGGAAGCGGGCTACGGCGACTATACGATGAAGCCGGACCTTTCGACGCTTCGCCGCGTTCCATGGCTCGAAGGCACGGCGCTGGTTCTCTGCGACATGCTCGACCACCATACCCACAAGGAAGTTCCGCATTCGCCGCGCGCCATCCTGAAAAAGCAGGTTGCCCGGCTGGAAGCGATGGGCCTCAAGGCCTTCATGGCGACCGAGCTCGAATTCTTCCTGTTCGACCAGAGCTATGACACCGCGCGCGAGAGCGGCTACCGCGACCTCAAGCTCGTCAGCGGCTATAACGAAGACTACCACATCTTCCAGACCACCAAGGAAGAGGATGTGATGCGGGCGATCCGCAACGGTCTGCAGGGCGCCGGCATCCCGGTCGAAAACACCAAGGGCGAAGCGTCAGCCGGCCAGGAAGAGGTCAACGTGCGCTACGCCGACGCGCTCACCATGGCCGACCGGCACGTGATCATCAAGAATGGCTGCAAGGAAATCGCCTGGAGCAAGGGCAAGGCGATCACCTTCCTTGCCAAGTGGAACTACGACGCGGCCGGTTCGTCGTCGCATATCCACCAATCACTCTGGAGCGTTGACGGCAAGACCTCGAAATTCTTCGACAAGGAAGCCGAATACGGCATGTCGGAGATGATGCGGCATTATGTGGCCGGTCTTTTGACCCATGCTGGCGAGATCACCTATTTCCTGGCGCCCTACATCAACTCCTACAAGCGCTTCGTGGCAGGCACCTTCGCGCCGACCAAGGCCGTCTGGAGCAAGGACAACCGCACGGCCGGCTACCGCCTGTGCGGCGAAGGCACCAAGGCCATCCGCATCGAATGCCGCGTCGGCGGCTCGGACCTCAACCCCTATCTGGCCATGGCAGCCCTGATCGCCGCCGGTATCGCCGGCATCGAGGGCAAGTTGGAGCTGGAGCCGGCCTTCGTCGGCGACGCCTATGGCGGCAAGAACATCCGCGAGATTCCACGCACGCTGCGCGACGCTGCCGCTGCCCTGAACAGTTCCAAGATGCTGCTCGACGCCTTCGGCGAGGACGTCATCGAACACTACACCCGCGCTGCGGAATGGGAGCAGGAGGAATACGATCGCCGCGTGACGGATTGGGAAGTGGCAAGGGGATTCGAGCGGGCATAAAATAAACATTGAAAAACACACACAAAATACACATTGTAATTTTGTGGTTTTATGTTTTATTGGGCTTTCCGATGAAACAGGAGTGTTGTCGATGAGCAAGTATGAACCCCTGGGACAATATTTGATCAGACAGAGCCGTATGTACATCCCTATGACGTTTCGGGAAATCGAGCGGATCTTGGGACGGAACCTGCCCCCCTCAAAAACGCATCGTGCATGGTGGAGCAACAATCCGACCAACAACGTGATGACACAACAATGGCTCAATGCCGGCTATGAAACTGAGTCTGTGGATATTGCTGCCGAGAAGCTTGTTTTCCGCCGCATTAATCGTGCTGCCGAAACGGGAAGTCCCGATCAGCGTGATGGGGATGAACCTGATGCGCTCAGTGATCCGATATTTGGTTGCATGAAAGGAACGATGACAATTCCGTCTGACTTGGATTTGACCGCGCCCGCTGATCCTGATTGGGGCAAGGTCTACGATGATGAGTGATCGACTGCTGTTGGACACATGCGCCATGATCTGGATGGCTCATGATGAACCCATTGCCTTAGAAGCAAGAAAGGAACTGGTGAGGGTGCGTACTGCGGGCGGGGTCATCGCGGTTTCTGCCATGTCTGCTTGGGAGATCGGAATGCTTGTAACGCGACGGCGGCTACCGACTACCAAGACCGCTTTGGGGTGGTTCAATGACTTCGTGAAATTCGGGCGAGTGGGCGTGGAGGCGACGACCCCGGAAATACTTGTTGCTTCGTCGGAATTGCCCAGACCCATTCACAATGATCCGACCGATCGGATCATCATCGCCACTGCACGTGAACACGACTTGACTATCATTACCCGCGATCGCGCCATTCTTGCTTATGGTGCAGCCGGTTACGTAAAGACACTCGCATGCTGAAAATTGGTTTGGAGCCAAAGATATGACCATGATCCAATGCATTTCTCCGGTGAACGGGGAAGTTTACGCGGAACGTCCCGCAGTTGACGCAGCCACGGCCTCCGCAGCTGTCGCCCGTGCCCGCGCGGCGCAGAAGGGCTGGGCGAAGCTTGCCATTGAAGACCGCGTCAAGCTGGTCATGGCCGGTGTGGCGCGGCTCAACGAGATGGTCGACGATGTCGTGCCGGAGCTGGCCTGGCAGATGGGCCGGCCGATCCGTTATGGCGGTGAGTTCCGCGGTTTCAACGTGCGCTCAAACTTTGTGGCGGCGATCGCCGCCGACGCGCTGGCGCCGATCATCGTCGAAGACAGCGCCAGCTTCGAGCGCCGCATCGAGCGGGTCGCTCATGGCGTCGTCTTCGTCATCGCGCCCTGGAACTACCCCTACATGACCGCGATCAACACGGTCGCGCCGGCATTGATGGCCGGCAATGCCGTCATCCTCAAGCATGCCAGCCAGACGATCCTCGTCGGCGAGCGCATGGTGCGCGCCTTCGTCGAGGCCGGCGTTCCGGAGGATATTTTCCAGAACATCTTCCTCGATCATGCCACGACCTCAAGCCTGATCGCGGCCAAGAGCTTCGATTTCGTCAACTTCACCGGTTCCGTCGAAGGCGGCCGATCGATCGAACGGGCGGCGGCCGGCACGTTCACCGGGCTTGGCCTCGAACTCGGCGGCAAGGATCCGGGCTATGTTATGGAAGACGCCGATCTGGATGCCGCCGTCGATACTCTGATGGACGGCTCGATGTTCAATTCCGGGCAATGCTGCTGCGGCATCGAACGCATCTACGTCAACGAAAACCTCTACGACGATTTCGTCGAAAAGGCCGTGGCCTTCGCGTCTGCCTACAAGCTCGGTAATCCGCTGGAACAGGAAACCTCGCTCGGCCCGATGGCGCACAAGCGTTTTGCCGCCGAAGTGCGCGCGCAGACCGCCGAGGCGGTTGCCAAGGGTGCCAAGGCGCTGGTCGATCCGAAGCTGTTTCCACAGGATGACGGCGGTGCCTATCTCGCTCCACAGGTCCTCGTCGATGTCGATCACTCCATGAAGGTGATGACCGAAGAGAGCTTCGGTCCGGTCGTCGGCATCATGAAGGTGAAGAACGACGCCGAGGCGCTCGCCTTGATGAACGACTGCAAATACGGCCTGACCACCTCGCTCTGGACCAGGGACGCCGAACGCGCCGCCCGTATCGGTCAGGATCTTGAAACAGGTACCGTGTTCATGAACCGTGCCGACTATCTCGATCCGGCGCTGTGCTGGACCGGCGTCAAGGAAACCGGACGCGGCGGCTCGCTGTCGGTCATCGGCTTCCAGAACCTGACCCGCCCGAAATCCTATCACCTGAAGAAAGCCTGACCATGACCATCACTGCCAACTGGAGCTATCCGACATCCATCAAGTTCGGTGCCGGCCGCATCAAGGAACTTGCCGATCACTGCAAGGCGCTGGGGATCAAGAAGCCCCTGCTGATCACCGACCGTGGTCTTGCGCCGATGCCGATCACCCAGAACGCGCTCGACATCCTCGACGCCGCCGGTCTTGGCCGCGCACTGTTCGCCGATGTCGACAGCAACCCGACTGACCTCAATCTCGATGCCGGCGTCAAGGCCTTCAAGGCCGGCGGCCATGATGGCGTCATCGCTTTTGGCGGTGGTTCCGGCCTCGATCTCGGCAAGTGCGTCGCCTTCATGGCCGGCCAGACCCGTCCGGTCTGGGACTTTGAAGATATCGGCGACTGGTGGACCCGCGCCAGCGTCGGGGGCATCGCCCCGATCATCGCCGTGCCGACGACGGCCGGTACCGGCTCTGAAGTCGGCCGCGCCTCGGTCATCACCAACTCCGAAACGCACACCAAGAAGGTGATCTGTCATCCGAAGTTCCTGCCGGCCGTGACGATCTGCGATCCGGAACTGACGGTCGGCATGCCAAAGGTGATCACCGCCGGCACCGGCATGGATGCGTTTGCCCATTGCCTGGAAGCCTATTCCTCGCCGTTCTACCATCCGATGTCGGCCGGTATCGCGCTGGAGGGCCTGCGGCTGGTCAAGGAATACCTGCCGCGCGCCTACAAGGACGGAACGGATATCGAAGCCCGCGCCCATATGATGTCGGCCGCGGCCATGGGTGCCGTCGCCTTCCAGAAGGGGCTTGGTGCGATCCACTCGCTGTCGCATCCGGTCGGCGCCATCTACAACACCCATCATGGCATGACCAATGCCGTCGTCATGCCGCCGGTGCTGCGCTTCAACCGTCCGGCGATCGAGGGCAAGATCGGCTTGGCCGCGGCCTATCTCGGCATTTCCGGTGGTTTCGACGGGTTCTACGACTATGTGCTGAAGCTGCGCGAAGAACTGGGTGTGCCCGACAAGCTGTCGGCGCTTGGTGTCGGCACGGACCGCATCGATGAGATGGCGGCAATGGCGATCGTCGATCCGACGGCGGGCGGCAATCCGGTCGAGCTGACGCTCGATGCTGCCACGCAGTTGTTCCACGACTGCATCTGACCCGGCGCAAACCGCTGTCGCGATGGCGGTTTTGATCGCTTCTTGGAATGGAGCCGGCTCCTGTCGTCGGCTCCATTTTTCATTTTCCGGCTAATAAAAATCTCATCATGAAAAATGCTACTTTCCCTTGTGCAGTTTTGTCGTAAAATTGTCACTGAAGTGTCACGGAGCGCATGAATTCGGGGTGTTCGTTTCCCCTTCGTTAACGCTGTTTTGCAAGGCTGATATTGGAGACCGCTGTTCCGCGAATGGAGTCGGCAGAAGGCAATGGCAGCTGCGGCATGCCGGCAGGAATGATATGACTGTAATTTCAATTGCGAACGCCAAGGGCGGGGCCGGAAAGACGACAGTTGCATTGCTTCTGGCCATGGAGTTTGCGCAGCAGGGTGAGAAGGTCGTCCTTTTTGATTGCGATCCCCTTGCGTTCGCAGCCAAGTGGCATCGGTTGCCTGGTGCGGTAGACGCCATATCCGTGGTGACGGGCATTACATTCGCCAATCTCGGCAGCAATCTGCGTGCGCAACAGGGCCAGGCCCCCCACATCATCATCGACCTGTCCGGCGCGCGCGACGCGCTGATTGCCCTGGCCGCTGGTCTCTCCGACCTCGTTCTCATTCCGGTGCAGGGATGTGCCATGGATGCGCAGGGCGCGGCACATGTCCTCGACCTCGTCGGGCAGGTGGAAAGCAATGCGCGCAGCCATATCAATCATGCCGTTGTCCTGACCCGTGTCAGCTCGTTCGTGACGACGCGCGCCCTGCGCAGCGTCAAGGCGCTTCTCGCCAGCCGCAATATCGCGCTCCTCGATACGCCGATCATCGAGCGCAGCGCCTATCGCGACATGTTCGAACATGGCGGAACGCTCTATACGATCGATGAAGCAAAGGTCAGCAATCTGGCAAAGGCGCAGCGAAACATGCGGGGGCTGGCGCTGGAAGTGCAGCGCCTCGTGGCGGCACCGATGCATCCCCAATCGAGCGGCCCCTTTGCCCGGATGTGTCAGAGGGCGCCGGCAGATGTGCCGCTATCGCAAAAGCCCTTCGAACATCCGTTGACGCCGCGTCCCGCTCAGGCGTTCCAGCGCGATACAATGCACGCGGATCGCTGATTTTAAGTTCGACAGAAGTTTATCGTCGTCTCCTTGAGCGATTTGCATGCCTATGCGGATCGACAATCGTTAATTCTCGGGAGGGGTGTCTTCAGTCTTTGTTAACCACGATCTGAAAGATTTGATTAACCGAAGCGCGATGGATTTTGCGTTTTGCGGGAGCCATGCCGGGGCTCGGATTTCTTTTCAGACAGGGACAGACATGCCAGTCATTACATTTGCAAACACCAAGGGCGGCGCGGGCAAGACGACCGCCGCCTTGATCCTGGCAACGGAGCTTGCCCGCCACGGCGCCCGCGTCACCATTCTCGATGCCGATCCGCAGCACTGGATTTCCCACTGGCACGATATTTCCGGCAAGGTCCCGAATGTCGAGGTGATCTCCCAAGTGACGATGGCGTCGATTCAGGGCCACATCAGCGAAAACCGGGCAGGGACAGACTACTTCATCATCGATCTGGCCGGCGCCCGGAACACGCTGATGGCGACCGCCATCGGCCTGTCCGATCACGTGATGATCCCGATCCAGGGCTGTGCCATGGATGCCAAGGGCGGCGCCCAGGTTCTCGAATTACTCGGCTATCTCGAGGAAAAGGCAGGTATCCGCATCAACCACTCCGTCGTTCTGACGCGCGTCAACTCGCTGGTGACGACCCGGGCGCTGCAAGTGGTCAAGCAACTGCTTGCCGAGCGTTCGGTCCCCGTACTCGATACGCCGATCATCGAGCGCGCGGCCTTCCGCGACATCTTCGACTGTGGCGGCACCTTGCAGACGATGGACCCAAACCGGGTCAGCAATCTCGACAAGGCCTGCGAGAACGCGCGTGCTTTCGGCGACGAGGTGCGCAAACTGGTTCCGCTCAGGCTCACGCGCGGCATACGCCGCGCCGCCTGAAGCCAGGCTATCGGACATTTCAGCGCCGTGCGTTTTTCGCGCGGCGTTTTTGTATTGGATGGGGCCTTAAAACCTGCGGTCTATGAAATGCTTGACCTGCGCGCCGGCGTGATAGAAGGCCGACTTGAGGTTGCGCCATGGATCCGGCGTCAGTGCTGTTTCCACAAGCGGCAGGGCGTTCGGTTCACCCGTGACATGGTTGGCCAGCGCACGGCCGAAGACGGTACCTGGCGCGATGCCGCGTCCGTTGTAACCGCTGATCGAAAAGACGTTCGGCGCCATGACATGCATCTGCGGCAGGTTGTTGGTCGTCATGCCGATCCGGCCGTCCCACCAGTATTCGAAACGAAAATCGCCGATCGCCGGGAAAAGCTTGCGCAGCGAGCGCTCGGCAAAGGCGCGGTGCGTGCCTTCAGCCAGTGCATCGAGGCGGCCGACGCTGCCGAAGATCAGCCGGTTCTGCTGGTCCATGCGGAACGAGGTCATGACCAGGCCCGTGTCCCAGCAGCCCTGCCGCTCGGGCAGGATGCTTCGGGCAATATTATCCGACAGCGGGTTGGTGGCGAACTGGAAGTAGGGCAGGATCGTCAGTTCCTGGGTGTAGGACGTCCAGGGCGTCTGGCTGAGCATGTCGCCATAGGCATTGGTGGCGACGATGACGGATCTGGCTGATATCGTGCCGCCTCCGACCGTCAGCTTCCAGAGGTCGCCTTTACGCTCTGCGGAGCGCAGCGGCGTTTCGGTGTAGATCTGCGCGCCGGCGGCAAGGGCTGCGCGGGCAAGGCCGCGGGCATAGGCAAGCGGCTGGATCGTGCCTGCCCGCCGGTCGAGCAGGGCGCCGGCGAAACCCGGTGCGCCGGTCAATTCGCCGGCACGGTCCGCACCCACCACTTCCACCGGAGCACCGAACGCCTTCCACTGGCGTTCGCGATCCTGGATGTCCTTGAGGCCCTCCGGCCCGACGGCGAGATGCAGCGTGCCGTTGCGAACGGCTTCACAGGAAATGCCGTGTTTTTCAACAAGCTGGTAGACCAGCGACGGCCCGTCGCCCAGATCCGTCAGCAGCCGCGTGCCGACCTCGGCACCGAGCGTCGCAATCAGGTCTTCCGGCTTGGTCCACATGCCGGCATTGACGAGGCCGACATTGCGGCCGGAGCCGCCGAAACCGATCATCTTCGCCTCGGCGACCGCGACAGTAACGCCTTTTTCCGCCAGATGCAGCGCTGCCGAAAGTCCGGTGAAGCCGCCGCCGATGACCGCGACATCGACGCTGATATCGGTGGAGAGCGGCCTTGTGTCGGGGGCTGCGGGCGCCGTTGCATGCCAGAGGTTAGGAAGGGTGCGTTCGGCGGCCATCACGGCATTCCTCGTCTGTCGGAATTGGTCTTCATGTTCTCCGACAGATAGAGCATTGCGGCAATGTTTTTTAATGACAATATCTGATGAGGTCATGAGGCCGGGGGATATTGCGGCAAGGGATCAAGGGTCGCGGCGCTTCCAAGCTTAAACGCCGCGACCCGATCTCCGCCTTCGCGAAAGCGTGCCCTGCAAAATCGCGGTTCCGTACAGAATAGCCGGTACGGCGAAGGTTATGCTCGCCGAGTTTGCGTTTGATCGCATCCCGACATGACCATTTTCACCGGCTCGTGGTTTTCGTCATCCCCCAAATAGGTGAGGAGCCTGCGATATTTTCAAGGCTTCAGTCGAGGAACTCGACGGTCGTGCCGACGCTGACCATCTTGGCGAGTTCCGTCGCATCCCAGTTGGTCAGGCGCACGCAGCCATGGCTCTGGGTCTTGCCGATCTTCGACGGCTCGGGTGTTCCGTGGATGCCGTAGGTCGGTTTCGACAGCGCGATCCAGACCGTGCCGACCGGGCCGTTCGGGCCGGGCTGCAACGTCAGGATCTGGTCGTTTTCGCCCTGCTTGAAGTTGATCTTCGGATTGTAGGTGTAGCCGGGATCAAAGGCGATGCGATCGACCTGCACCGTGCCCGACGGTGACGGTGTGTCGGACGAGCCGATCGTCGCCGGATAGGCAGCAATCAGCGTTCCAGCTTCGTCATAGGCAAAGACCTGCTTGCGGTATTTGTCGGCGACGATGCGGGTCACCTTGCCCTTTTTCATTTCGCCGGGGTTGATCACCTTGATGATGGTGCCGGGAATGGTGAAATCGACGCCGGGATTGAGTTCGCGCAGATAGGTCTCGTCCATGTGGAATTTCTCGCCGAGCATCTCTGTCGTCGAGGTGAAGGAGAGATGCGGAAGCGCTGCCTTGTGGGCGTAGTCTTCCGGGATGGAGGCGACATAGGGACCGGCGGCATCCGCGGCGGTGATTGTGTAGGTGGTGATCGGCAGCCCGCCGGTAAAGCGCAGGCGTTCGAGAATGTCGTCGGTGTTGTTCGGATCCAGCGTCTCGCCGGTTGCCTGCTGCCAGGCTTCGATCGCCTTGGTGACGTTCGAGCCGGTCTTGCCGTCGATCACGCCAGGAGAGAAGCCTTCGCGATCAAGGAACACTTGAACGGCGGTGATTTCGGCGCTCGATTTCTTGCCTATTTGCGCGGCCGCTGGAAGGGTCTGGCGTGGCTGCGTGTTTTCCTCGGCCGGCAGTGCTGCCATGTCGTTCTCATCCTGCAATTCCGGCAGGCTGGTCGGCAATTCCTGGCGCTCGACGCTCGGCGGCGCGGCATTGCGGTAATCCTGAATTGAGCCGGTCACATCGCCGGGCTGGGAAAAGCCCTGGTCGGTAAAGGCGGGATCGGAATAGCCGTAATCCGGATTGGTATAGACGTCGCGGTTCACCTCGCGGCGGCGCACGGCCTCGCGCTGGCGGCCGGATCCCATGACGGTCGCAACGACATTGCCCCAGGCATCGACCAGTACGGTGCGGCCGCGCCGGTCGCGCATCATCTGCACATCGCCGGATTCGGGAATGTAATCGAGGATTTCACCCTGCGGTGTCACCAGAACCGCATCGGCGGGCAGGCGGGCGACGCTATCCTGCGCCTTGGCGGCGGAGGCAAGTGCGAACACGCTGGCGGCGGCAAAAAGGGCAAAGCCGGTCTTGAAAACGAACGTCACGGTGAAACCTGTTGTCTGGCAGTTGAACTCGGGGCGTACAAATCAAATGGGACGGTAATATGAATAAACTGAATTCATTATGAACAGTTCCCTAAAATCATTCGAATTCTGT
>Ga0307515_10020079_pt1 | contig 11960 bp, 8 predicted proteins | sample 17_EM_MG_FD_194513 | JGI IMG/M metagenome (GOLD analysis project Ga0307515, IMG submission 194513) | Populus trichocarpa ectomycorrhiza microbial communities from riparian zone in the Pacific Northwest, United States - 17_EM | ecosystem: Host-associated > Plants > Roots > Unclassified | place...
CAAATTAATATTTTTGTTTTCAATTTCATAATTCAATATTGGTTTATTAGTCTTGAGCTTCATGATTTGTTCTATTTTTTTTGTGGGGTTATCCTGATCTCATATATCGGGTAACGGATTAGTTGAGTTAACCCAGGTTGACTATAATTTTTTTCTCAATATTTTTTTTATGAAATTGAATTTTTTTTCACTTTCATCCTTTGGCAATAAGTTATTGGTCCTTGAGTTTTGTGATTTTTTTGTTTTTTTTTTATGGGGTTATCCCAGATGCGAGGTAATCAAGATATTTCGTGTTGACTCGAGTTTTTTTGTTCAATATTTTTTTAATGATTTAACATCGGTTTTTTTTCTATGTTTTTTTAAATTAAATCTTTTTATCCCAATTTCATATCGTGCATGACAGGTTTGTTGAGTTAACTCAGGTTTTTTTCTTTGATGTTTCTTTTTAAAAAAAACTGATTTTTTTTTCAATTCTATTGTTTGACATTAGGTTATTAGGCCTTGAGCTTTGCGAGTTCTTCCCGAGTTGACTCGGATTATCATCATCTGAACATCCTTTTTTATGTTAGGAAAAACTTGACCTAGCCCACGACGTAGTACGAACCACCTATCTAGTACAAATTAAACATTAAAAATAGGGCTAACATGTTAGGGTTTAGGATCTTAAAAATCAACCTTCAATGTAGGAGTTGAAGGTCGTCGGAGCTACTAGAGTTGGTGGGGCAGCAGGGAGGTGCGTGACAATGACGTGCGACTGTGTGAACTAGAGCTTATGGCGTGTTTTTCAACACATCGGTGAGATTTGGAGATGCATGACAACCTTTATAAGACGTACCTAATCTTCATTTTCCTCTTAGTGTCAACAGTGTATCTCATAATTGTTAGAGGTAATAGATTCGGCGATTGAGAGTTTTGGCATTTCTCCCTCTTCTTGTAATTTCTTCTCTTCTTTTTGTGATTTTCTCCTACCTTCCTTTGTCTAGCTTGAAGGGTAGGCTTCCATGGTATGTTATTATTGAGATCTTGAGTGATTATTGAGGTTTTGTGAGAGATTTGATTGAGAAAAAGCTTAGTTTATATGCGTGTGCCAAATGGAATAGAAAGATAGCTTGGTGAGAGAGATCACCATCTTCTTTTTGGTGTTATTAAGTGGTGCCTGTTTTCAATTTTTCTTCTTTTTTTTTTTTTGGGAGAGAGTGTTTATGATTTTTTTAGGCTAATTCTCAAAATTATGTATGGGTTTTTCTGTGTGGCTCCCCCTTTACGAGTAAGGATGAGTTTATTTATACTAATCAAAATATTCCTTGCACACTTGGGTTCTAATCTCTTCCACACCCTTTCATAGTTTTCTTGTATTTTCCAAAACCTTCTAGTATCTTCTAAAATTTCCCTTCTCTTTTTTAAATAGAATGTGCTCCCTCGTTCCCTCTCTATTTCTTTTGAAATTCATTTTTTAAAACCAATCCTTATTATTAGTTTTACAATACATCTGACCTACTAAAAGAATTTCTTGTTGTTTTATTAAATTTTTATTTTATTTTTTGAAAGAATTGTAAATACAAAAACAACATGTGAAGTGATAAAAATTATTAAATGACCACAAATTGACCAAACCATGTTGAAAATGTATTTTGTTTTTCATTTTTTTTCAGAAATTTAAGGGTAAAAATCAAGTTATGACAAAGAAGATAATAAAGTGTATAGGCCTAGCCATCTTGACCCAATAGAGTATGACCTATTTTTTAAAAGGGAATTTTGTCCAATCACCTTCTATTTTTTTGTTTTATTTTAATTCATTCAAATAAAAATATTAAAATTATATTTACAAATTTATATCTATCATTTACTTTTTGGTGAGAAAATTAACTTTTCACTTTAATCTTTAATTAGTATTCGTAATTTTTTTTATTTATCAGTTGATATATTTTTAAATGTATTGTGTTAGTATATGTTACAATAATAATAAAAATAAAGATAAAGATAATAGTATTCGAGCGTTTGAGTATTTGGAAAAATAATATGTATCTAAGAGTTCGATATAATATGAATAAATCCAAGTTTATATCATGTATGCTTGATTTATCCCCAAATTCTTCTGTCTCCTCCCAATTGGATACTTCATTACAGCTCCGATGGGATTGGTATTCTTACATGTGCCACTGCTATTCTTGCTGTTGACTTGCTTCATTTTGGTTCTTAACTGGTTTTTTACTTGGTTCAAACCTGAGAATAAAAGGCTTGAAGCTTCACTTGTATTTGATACCCAGATTCTCATGAGCATTTGCGTCTTCGAAAGGGATGTCCTTAAAATTCACGAAATATATGCCCTTCATATTATCATAAAGCAATGCCTCTGCATGTGCTGCCCAAGTCTAAGAAAGTGGCGCAACCAAAAAAAGTTTATGAAGTGGTGCTGTTAGCATGCAAATCAGTGAACAGAGGAAGCAGAGGAATTTCACTAATCGGATGTTACCTCGAAAGAACATGGAGGATTTGCTTTCCTTCCATTATAATATCAAGTGCAATCATGGGAAACATGAAAGTAAATTTTCTACCATTTCTGACACAGTTGCTGACATGCTCTTGCATGCTACAGTGAAGAAAAACAAGAGGAATAAAGAGAACTGCTAGGTCTTGAATTTTACTTCGGCGCAATACATAAAATGCGGGGAAAGCCCCGCAAGTAAATTTAGTCATAAATTTTGACTTGCAACTCCCTGAAAATCCCTTCTCTGTTTTGGGTTCTTTTGTTTATTCCCAGAACAATTCCCAAGTGAGCGACTATAGAAACAGGTACACAACCATTTATAGATATCTCCAAATCGGCAGGGCATTACCATTTGGTGACAGGTTAATATTGCATTGCAAAGTCCAAGCACCAAACCGACTAGTACACTATAAACTCAGTGTCGGTTATAGTGAGACTTTGACAGGAACTAAATATTACACTGTAAACTCGAGTGATAATTAGAAGGAACCGTGTGACATGCCATAACCTCGACCTCGACCAGCATAACCATAGCCTCTTCCATAATAACCACCACGTGATCGACCACCTCGGCCAGGTCCCCAACCTCCTCGACCACCCCAATGGTGGGAGAAATTAACAAATGTCTGCAAATTTAAATCAAGAGAAATTAAGCCCATCAATATTGAAACAAAAATTAATATGGTAACAAAGAGTCATGGCAATAATTGAAAACAAAAATTTATCATTTCAGCAGTTCAGAGTGTTTTTGAAACTTTTACTGTTCTAAAATAAAACAGAACTCTTAAGACAATCCCCACATAATTTAGTAGCGGCAAAAACATTGACAAATTTTATAAGGTTAGATTCTAAAATTAGAAAAAGCAAAGTGATGAGGGTTATAGGGAACAACACATACATCAGTATCTCTTCTCGACTGCTGGGAAAATCTAGCTCTCCCATTACGTGATCCACCATCAAGAGCATCACATGATATGGAATCAAAAAAGTCATCCTTCACATAAACAGGCTGCAGAATGCGAAAAACAGGGTAAGCAAAAGTACAAAGGATTTGAAACGGCAAATCCTTTCAATTTGTGTGTGTGTGTGTGTGTGAGAGAGAGAGTATACCTTGGTCTCATGTTTCGATGATCCAACATCATCTTCATCTAGCAAATCATCCCTGTCTTGAGCTTTGTGACTCTTACCAAGGTGACCCCATACTTCGTCCTTATTGAATTTCTCATTCATTGCTGTAAAATCAAAATCCTCCTCGAATCTGGTAGCAGAACGTGAAATCTGCAATCCCAAAGGTTGACTTGTTAAAACTCAAAGTCCACAAAGAATATTGGCTACAGCTACTTTGGTTTAGAAAAGCAAAACAGACAAATTCCTTTTCTAGAGTCAGCAATGAACTAGCAGTGATTAAGGAATGGAGAAATTAAGCACAAAAACTAAGACCACCTCTGTATCTAGAACTAGTAATTGCTTGTTAAAAAAGCAATAACAATAACAACTAATAATAATGAATAACAAAGGAAAGGGAGAGAGAAATTAGAGCATGTGAGACTAAAGTAGGATGTTTTCAGAAACTTCCATTTGATATTCTTTAGAAGGAACAGCTCATCTGATAAGGTTCTTATTTTACATGGCCATGTTACACAGCATCAAAGTCAAATTGCCAAATCATGACGACATAAAAAAAGAGATAAAAAGGTTAAATCTGCCAATATGGAAATGCAAGGAAGACAGCACATACCTCATTTTCTCTTCCCCTTCCACGTCCTCCTCTACTAGTATGATAAGTGTACATAGGCGCTCCATATACCTTCAAGGAGAAAAGAAACAGATGAGGTAGATTACAATTCAATAATGTGAGTAACTTGTAGAAAAGCATTTATCACCAAACTAGGAACCAGGGAACATCAATTTAAAGAGGCCAACTTCAAATTTTCTCAAGTCAAGAATAATGGAGCTCTCAGAAAATTTCCATACCTTATGTTCAGGTTGTGAAGGTAGAGGTAATATGGGTTTCTGCACTTCTGCTGCAGCTGTTGTTGGTGGCGGTGCTGACAATTCTGGTGATGATACCTGCACCACCTCGACATCCTTTTGAGCTATCTGTGAAGACTGCAGTGAGGGAACAATGGGAGGGCCAGGCTGCAAAAGTTGGCCCGGTGTCACCAGAGGTGTTTTTCCCTCGTTCAAAACTGAACTTGATGTCCTCATGATGGAGGATGGAGGTTCAGACATTCTTTTAAAAGGCATTATTGGATCTGGGACTGTCTTGGGCAGGTAAGAACCTGGTGATGCAATAGCAATTTTATCTACAGCAATAGTCAATGGGGATGCCAATGGCAAGTTACTAGGAAGTGTTTGAGTAGAAACCCTATCAGGAGTTAAATTTGTTGAGTCTGAAACCATTGCAGAAGACCGTGAAGAAGGAATTGTAGAAGTCTGCAAATTTAAGGTGCTTGTACTAAATGGTGGCAACAGAGGGGGGCTTTCTGACAATGGAGAAGCTGAAGTGTTGGATGCATTCATGGCAGGATACTGCACAGATTGCATCATGGAAGGTGGCATTGACAAGCCAGGTGGGGGTCGAAGCAAAGCTTGCTGTGGGGCCTGAACTCCATTTGAGGGCCCATAGTATCCCTGCCAATACATTGGCATGGCAAGCCCACTAACATTTGTGGTTGGAAGGAGATGTGATGGACCCCATGATTCTAAACTCGCATCAGGCTGATATTGGGGAAGACTGCCTTGAAATGTTGGCCTGGGAAGACCACTGGATGAAGCATGGGAACTTGGATCTGTTAGAGATCCATTACCAGAAGAAGGCAAATTCATGGATGCAGTTGCTGCTTGAGGATACTGAGACTGCACAAGGGAATTTAAATAAACAATAATGTGCTTAAGTAAAGCAAGACATTCTTTTCATCAGTCCATGTCAAGCCTGGATACAATAAGCACTATTCAGATTTTGTACAAGTTATACCAAGTAACTAATGAAACTGACTTCTGGAATCACATGTCTATATATGCAAACAAAATTACTTAGATTAGCAATTTTCTTTTCTTAAGTTTATCATGTGAGTTACGAGGTGGGGGCAACCCTTGCTAGACAGAGTTTTCTCTGCAGTTCGACCTCTGGACCTCTCTCTTGAAAAGGGGGAGAGGCAGTACTACTTGTACTGGAGGTCCCATGGTAAATTTGCTCCAAGACCATAATAATATCCAAATCTGCCATAATTTTATCACCTCAAAATCAATAATATCTAACCGATCCATGGACAGACATGCATGAGACCAATGTCATTTTCTTCACCTGGATGATTGCAGGATCATTGTGCACGGGTGTTGCAGTCTGAACAGGTGGAGAAGACTTGACCTGCAAATCCTGTGACCAAATGCACCAAAGAAGAAAAAAGAAATGTAAAGCTATTCCATAACAACTTAAATATGGAGTATCAAATGCCACCTTAACAAAATGTTTGGCCCATAACAGTGTAATCAATGAGGGTCTATTGTAACTCCTTAAATATTCAATATGATCCTCCAAAACTCAACGAATGATGGATGCCTTTATGTTTATGCATGCTGGTATACGGCAAAGCTTTAATAATAACCAGCTGAAACTGATACCAAGCATGACATGTCCTCAGCAACATTGTCAAAAATTGCAGGGGCACTTAATTTATAATATTATACACCAAACTTTTTTGCCAGCAGAGAGGCAGGTGCTTCACATGCAAATAATTCCCTGTCCAGGTCAGGCCAGCATGGTTGATGAATTCATTCCCCAATTCAAGCCTAGCACATATTGACCAGACTTAACCCAGAACTTAATGAGAGGTGTAAATTAAAGAGAAAACACAGAAAAAAAATACAAAACCTTACAACTACCAGCAGCTAGCAACGTTTTGCTTGTCCAATGAGTAGGTAGCAGAGTGTCAAAAAACCATCCATGACAAACAAACCTTGTCTGTCTGTGGCTAAAAAGCTCAAACTTGTACTTCTCATGGCAGACCATCTATACAATGCTAAAGTGTGTAGTTGATTAATGGTCAATCTGCTGAACATGGTGCAGGAATGACCAGAAACAACAACTTTGAACTTACATACCGTACAACAAAAATGCAAGAAATGTGAGATATTTTCCATGCAAGTGGTGACTTAAGAGCTTGTATTGACCAAAACTAAGAGTGTCAATGTGTGAAACCATGCATGTTTTCTAGTTCAAATAAATACAGATAGTTTATCCAAGGAGAAATGAAGCATAAGAAGTGATAGTAAGAATAATCATTATACACATTATGCATGTCCCCAGAAAAATCCTCTTAACATGTTGTCCAGACTTTGAATTTTCATATGCATAGCAAATGATTCTCATTGCAGACAATCAGTATACCTTGATATCAGTTCCTCGGAAGAGAATGAACTCATAAATTTTATCGCTTGGTGGAACTTGCAGGCCATCCTTTTTCCGCCCTTCCGTTCCAAACGATCTTACTGCAAATTTAAGCAATGTGATTTAGAGCCAACAGACATGCTCTACATCTTTAAACAGTATCCAAAAGAACGAGAAGGAATAAAATACAGAATGTGAAGGCAGAACTTGGCCAAAGATTTACTTCTAATATCTTTTGAGGCTGACAATTTCATTATCATCAGAAATACGAGAAAGTCAAAGTGGCTGAAAAACATATTATTTTGCATAGGTTCCAGAAAAATGTGGTTGCTGCTACAGTAATTTACATTAGGATTAGCACGAAACATAGAAGATTGTGACCCAAACTTACCACATTATGGTTCCAGTATAAGTATAATACTAAATGTCTATTAAAAAATGTATAATATTGCGAAAATGATATAAGGTATTTCAGCAGGCGCACAAAAAACAAGAAGCTATTGTTATGCTCAAGAAAAACATTCCAGCCATGGAAATATCACAGGTTTCATATGAAAATGGTCTGATATCTGCTTGTTCTGAACTTCCATTTAAGTCATAACTTCCATTTTTGTGCAAGTAAAATACAATCCTGTGGTCCAGTTTTCTTCTATTTCCAAACTTCCATTTATGCCATATGCAACTTCGAGGACATTCTATGGAACAGTTAATGTTGCAATAGTTTATCAACGCTATCATATGACTTACATAACCAACAGATTCTTCCAATTAAAACAAAACACTACTGAACATTGCACAAAATAGAGTGCTATCCCCTACTTTTCATTCTTTTTTTTTTCTTTTCAAAATGGCATCCTTTCTCTCAATGATGAATAACATCACCTTGAATCATAAACAAAAATATCTAATTCCAAGAGTGCCATGAAGCAGATTTTGCAACCATGTCTGCCTTAATTTAATCCTCTTAAATAACACAACCTCTATTCTTCAAATATAAGCCCATATCAAATGTGTCAATGCTGATATCTTTTACCACCTTCCACCAGGCATAGAACTTTGAACTGGGCTCACAAAATTTTCTTTACCAATAGAAATTCTCCCAGGTACAAATGAACCTTCCAGTGTTAAATACAATTTGCATTTCAACATCTACATTCATACATACATGACTTGTACCAAAAAGAAAAGAACTCTAAAGCTCCAACCCACATCACAAAATCACAATGACACAAAACCCATTTGAGATTGAAAGAATCTCTGTCTTAACAACCAGAAAAGCAAAAATCCAGAAAGCAAAACCCAACACAAATGTATAAAGAAAAACCCAAAAAAAAGGATCAAAATATTTACCATTTCTTAAGCCGATGGTGGATTCTTGAGTGTTGATGTTGAAAAGAACGCCTTCATAACGAATCTCAGACTTTGAAGTCAAGCTAATCAAGCTACCTACATAGGAATCTGCTGATGACCCACCACTACCTGTAGAAGAAGAAGAAGAAGATCTGGCTGCCTCTGCTGTTGCAGCTGCCATGACTTGAAAACAATATCAAATAAAGATTGATGCTTTCTTGTTTCTTTGCCAAACTAGAAATGGAAGAAAAAAAGAGAATGCAGACAGATGCAAAGGGTGTGTCTTTCTTTCTTTCTTTCTTTGTCTTTTGGCTTTAATAAAGGGGGCAAGGCTTCTTGTTTACGTTGTTTGTTGGTCTACTTATGTCCCTCTTTAATGAAAATTGCTGTGTCCGTAACTGTTCCAATTCCATTTACTTTAATAATTGAAAAACAAATATGTAGTACTGTATCTATATTTAAGTTTTAGGATATTGCTTTGTTGTGGTTTAGATTAATTTATTTTTTTAAGTAAAAAAATCCAAATATTATTAACATGTTTTATAATAAAAAAAAATAACTATAAACTTAAAATGTGATGTATAAACATATTTTTTTAAAAAATATTATTGATATAGTGATATATTGAATAATATTTATTTTTAAATATTGAGATGATGATATATTGGATTGATCTAGATTAATATGTCAAATATTTAATCATAATCATGAAATTATGATAACCTTATAAAAAACCAGATCAAAATAAATTATGAATTTTAATTTTTAATCAATTTAATGTTGAATGATAAAATTAAAAAAGAATATTAAATTAAAAAAAAAACTTATCTAAGTCAAACTATCAAACCAATAAAATGGGTTATAGAATCGGGATAACTCTATGAAAAACAAAATAAATAAAATACAAAGCTCAATTTTCAATTAATCTAATATTGAATGATGAAATAAAAATAAATAAATAAATAAATAAAAGATAAAACAAGTCAACGCAAGCCAACATGTTAAACTCGCAACCTGTATCATAAGACCAAGATAACTTAATAAAAGACAAATAAAAAAAATCACAAAGCTTTATTTCTAACAGATCCAATGTTGAAGGTTAAAATCGATAAAAAAACAAAAAACTAAATCCATGAGACCGGGATAACTCAATAGAAAGCAAATTAAAAAAAATTTACGAAACTCAATTCCCAAATAACCTAATGTTAAAAGATGAAATTGAAAAAAAAACTGACTAAAAAAATAAAAGTAGATTGAGTTGTTGGAGGGTGAAATTGAAAAAAAAATTCAATTATAAAAGAACCCAAAAAAATAAACAAAGTCAACCAAGCTAAACTTGTCAAACCCGCAACTCGGATCATTAGATCGCGATAACCCTAAAAATAAAAATAAAAATAAAAAATACTCTATTAAAAAATTACAAAAAAAAAAAACAGAGTCAATGCAGGTCATGAGATTAGAATAATTTCATAGAAAAAAAATATAAAAACATCACGAAGCATAATTTCAAGCCATTCCAATGTTGAAAAATAAAATAAGAAAATCAATTAGAAAAATTGGTCCAAAAAAATAGGTCGAGTTACCTTGTTAAACTCGTGGTCTGGATCATGAGAATAGAATAAATTTATAGAAAGCGATAAAAAATATGAAATCCTCCTTCCAATAGATTTAAAATTGAAGGTTAAAATCGAGAAAAAATAAATAAATCCATGAGATCGATATACAACCTAACAGAAAGAAAATAGAAAAAATTATAACGACAATTCTCAAAACAACTTAATATTAAAGAATGAATTTGAAAAAAAAAACTAGAAAAAAGGAAGAAGATTGGTTTGGTAAACCTTAAAATTAAAAAAAAAAATAACAAAAAAAAACATCATTCAAATTAATAATGTTTTGCATAGTTATCAAACCCAGCCTGGCGAGTCAACCCCGGACCCTGGTGACCTGAGGCCTTAGTCGGGTCTGTTTCATTCAAAACTTGGGCCTGCAATTGGCTCGGGAAAAACCATTCAACCCACTAGGTCAACCTAGAACCCGGGTGACCCTGTAAAATCCGGTAGAGACCCTTTTTTTTAATTTGTTTTTTCTCCTAGCCAGAAACCCTTTTTTATATATATTTTTCAGTTGGTTATTAATTCATTTCAAAGTTCACAATATAAATACCAGAAGAATATTTTATTTTTTTAATGGGGGATTTGAAGTCATTTAGTACGTATACTCTATGTTAAAAAAAAAGTTATATTTTTTCAATGTGTGATAAAAAATCTTTTTGGTTTAAATACGTCAACTTAAAAGAATAAAATAATATATTTGCAATGTGGAATAAAAAAATCTTTTTAAAATAATCTCTTAAACTCCATTATTTTCAACATGTATAGTCTATATCCAAATGGATTGTTTCTTAATTTTTTTCGTATGAAATATTAAAATCTCAAATATTTTTTTTAATTTTTTCAAGTTGACCCGGGTCAACTCATGTAGTGCGGAACCCGGTCTTTTGGACGAGTCAACCCCTATGCCAAGTTTGGTAACTATGGTGTTTTGTGGGTGTAATTGCAATGATTTAACCATATCCTTTACTTTTTTTGTTTTTATTTATATTTATAATTTGGGATATTAATTTATTTTGATATAAATAATAACTTATCAATAATGGAAGATTTTACCATGTTGGATGGGGGTTTTAAATATGTTATTATTTTTTTTTTATGAAAGTTATATTCTATTTTAAAAAATTTTAGAAAGATAAAAAAGAATAAATTTGAAAATCTAAAACTTTTTAAGATGATGAAAAATACAAATATCAACACATTTTTAAATCAATTTAATTTGTTTAGAAAATAAAAGTTTTTTTTATAGAAAAATGTAATTTCATTAATATTAGTGATAGTACATTATTATTATAATTCTTAGACGACTAAAATAAAAATAATAAATATGAAAATCGAATCTATTAAATGAAAATAGATCCAACAAATAAAACATTAACTATCAACTTTTCAATGAGTTTCAATTCTAGGAATTCATTGTCGCCATTGTTGGCAGTAGAATCAAGATTGCGAGATGATATCGAAGCCTCTCTCCAACAAGTTTCATTACTTGAAATTCAAACATAAATGTTAATTTATTTTCCTATCCATTAGAATCTTTGAACAAATCAAAAAAAAAAAAAAAACTCAACAAACCAAGGGGAAAAAAAGAAGAAGAAATCAAACAAAACCATGAATCTGAAATTATACATATCGAAATTTATAATTATTTGAACCCCTGAAGATATCAAATCTAGTAATTAGATAAAAAAAATTTAAAAATGAATAGAAATTAAAAAAAAATGAAGAAAAACAAGGGTTATTATCAATGTAATTTTCACTATTGGCTGTCCAAATAAATCTCTTTTCATGGATAGGTTGTTTAAAGGAGGGAGGGAGAGAATAAATATTGTTTGAATTTTTGTTTTTTTTTTTTTTCAGAAGAGGGAGAATTAAAACCAACTCTTACTACAGTTTATGTGCTACTAACAATGATGTCTGTCATAACCTGGTTTTAAGACCCCTTTAAGCATATGTTCAAACTAAAATCAGAAAAAATGTTTTAAGATTAGGGAGTTAAATAAAAGGGATCAAAATAAATTTTATATCCATTTTCGAAATAATTAGGGGAGATAAAATAAATTTGAAATTTAAAGAAAAAAAAGAATTTTAAAAATTAAAGAGAAAAGGATGGGGTCAA
>Ga0307515_10020080_pt1 | contig 11959 bp, 10 predicted proteins | sample 17_EM_MG_FD_194513 | JGI IMG/M metagenome (GOLD analysis project Ga0307515, IMG submission 194513) | Populus trichocarpa ectomycorrhiza microbial communities from riparian zone in the Pacific Northwest, United States - 17_EM | ecosystem: Host-associated > Plants > Roots > Unclassified | place...
AGACTTATCACCATTATAAAAAAAAAAAAAAAAAACAAATAGCCTTACTAAAACTATTTGTTTGGTGTCAAAGAAATTGATGTGAAATGAAATAGCAGCTCCAACTTTATAAACACATATCTCGATAGTTGAGAATAATAGAAGGTTTAACCTATTAATTAGTCAACTTTTCTTACTTATATATATAAGAAATGTACAATAGTTAATGTAGAGATTACAACACAAGAACAATAAATCTTTTCAAAATATATACAAGCTTTTAATATGTTATATACTACAATACGCCCCTCAAGCTGAGGATGGAGGCTTAACTCGAAGGTTGAACCTAAGAGTAGTAAAAAAAGTACTGGAGTAATAATTAACCTCAATGTGCTTAGTACGAGCATAAAAGATAGGTTTGGCGAACAAATAAAGAAGCACCCAAATTATCACACCAAATCATAGGAACTTAAAAATAAGTAATATATAGATGTGATAATAAATATTGAAGTCATATGACCTTAGAAGTGTCATTGGCTAAGGCTTTATATTCAACCTCGGTAGAAGAACGAACCACGATGCGTTGTTTCCCTGACTTCCAAGATATCGGTGTATGTCCAAAGAAAACAAGATAGCTATCTGTAGATTTATGATTGTCAATGTTACTAGTCCAATCACCATCTACAAAACCATGCAATGAAAAGAAAGAGCTACAGGTAATATGAAGACTAAAGGAAACCATGCCCTTAAGATAATGCAGAATGCGTTTGTTGGCAACCCAATGTATATCTGCAGGAGCATGCATATACTGACAGACTTTGTTAATAACAAAACAAATGTTTGGTCTCGTAAAAGTGAGATATTGAAGAGCATCAATACATTTTTAAAAACATGTAGGATTAGAAAAAAAAGCAATCGGACACTTCAACAACCTTTGATGTTGAAATAGAAGTGTCAACAGGGCTGCAAGAAGACATATTTTCCAGGTGAAAGATGTCAAAAATATATTCATCTTGTCGTAGCATGATACTAATAGTAGTAGGATGAACCTTAATGCTCAAAAAATAATAAACAGCTCCTAAATCTCGAAGCTTAAACTCTAAGCTTAGTAATTGAATAAATTAGTGAAGCAAGACTGAATTGCTTTCAGTTAACAAAATATCATCACCCACATACAAAATGAATAATGACGTGTCAACCTTAAAAGCATGAAAGCTAATAGAGAAAAGATAATCATTAAGTTGAGTATACCATTCCTAAGGAGCTTGTTTCAAACCATATAAGGATTTATACAACCGACACACATAAGAAGAGAGATTAAAATCAACAAAACCTAGAGGTTGCTGCATCTAGACCTCTCCATCAAGTTTCCCATTAAGAAAAACATTATAAATATCAAGTTGATTAATTTTCCAACCACGCAACACAGCAACTGTAAAAATTAACCGAACAGTGACTTGCTTAACAACAAGACTGAAAGTCTCAACTAACCAATACCTTCTTGCTGACTAAAACCTCTAGCAACCAACTTAGCCTTATAGCGTTCAATGATGTCATCAGCACAATGCTTGATCTTGTACATCCAACGACAATCGATAACATTCATTGAATGATGAAAAGGAACCAAAGACCAAATGTCGTTGGAACACAACTCCTGAATTTCATCCTTCATAGCATCTTGCCAAGCCTCATATCTATCAGCATCAGAAAAAGTAAGTGGTTTATAGGCAGGACTATAGACTTTTAAAGATTTATGACTATCAAATGAGGCTGAAGAAGTTGTTAGATTGATCATTTTTTGTAGTCGTAGATGAAGAACCATATAATGTCAACGAACCATAGACATCAAGGCAATGAGAGTAGAAATCTGATGATGATGTAAGAGGAGAGGTCAACAACCAAATTTAATCTAGTAAAAGAGGCAGAGCTTGCAGCAGAGACATCACTATTAGACATTGGAGAACCAGTAGCGGGAGACTTGGGAGAATCAACAACAACAGACCTATCACGTTGCAATTCAGGAGGGGTCGAACATGCACCTGTGGTTTGATTATTAGAGAAACATGCATGTGGTGACATAAGAGCAGGACTAGTAGGCTGTTGTGAGGTGGCATTAATGAAAGATTGAGAGGCTGCAAACATAGGAGTATAAAAAATTGGTGAGGTGAGGAAATTAGATAAATTTGTAGAATTTTTAGAAGAGGAAGGGTTGGTTATTTAGATTTGTTAAAATGAAACATATGTTCATGAAAATGGACATGACCAGAAATATAAATTTATTGAGATGCAAGATCAAGACAACTATAACCAATATAAGAGGAGTTATAGCTTAAAAACACATGGAAAGGATAAAAAATCTAATTTATGATTATGATATGGATATAGAAATAGAAAACAAAAACACCCAAACATACATAAAAAATTATAATTAGGAGAACTTTGAAAAAGACAATCAAGGTTTGAAAAGCGTAATTCCAAAATTGTTATGGTGCTTTACACTGACCGAGAAGAGTAACACTAGTTTCTACAATATGCCTATACTAACATTCAATTTTGTCATTTTGTTCATAAGTATAAGGAAAAACTACATGATGATGAATACCAGTTGTCTAAAAGAAAGTATGTAACTTGTGGTATTCACCACCCCAATTAGTATGAACAAATTTAATTTTTAGTGAAAATTAGCACCCAACCAAAGTTTGAAATTGATAAAAAAAAAAAAAACAAAGAGGACATCAGACTTCGCAACAAGAGGATAATACCATATATATTTTGTATGCGCATCGACAAAAATAATAAAGTAACAAAAACTATCAGAAGAAAAAAGAGGAGCAAAACCTTAAACATCACTAAATATTATGTCAAGTGGAGCAAAACTTTTGTAGCCCATATGTCCCAACGACAGACGCGATGACTTTCCTAACAGACAAGCTTGACACTGAAATTGAAAATGTCTAGAGGTACAAGCAATTTTATTTTTGATATTAAAAAATTGAAAACACGGGAAGTAGGATGACCTAATCGATGATGTTATAGATCAATAAAAGCATATACACAAGGAGACCAATAAACTTAAAAAGTTGACATGGCAGAAGACTTGGGCAAAACATAGAGACCATATTTACTTTGACTAGAAAAAAGCAATGGCTTGGTGTTGAGATCCTTAAAATAAAACACAAATGGGTGAAATTAAAAAAAAAAATATTATTATCAAGATAAATTTTATGAACTAAAAGCAATGGCTTTTAAATATGTGGTACATGAAGAACATTAGATAAAGTGAAGGTCTGTTTTGGTGTATGTAACTTAGTATGCCTAATATTAAATATGGAAAAGCTCTTACCATTACCAATATGCAAGTGATCATTATCAAGATATGGTTAGGACCCCGTCAGATTTACAAGATCAGGTGTAACATGTTGATTCGCACCAGTGTCAGGAAACCAATCTATAAAATTTATTGAGGCAGCATTGTTGAGCGCAAGATTGGCATTAAGCTATTGTCCATAGCTTTGAAGTGAAGAATAGTAAAGGGTTAAATGACCAAAGGTTTGACACAGCTGGCACTTGACGTTAGACCATTGTGAAGAGCCATTATTTTGTTAGTTTTGTTGCAAATTACCCTGCCTCCAATTGCTATTTGAAGACCCATGAAAACCTCAAAAATCAGACTTGACATTAATGTTGTAACAATTATTGTTATAATTATTATATCAGCCTCCACAAGATTGTCCTCTGCCACGACTTAAATTATAATTGCTATTATACAAATCAAAGGGCTAACGTTGAGCACCATAAGTTGATGGTGGCTGAGCTGGCATGGGAAGTAAAGGAGCAGTGATAGCAGCACTCATAGAGTGAAGAGAACTCACGAGTAATAAGATGACTATGAAGCTCGACATACAAAAGAGGTTCTGCCTTGGTCACGAGGCTTGTTACCAAGTCCTTAAACTCACCTTAAAAATCAAAAAACACATACAAATTGAAATCCTTTAACAAAACTGGTAGGCCTGCAGTGCCTAATTCATAAAAAAAAAAGTCTTTGTTTTTTTGCATAAATACAATGACCGAATCATCATCCTAACGAAGATCTTGAAAAGAATCATAAAGTTCCATAATACGAGAAATAGACAGAGAAGCGATGGTTTAAGAGTATGCCAAATACAGTGCAAGGTTCGACAATCGACAACAAGATATAGTATATCTATTAAAAGAAAAGAAAGTAGTGCACCGAGAATAAGTTGGTCTTATTGTTTCTAACAAAGAAAAGAATTATTAAACTGAAGAGAAGAACCATCAGCAACAATCATATGAAGAGGAGAAGACGATAAAAAGCCATCAACCAAGGGGAAAACAACTTGTCCAAGAAGATATGACTTCATTTGCATTTGCCAATAAATATAATTTGTGTTTATAAGCTTAAAAGAAATAACTTGATAAGTATTGAAAACAATGCTTGTAATTGAAGCCTTTATAGTGGCAAAAGTCATGGTAGCTGTAGTAGGGGAATTGGTTGCAAAGCAGTAGTAGCAAGGGAAGATTCCAAAGCATAGAGAGAATATGAAGACTGAGGATTCATGGCAATAGCAGGGAATCTTCCAAAGCAGAGGGAGAAGAAGAAGTTTGCATCGTAGGCTTAGACGAAGAGTCCATTGGAGAGAAGGAAAGAAAGATTTAAAGTGTAATAACTCTGGTACCAAGTTGAGAATAATAAGAGACTTATATATGTGTAGGGCAATGTACAATAATTAATGTAGAGATTACAACACAAAAATAATAAAAAATCTTTTCTAAATATATACAAGTCTTTAATAAGTAATATCGATATGTATATTTTGATTTGTCTGAAGATTTGTTAGAGAAGAGATCTAGTTTTGATTGATGAACAAACTAGTTATCAAGGAAAAAAAAAAACTTTGTCTAGTGAAGTGTTTATTTTATTATTATAAAAAATAAACTCCAATTAATTATATGGGTTAGATAAATTGTGAAAATCAAAATTCCTATTCAACATTGTAATAGTTATTATTTTCTTATAGCCCGAACACAAGAAATGGATTAAGACAGCAGAAATTATAACAATATTGCATGCTGGATATTCATGTTGAATAAAGGTGTGCACAAGTACAATTATTACCCTAGAAGCAACACTTTTTACATAAATTAACAGTACAAAGCAGAAATGATTAGGGAGGGATTAACTTTTAATTAAGGGACAACCATTAAGAATGTTTAATAAGCTAGCTAGAGCTACCTGAAGTAAGGATATGATGAGATCAAGTCTTGCATTCTCTTTCTCGTTCTCATGTATATGTTCATTCATGTCCCAACAGAAAAAAGTGAATTTTAGTGCCCAATTCTTTCAAAACTATAATTTCCTTTTATATAAAACAATTTATAATAAAATTTCAAGTAACTATATTATTTTGTGTGTGTGCGCTTAATGATATTTATATTAAGTGTGTATTTGATAATATGGTGTAAAATATTTTTGTAAAAGAGTTTTTAAATTAAAAATATATCGAAATGATATTTTTTTCATATTTATTTTTCAAGTCTTGATATTAAAAAGTAATAATTTGATATTTTTTCAGATAAAAAATAATTTAAAAAACACTTTAAAAAATATGTTGAACTATATTATCACATTATCAAACGAGCTTAAATTTAGATAATTTACTGGATTCTAATGATGTTTTAATGACATTAAATATTTCTTATAGATATAACATAATTTTTACTAAACTAATATATTTTTCATCTAACTTAGTTAAATGTCGCAAAACATGTATTGTAAAGATAATTTTTTTTATATTGTTATATACATTTTATCAAAATGCCAAGGATTTCCACTGAGATTATTGTTATTGTTATGTATTTATAATTTATTTACATCTAATAAACATACTTCACGTATGTAAAATACTCAATTATTGAATTCAAAATTTACTCGTAGCAAAAAATTAGAATAATAAATTTTTTCAATCTTGAATTCTCGTGTGCCTTGTATCACAATTGAAAATGAGTGTGTAGGTGAGAATATAGACACCATCATCTCTAACAATCCCAAGGATTTAGCCTAAAAAATCTCATTATTAACAAGCTTTAATAATTCATACACAAGCGTGCATGCACATATATCTCTTCATCTGGAAAAAATAAACAAGAACCCTGAAAGCAGGAATAGTGGGCCGCCCTCTGACTTAGCACTATCATGCACAATCCAAACACATAAACAAAAGAAAAAGTTACAAACCAATCAAATAAGCTCCACTCACTCCTCTCTCTCTCTCTCTCTCTATATATATATATATATATATATATATATATATATATATATATATATATGAATAAAAAAACAAGCCAATGAGTACAATGATCCCTTTATTTCTGTTTTTCTTTTTCTTTCATCAATAATAACAATGCCAATATATTGAAAAAGGTGGACTGGTGGTGCCATCCACAACAATCTTAGAGCAACAGGAACAAAAGGCCTTCTATCCCAATCTGCTAACTTCACCCCACTCATATATAACAATCAACAACATACAATTAATCTCTAATTTCACAAATATTGTTAAATTTAGCTGAATTTAGCAGTTGTTCCTGTGCCTAATCCCACCTTTAAACTACTAGTTAATTAACCAGCACTACAACTTGGATTAATTAATAATCCTTATAGATATTTATAATATTCTTGATCTCCAGAGGCTCCTAATGATCATTTGCTAGCCTAACATCATTAATTCTTCTTGCAGCTGGCCCAGCATTGTCTGTCCATCTATGAAGCTTGAGTTCCCTTTTCTCTTTTTTCATTTGTTTTCTTTCGCTTTTCGTTCAAGACTGATACAGCTAGCTAGCACGGCAATGCAGTAGCTCAGCTCCTAATATAATCTTCTCAATTCCTATATTGAAGTTCTGATCATTTCCTTCCATCTTGGTTGGATTGATACAACACTACAGATATTTAGAATCAGTACTTGATCATTGGATAGAAGCTGTACGTTTTGCTAGCTTTACTATATATCATCCTTCTACCTGAAAGTACCACCAAATGTTGGTGTCCAGAAATCAGCTGTGGTCTCATTAGCAACAGGAAATGTGCTGGAGACAGGCACAAGACATAGTCCTCTGCTTCTTAGATCTTGTTTTGGCCCTTCTAGGTCATTCAGTTTGTCAGCTGGAGCCTGTAAATATGAATATATATCAAATCAATTAATTATGCTTCAAAAGAGTCTTTTGATTCATCTAGTGGAAGTGTTGGCCAAAAGTAATCAACATGAAGAAATAAAGAATTGTTATACCTGCTGATGGTGAATGGGGTTGCCATTTTTCATATATGGAGTACTTAACACCTACATTAACAAAAACAAAAACATATATTAACAAATAATCCCTCAATTTAAGCACTTAAATATATTTTAATCCTGTCTGAATGAGGTATGGTTACCATTAATTAATGTATGTAAACATTTACACCGTTGTTAAGAGTAGGACTCGAACTTGTGATTTTTTTCTTTACCCTACTTAATTTGAATTAAGAAGTGAGAATCAATGGATTAAACACTCGAATATTGGTGTCAGGAAGATAAAAGAACATACACTGACTTGATCATGAAGGAACTTGATGTACTCGATAGCTTCATGGAGAACCGATGCAGTATCAGTCTGGACAGGTAGAGTACATGACTAAAGGGTGAGCTTTCAATTGAATCATAAAGCAAATACTTATTTTGGTATTTGTACTATTTGAAATAAAGTAGAAAAATCCAAAAGCTAACCTTTCCGAAAGGTGAAACCAATTGCTGGAGGGCAGTTATTCGGTCTCCTAGCTTCTCTTTCCGGACCTGATAACAAAGTAACATCTTCACATTCACTTCTTCAAAAGATGAAAAGATAATCAAGCAAGAAAAAAAATGAAAAAAATATGTCAAGTACATTCTAGTACTCATCAAGAGCTCGATACTTAGAGTTCTCTATACCTTGAAGGTTGGTAATGGAGATGGTGTTTCAATTCGAGGCCTTTTGAAAGCTGGTTCGCTTCCTTTCTTAACTACCGAAACCGAGTCTCGAACTTCTTTGCTAGGCTGAAATTTGTGAATACACAGAAAAAATGATGTTTAGTCCGAAACCCTAGTCACTAATTGATGAACAAGGCTAATTAAAGAATGGTTAATCATCATCTTTAATTACCTTTGTAGTGAGGTTGGAGCAATTGGATTTCTCTTCAAAAGCTGGCACAAGAAATTGAGACTGTGATGAGGGTAAAAGGTTTGCTCTAATATCGTTTATTCCAGTTGGCGAGGCATTCCAATAGGGTGTGTTGTTAGTAAAGTGCAAAGTGCTAGGCTGTTGCTTTGGCAAAGGTTTTATTAACGGAGATACTTTAGGCCAAGAAGGAGATGACAATTCAGTCATGTTGGTCCCATAATTTGGAGCTGTTGGCGACAAGTAATTCATGAACCTGTTGTTGAAAAGAGATTGTGCTTGTTGTGGTTGAGGATATTCAGGTTCAAATAAACTTTGTATCAATGTTGAAGGGTAGCCATAAGATGCTGATGGCTCCATTGAAAAGCCTGTAGAAAATCCCTGGCAAGTTGGTGGCGAATTGCCGGAACTGTTAACCGGATTTAGCCTTTGTTGATCCAAGGAAAAATCTTCAGCAGTGCTTGTATAGCTCTTTGGACTCCAATCTTTTTGGATTTGAGAAGAGTTTAGTCCTCCTGAATTCATCTCTTCTTGCATCATGGAGTTGTAACTCTCAGTTCTTCCATTCCCAGGACTGCAAGAAGATCAAGGATTCTTATCACTGATTTAAAATCTTTACCACTTGATAAAAAAATGATGATCATTTTGACTTGCTTTTTGTAACAGAAACAATAAACATAGCCATGTATTTTTTTTCTAACTTGTAGTTGAAATGAAATTCTTTGGAATTTAAGACCTTCAAGTTGGACTTCCACCATAATCTGAATTTAAGAAGGGAAAAAAGAAAAACAAAAACAAAAACAAAACAAAACAAAACAAAACAGGAAAAGGAACAACATGTTTACCAAACTTACAGTAAAGCTTGGTTCCAATCCGATGATGACGAAGATGACGACGAAAGGCCATACCCCATCATTTGCAAGGTGGAGTCAATCAAAATACTGCTACCACCACTATCTGAATCAGCCTGTTGAGGTTTCTGAGAATTTAGGAAAGGTATAGAGGCATCGGACACTGAGGTAGTAATATGATTAGACTCCTTGCATGATATTGACCTTGCCTTCAAGTCTACCATATCAGCCGTGGTCCATGATCCATAAGTTCCCATATGATCACTAGTGATGCTCACCGTAGAACATGGTGACAAGCCGCCCATGAACACGCTTTTCGACGAATTCATCCACCAGTTTTCGCCACAAATCCCGGCCTGAAACTCCTCCGCCATGGCCAAAAACTTGTTATATTAATAATCTTCGAGTTCTCTTTGTGGGTGTGTGTCTTCTTGCAACCTGTGACTTTGAGCTTAGCTTAGCTATGATCTCTCTTTATAGTGAAGCTATATATTATATGGTTGAGGGAATGTAATCTATGTAATATTATATATGAAACGGTTGAGGGGTACGGGCAAGGGAATTTACCAGAAATAATTGATAGTTGACATATCAACGGGGGATGATTGGACAAATGAGAGGAAGCATTTTGAATCGAATTTTTTTCTTTTTCTTTACTTTTGTTTCAATTATTTTTTGTTCTCACTTTTTCTTAATTATTTGGGGTACAATTTTTTTAAAAATAATTATTTTCCCTTATTATTATTATTATTTCTAAGACACCATTTGTTTTTAAGTTTGGAACTGCATATAGCTTAAAAAAAAAGCATGAAATTAATGTTTTTTTAATATTTTTTATTATTTAATTTGTTGGTATAAAAAAATATTAAAAAATTCTTATATATTTTCAAGTGAAAAAGCACCATGCGTCATAATACCAAACACATTCCAATATTCTCTATCTATATTTTATACAATATGATCATAAAATCATTTCTCATTAGATTTTGAATTAATTTATAGATTTTGATCAATCCATTGGGCTAATGTTATAAAACAATTATAGAAAATTACCACATGGCCACAAATTCAAATTGAATCAATTTTAATATCAAAATAAATAATAATTTTAATTGCCTAAAATTTCAATTTTTATTAACTCTAACTTACACAACAAAATTATTTAAATATTTTTTGGATGCAAGTTTTTGTTCTTTATGGGCATGGTTATGATTATGATGGGGATTGATCAAGATGACACGTCATAGTTTTCCGCGAATAATGTTCTTTCTCTATTAAATCCAACGGTTGGTATTCATTTGTTGATTAGTAAACAAAAAAAGAAGTAAAGATAAACCTGAGAAATAGGACCATATAGAACCGACGGTCCCAAATGCATGATGGTGGAGGGTATAGGAGGTTTGGTTTCTACCTGCCATGGATTCTAATCCTTGGCGCGTGAAAAAAAAAAAAAAACCCACTAAAGTGTTATATAAATCAACTAAAAAATGAGTTGATTTTATTAATTTTCCATAACACAAAAAAAAATTCTAAAATAATTAATAGTAGTTTCATTTTTATTAGAGAACTTTGTGAGATTTTCATAAATAATTAATTTTGCTTGGTGGTGTGAAATTAAGTTTTGCCTTCAACGTTAACTATATTGGAAAGTTGAATTTAAATAGCTTCAAGGATAAAGATATTACCTGATCATAAAACCAAATATAAATAAATATATACACCTTGATTAGTTCCTAATGTGTAATTCAACTAATATTAATTAATGTCAATTATCCTCATAAAAGATTTTAAGTTCCAACCTCTCTTCTACAATAAAAAAAATATTATATATGGTCTTTTTTTTTATTTTATATTATCCAAAAAATAGGAGTTCATATAAGATTGAAATTGAGTCCCATAAAATTATTTTAGAACAATGTAATCAGTCTTCTAAAACAATAGTAATTTCATTATTAGAACAAAACATTAATTTTTCATAAATCTTTCATCGCAGTTTTCATCTTCAACTTTTTTTTATCATTTCTAAGAGAACACACCGCGTTCCCTTAAAATTAAAAAAAAATTAATTCACTAAAAATTAATTTTTTTGGTATGTTTTGGATATTTTTTTTATGCATTGATTTCAAAAATAATTTTTAAAAAATAAAAAAAATATTATTTTGATGTATTTCGATATAAAAAAACACTTTAAAAAATAACCGTAACCACACTCCCAAATAGATTTTAGAAACGAGATTTCTACTTTTGGGAATGAAAAATATCAGTCCCCACAGGGCAATTTCTTTTCTAGATTCCATCACGGTACTCTCAATACATTAGACCAAAGTGAGGGGATGTATTTTTAAGATCGTATAAGAAAGAAATTTTGCTTTAATTGATGTGTAGAATATTGGTCTGAAAATAACTCTTGTCATCAAATAAAAAATGAAATTAAAATTTTTTTTCAACTAGATTAAAATGGTGATTTTAATTAGTTCTTAACAAATAAAAACTAACAAGAAAAAAAAAAACACACCGTATCTAGTTCCCTCGGTGTACTTATTGCATTATCCTTTTAATTAATAAATTTATTTCATCAAGTGGAAGAAAAAAAAAACGAGAGTATAAATCTCAATTACAGGACTGATGCTCCTTTTTCGTGGAAATGAATCCCCGGATTGATTTTATTAGTTTAGTCATTTCATGTAAAGTGCTTTTTAAATTAATTTTTTGATTGAAATATATAAAAAGAATTTATTTTTTAATTTATTTTTTATTTTTGACATCAGTAAATCAAAATCTTAAAAAAATACTAAAAAAACATTAATTTAATATATTTTCAAATTAAAAATACTTTTAAAAACACCCAAAAATAAAAGCAGAAAATCGTCCAAGCACACCAAGAATCTATTACAGATAACCATCTAGGTGGTGGTCCAGTG
>Ga0307515_10020081_pt1 | contig 11959 bp, 3 predicted proteins | sample 17_EM_MG_FD_194513 | JGI IMG/M metagenome (GOLD analysis project Ga0307515, IMG submission 194513) | Populus trichocarpa ectomycorrhiza microbial communities from riparian zone in the Pacific Northwest, United States - 17_EM | ecosystem: Host-associated > Plants > Roots > Unclassified | place...
ATCTACTTAGGTTTTACCTAATATCTATCCAATATAATTTTACTTAGTACTCTATATTTTACAAATACTTCTTTAATATAGATTCTAGTAATATCTTCTACTAAGATTTCTTTTATATATACTATAAAGTAGCCCTATTTAGTTAACTTATCTACTATTACTAAGATTATATTATGCTTCTATCTAGTAATAGGGTCTCTTAACTTTAGTAACTTAATAATAAAGTCCTATAATATAACCTCCTATAGTCTCTTTAGTATTTTAATAGGTTATAGCCCTCTATATAACTTATACCTTATTAGTTTATTTCTTTAACAATTTAAATACTCCTTTATTACTTTTCTAGCTATACCCTAAATTCTATTAATAATATATTTTTCCTAAAGTCTTAGCACTAAGCCTGTTACTCTATTATATCCTTAAGTTATTTCCTTATAGAAATCTTCTATAAAATGCTCTATTATACTCTTTATGATATACTTTACTTTTTAGTTTTTATATATATCTATCTATAAATCTTCTAGCTATACCTCTAGAATCCTTTATACTTAAAAGCTTTCTGGTATCTTGTGGACTTTTTCTAGTTCTTTATCCTCTTAAGTTGCTACTATCTTAGGATAAGTATACCTAATTAATCCGTTATTATCTTTACGTAGTATTACTCCTAATGGTTTCTCGTTATTTTATAATTTAGCCTTTTTACTTAGTGCGTCTACCCTTATATTTTTAGTTTCTTTAGTATACTAAATCTTAAAATGGTATTTTATAAGTATCTCTACCTATCTAACTTATCTATAATTAAGTTCTTTTATTATTAGGAACCCCGTTAGGTTTTTATAATCTATTTTAACTATAAATAGTTTTTCTATAATTTATAAGAATGCTCTTTATTTCTTTAATACTGTAATTATACCTAATAACTCCTTATTATAGATATTATAGTTTAACTCTAGTAGTATTATCTTCTAACTATAATATATTACTAAATGCTATGCGTTCTAATATTTCTATAGTAAATATGCTCCTAGTATAAAGTCTAATATATTTATTTTTACAACCGTATTTAGTCTTAGTTAATAAATTTTAAAGATTAGCTTTTAGGTAAATAACTCCTTGAGTTTTTTAAATAGCTTCCTTTACTTATCTCCCTATACCTATAGTTTCTCCTTATTAGTTACATAGGGTGACTTACCAATAACGACTACTTAAGTAGGGTTATAGTGATGTTGGTTAATAAAGCTTATTAATTAGAATGAGAAAGGGCGAGGAGCCTAAGACTCCTCGCTACGCTAGTGCCGCGGCGTTACGTAACGACCGCTTGCCTTATTCCTAACACTAACAACTCTTCTTTTATGGTTGCCATCTATATATAAATACTGCTTAACTAGCGTAATAAATATCAATTCTCCTTATTTACTATTGCTATTATAATATAAGTCTTACTCTCCTAAAATTTGCCTTTTAGCACGTGGTGCTTTCTTACTTAAAGTTATAGGTGGATATCGTGTTAGGGCCGCTAAGGCGCTAGTTATAAGCGAGCTAATAGCAATTTTCTATACCGGGTATAGAAAATCCTAATTAGCTGGTTAAAATTAGGGTCTGTAAAATATTATACTCTTATTCCCTTTTAACCTAACCTTTAACTTATATATATAGAGTGTTTGTATTAATAAACGTTTCTAGAGCCTTATTTAGGTTTACCTTCGTTATTATATCTACTAGGTTATCTTAACTATTAATCTATTAAATTTTAAAGAGTTCTTACCGTTTATAGGATTAATAAAGTGCTATAATATTGATTATAAGGCGCTTCTTCTTTATAGTACTAAGCTTAACTAAACACTTATAGAGGGAATATAAGTTGGTATACACAATTATAGGAATAATAGAAAGTTCGAGTTAATCTATAATTATTTTTAGGGTAGTTCTAATTGCAATTACTATATTAACTCCGCTAACTATTCTATATATCTCTAACGCTAAAACACTTTAAGTAATACGCTTACTCTTAGTTAAGCTCTAATAGATAAGATTACCGTAGATTATAAAGTTATTCTCTCTAGTAGATTCATTTGCAATAATAATCTTATATCCTAGCTAGGAGCTAAAATCTTTATTATTTATAAACGATCTATTAATAAATATAAAGAGCTTAGCGGTGGGAAGATTAATAGGTACGTAGTATAGTCCCTAGTTAAAATGGTTTATTTACTAGGAAAGATATTTATTTAGGGCAAAAACGTCGTCCTTAGTTAGTTCCTAGTGTTAGGCAGTAATAGAGAGATTAAATAAAGCCTTAGGTTAATAGATAGAAGTAATATAAGCTTTACGAGCGCGTTACTCTATATATCCTTACTTTAGAGAATTAACGTTAATAACGTTAATCTTCTTACCTTAACCCTTCTGGCGTAAAGTAATAGAATCTTTGTTTAGGGAGAGAATGCATTTATTAAAGAGTAATAGTGTTATTAAATTAAGCTTTTTTTTTGGCTTTGCTATAAGATTTACCTTTACTAGTTTATCTTCTTTAAGAGCTAAGAATCGGTTATCTCCTAAAATAATTATATTATTAGTTTATATACTAATAATTCTAAATAGAGTTTCCGTGGTTATAATAAGGAAGCATAGGTTAAATATAGAAGTAGTTATTAAAAGCTTCTCTTTATAGTGCTTGCTATAGGTAGCCTACTAATAAGTTCCTACCTTTGCGATTTTATATAATGGCTTAAGTATAACCATAATTATATCTTTGGGATATTAGTAGCGAATTTACTCTAAAAGGTATACTAGTATTAAGCGCTAAAGGGGCGTCTCTAATTAAGTGTAGGCTTAAGTAATATCTCGTAAATAAACCGCTATTTTATTCTTTATTAAGGAGGGAGCTAGCGTAATAATAACTCGCTAACTAGCTTGTTAAATCGTAAAAAATTATATAAGAATTACCTCCTTACCATTATTGTTGTAACCTTAGATAATAAGCCTTAATTTCTTAAATAGGGCGTTAGTAGCTTTGCCCTTAATCTTGTTAACTATTCTTAACTTAAAGATACGAACTCTATTAAACTTAGTAGGGTTATACTTTTTAAATTTAAAGACTCCTCTTGTAATAAGATTATCGATCTCCTACTTATTAGATACTTAAAAAGGAGCTTCTAGAGTTATAATACGATTTTCCTTTTAAAGCTATTTTGCAAGTTTAAAGTTAGCCTTCTCCTTAGCTGTTATAAAGGCCATTAATAGCTTAACTCTATTCTCGATAGCGGTAATAAATTGCTCTTTAAAATTAATAAGATATTAGCAATTTTATAATCCCTTTAGGCGACCTCTACCGCGTCGTAGTTACGGCGTATCTACTATAATTATATTAGGATTATAGTCGCCTTTTAGAGCACGTTAATTATAGTTCTCCTTTAGGGCATTTTCTATAGCATCCTGCAAAGGCTTAGAACTATTATCTTTATAGTAAGGCTTAATAATAGTTAAATGGAATTAAGTAGGTCTATAAGGCATCTAAATAGTATAAGTTTAACTATTAATTATAATAAGTTAATATAGGCCTAACTACCCTCCCTTTTTACGCCATACGCGTACTTTAGACTGGAGTAGTAGATCGAGCGTAGTTAAGGTATTTGGGCCATTTCTTATTCCTAATACGTCGTTAACTTAGCGTATAGCGTAGAGATGTTATATCTCCTTTATTGCCTTATAAATAGCCTTAGCTTATTATACGATGAAGGGAGATAGTAGAGAATTATTAGTTATTTAAGGGTAGGCGCTAAAGACTAGTAACGTGGGTATAAGTCTATCTAGGCCAGCGGAATTGTTAATAGCTTTAATAGCCATTTATAAGGTAAGTTCTTCGCTAGCGTCCTCTAGTTTTAAAGAGATAATCTTATATACGCGGCGTAATGGCGTATAATATTACTCTACTTTTCTAATACTATTATATACCTTAATAGGGACTTCCTTAACCTTAATTACCATTGCCTTTGTTTATTATTAAAACTCTATAAATAAGAAGTTCTTTTCTACGTTGTAGATAATTTAGTTAGGGGGTCCTAAGTAGATATTAATCTAGTATAATTAAAGGGTATCCTATACGTTCCTAGCTAATATATCCTTTAAAAAATATACGGCTTAAAAGAAGGTTAAGAAGTTAATAACTTAGAGTACTAGCTTACCGCTAAAATATATAACGTTAATAATAATATAAAAGTTATAGTTATAGTTATCTTTAAGGCTGAACTTAAATCGGCTAGGGGACTTTTAGTTTATTTAGCAGTAATAGTAGTACTTTATAAGATGCTTAATTGCCTTAACCTTAACTTTATAGCCTACTTGCTAAAGGACCCTAAGCAGTTAGTAAATAGATAGGTAGCTAAAGCGACGGTGTAGTTAACGTAACTCTAACTTAGTTAAGTGGCTCTAAGCAATACTCTTTTCTAGTTAATAAAGGAGCAACTAGGGGTAACCCTACTTGCGTATAATAGGTACCTAATTATCTCCCTAAATAAGTATATTTTTAAGGTTATTAAGCTTAACGCCTAATTTATCTATATCTTTAATATAAAATAAAAATGGTGTATTTATAGGAATAATATGGAAAGTAATGCACCCTAAGGGGGTTTGGACCCTAATTATGCTAAGAGAGATTATAGTACCCTTGCTAAAACGAATTGTGTATTAGCCTGCCGTTAAATAGTTAATCTAAACAGAGCTATTAAGCTGCTAAAGGGCTTAAACTTAAGGTTCTCCTACTATAAATACTCCTACGGCTCTAGTATCTAGTATAATACTATAAAAGACGTTTACTAAGTATCTGTTATTAAAGGAGAATATAGAACTCTCCTATAGCTTATTAAAGATATCTAACTTTATAATAGAGTGGAGCGTAGATTAGTTATTAAGAATAGTAACGGTTTATATACCATCTACCTTACTATACTTAGTAAAGTATTAGTTGGGTAAATAGTCCTTAATTTCTATATTTATAAGGAGCTGTTTAGCCTTATTAACCTTACCCTTAAAATCTTTTACGCCTTTATATTAAACTAGGAAGCTTTAGAAGTAGGCTATAGTAACCTTATAATTTTTAACGTTTCTTATACTTTGGCGAAACTTATTATATGCCTCCTTTTGCTTATTAAGAGAATGCCTAGTTAACTAGTAATTTGGTTTCTTATAAATATAGCACTTCTTTTAGCGATTACTTTAAAATAAACCTCTATAAGGGCCTCTACCTTTACCTTATAGTTATTAATTATACCCTCTACCGTATTGTCTACCCCGGCTACTATATATTTAATTAGTCTAGTTATAATTATATTAGTTAGGCGGGTTAATTAAAGTAGGTTAGAGTTAGGTGTTAAATTATTATACTTTTTAAGAGCGTAGAGCGGTGCTAATAGAAGATCTTAATTAAGTATATACTCCTTTATAAGTATTTACAGGATTAAAGAGAGTAAGGTTGTATTCTTTAACGCCTTAGTATACGCTAATAACTTAATTATATAGGCTAAAATCCTCTTAATATAATTCGGATAAACTATACTAAATTATCTAAAGTTAATTAAAGAGCTTTTAAAGATAATTAAGCTAAGGGACACCTAGGTTTGTAGCAATAATCCTTAAAAAGGTAGTCTCTCTCTATTCTAATATATACTGCTACTTTATTCTCTTCTGTTTTAAAGTAGTATTTTAATTTATATATTATGCCCGTTAAAATTATATCCTTTTTCTGCTAAATAGTTATAATAGAAGGTACTAGCTTGGCCCTTAAGTATAACGGAATAGGCGTTATAATATTAATTAGACTCTATTCCTACTTTCTAGTAATAGTTATAAAAGATACATAGTTTCGAATTAAGGACATTATATAATTCCCCACTAAACTTCTTCTCCTAATCTAAATAGAGCTTCGCAAGCTTTATAAGTAATTTTAAACTACCTCTAATTTAAGATTAAGATAGAGGAGGTAGGAGTTATATTATAGGCTATAGTGGGGACGTAGGTCTAATTGGTGGAGTCTAAAGGTTATTAAATTGCGGAGCAATAGGATCCTATGCCTGCTCTTATTAGGGTATAGTATCTAATATTAAAGCTATAGGTTAAATTGGATATAGAGGAGTTAAGGGTAGAGGTAGATTTATCTCTAGAGGTGTATTACTTGGATTCTATTGTGAGTTAAGCTTCCTTATAGTGCGTAGTTAGTGCTTAATCTCTTATAGAGTCTATTTATACTCTTTTTTTGCGTTAATAATATACTCCTAAATATTATCTCTAATAACTCCCCTATTTATAGGGATAAATACTTTATACTCCTAAAGGAAGTTACGGAAGTCCTATACGATATCTTTATTTATAGGAACCTATATTTCCTTTATCTATCTAATAAAGTTCTCCTTTATATAGTACTATAGTATAGTATCGTTATATTCGCCATCTTTATAGTATACTATACGGTGTAATAAGAATCCGTTTAGGTTCTATTGCTTAGCGGTTATAGGGTTAATATCTCTGTTCTATATCTCTGGGTTAATATTATCCTTATACTTCTTTAGGTAGGTTAACGCTATAGTAGGTATAAAATTAACGGGGTGTTATACGTTAAAGGTAGGTAGGATTTTCGGTTTTATAGGATCTTATAGGTTTGCTGTTAAGAGGTAGGCAATTTAAGATGTTGTTTAACGTGTTTTGGACGTCGTTTAACACATTTTAGACGTTAACTTAGGACCCTAGGTTTAGTAACACTTCTAACCTAAAGTATAACCAAATCTTCGTAAACGCGATTGTTTTATATAATGGACGCAACTTAGTATCTCCTAGTACTTAGTAACACTTCTATTACTAGTTTTCCACAAGTTTAAGGTAGTATAGTATCGCCGGGATCTATTCTATATAAGCGTATATAGCACCCCTATATAAGACTGTCTCTTCTATTTAAAAACCTAGCTACTCTATGGTTGACTGTATATTTAACTACTAATTAGTATTGGTTATATAGGGTAACTTACTAATAACGACTACTTAAGTAGGGTTACAGTGATGTTGGTTAATAAAGCTTATTAATTAGAATGAGAAAGGGCGAGGAGCCTAAGACTCCTCGCCACGCTAGTGCCGCGGCGTTACGTAACGACCGCTTGCCTTATTCCCGACACTCCTTCTTTATAAGCTTAGTGAATAGTTTAATATTTTTTTAAAACTATTATGCTATAAACCTTCTATAGTAGTTACAAACCCCTAAAAATAACCTTAACTATATTATATTCTCTAGTTCTTACTAACTTACTATAGCTTTAATTTTCTTTAGGTTTATATTAATATAGCCTAGTTTAATAATAAATCTAATAAAATTAGTCTTCCTTATAAAGAACTCGCATTTCTTAATTACTACTAGCATTTATTCTTCCTATAGTCTCTTTAAGTACTCTTAACTCCTCCTAAGTAAGCTTATAGGTTGGGAAGAACCTTAGACTTATTTTTGGTTTTAACTCTATCTTATAATTCTATCCTATATAATCTACTAGCTTCTTACTTTTTAGGCTCTATGGTTTTTTACTATACTTATAGTATCTCTTTAGTATATAACTTAAGCCTCGCTTAGTCTCTTTATAAGTCGCTCTAACTTAATACTATACTAACTTGATTTATTATTATATTCTACGCCGTTAAGTATTTCTAATATTGATCTATCCTATAATCTAATTAATTTTTAGATTATATTTCTATAACTAAGGTATACCTAATATTACCTTATCCCTTCCTAATAGTAAGATATTAAAAGATACCTTAATTTGTCTTCCTTTAATAGTTATTTAAATAGGTCCTGTTTTAAGGTTAATAATCCCTCCTTTATAGGTTATTAAATCTCCTAAAATCGTAACTAATAGGTAAGGTTGCCTCTTTTACCTATAAGGTAACCCCATTCTCTTAACTACTACTAATAAGATATAGTTCCTTATTACTCTATTATCTATTAGTGCTTTAAACTACTAATTTTACTAATTAATTTATAAATTTAGGTATTGTCCTTAAATTTCATTAAGGGTTTAAGGCTTTACTACTGGCTCCCTTTAGTCCTATAGGCCTCTACTTTTCCTAACTATTAGCTGCTTAATTTTTATATACTTAGCTTATTCTTTAGCCAATGCCTAGTTTGCTTTTTATCCTTTATATATTATAGACACGTATTCTTTAAGCATTCCCACTACTATTATCCGTCTAAGTATTCTTCTATAAGGAATCTTTTTAGTTAAAGTATTAAGTCTCCTACCTCCTAAACTTCTATTAGATACCATCTATATATATACTTAATATTTCTATACTATTACTTATCTAGCGCCCAATATATTCTTATAGGGTACTTCTAATTCTTTTCCTTTGGGTTTTTATATATATTATATATATTATCTATATACGCGATCCACAATAACATATAGTATACTAGGTGCTTTAGGTTAACTCTTAACTTATTTTTATCTTTAAGTTTAAACCTTTATTATATTAATCTAAACGTTATAACTTTATTTACAGGTACTAAAATTTACCCCTTACTTCTTGTCACGGGACGGGGGTAGTGGCTACAAAGCGTATGTATTCGAGGAGTCTACAAGACGTTGCGCGATCGATCGTAGGGGTCGAGGGTGTAAGGAGGTGATATACCTACGCGTAGCTAACATAAGCTGTACGCGAGGTGTACGCGAGAGCACGGGGCTCTCCTATAGAGGCCCCTGCGGTAGGGTTCCGTGACACTTCTCTAGTCTTCTAATAATTCTTCTAGATCTCTTAATATTATAATTAAGGCTCTCTTAATATAACTTATCGCTTTTTCTATAATAGGGTAGTCCTAGATAACTTATTTATTTAACTATATATAGAAATCTTCCTACTTATTATTATATCGCTGCCTATACCACTTTTAGTACAGCTTATCCATAAGGAAGTATCTTTTTATTACTATATTATAACTAATATTCCCTATTCTATAGTGGAATTATTCTCTACCTCTTTTATAATATCTCTAAGGTCTATATACTCCTAGTAAGCTACCTTTATTATCTTATTATTACTAAATATTTCGCCTATATTAAATTTATTATCCTTAATATCCAATTTATAAAATAGTTTATTAGTTCCTCTAAACTCTATTAATTTTAGCTTCTATAGCTAATAGCTTACGCTATACTTAGCATTCTTATAAATTTGGTATATATTATTGTAACAAAACGCAAAACTTTTAATTAAACCCTCTTTGGTTCCCTATAGTATATTATTATCCCTTTATATATATATATCGTCTACTAGTCTTATTCCTCTTACTATATAGTAACTCTATCCACTCTTATAATCTTTAATAAAATAACCTTATTTTCCGCAATTTATATAAGCTCCTTCTTTAAACCATTTTTCTTATTATAGAGTCCGCCTAAACGTCTTCTGCTACTATAATCCCTAGTTTAGCCTCTACTTTTTAGACCTTTAATTACTTAATCCTTATCCTCCAGGTTTCTATAATTTTTTATTCTATTTCTTATTTTTTTTATTTTTTTTATTTTTTAGTACCGCTTAGGTTTATTGGCTCTACGCCATACTATAGTTTCTAGTTTTAACTTTGTTATTGCGTACCCTACGCCTTATACAACTATAGAACTCTATCCTAACCCTTTTTAGTCTACTCTCTTTAGTAGATCCTATTATTGATCTTAATTACTTAATTAATTAATTCCCTAAGAGTATTCACATCTTCTATTAGGATAATTACGTCCTAGACTTTTACCTTAAGTCCCTATTTATACTATACTATAAGCGCTTTATTATTCTATTTAACTTACGTAGTTAATATCTAAAACTATATCGTATACTTAATTGCTAAGGTTTATTACGTTAGGTTTTAAAGCTTTTATTCTACTATAGTAGTTACTTCTAGGTCTCTAAATATTTACGTTAGGTATTCCGTAAACCTATTTTAACTAGTAAATATATATTATACTTCCTGGTTAGTAGTTACCATGCCACTTTCCTATACCTCCATTAGGTAAAGTTTAAACTACTTAAGTGCCCTTCCTAATAGGAATAGTCCTGCGTAGGCTATTTAATCTATAGGTGTTACTAGCTTTACTCCCTCCTATATAACCTTAAAATGCATCTATATAAGGAATCCTTTAAGTTTTAACTTCTCTCCTAAGAATCGTTTAATGGATAGTAGCTTAATCTTTACTACTCCAATTCTATTAATTCTTTCCTTAAGTATCCTATTATTGTCTATTAATTAATTAACTATGGCTTATAATTACCCAACTATAACTAGCTAAGAGTTAGTATCTACTATACTAATGTCGTTATCTAATCCCGATGTAGTTGCTGTCATTAATAGCATTATAACTGCTGCTTTTAGTAGCATATTGTTTAGCTTCTTTTACTATAACCTTAGTAGTAAATGTGTAATAAAGCCTTATAGGAAATACTACGGTAGACTTGCTAATAGGCTAGGTATATAGATATAGAATAGTTAACAACGTAAATATAACTAGTGGAGTGGTTGCCTAATAGATTAACTCTAATTATATTTTAAGATTTACTATAAAAAAGAGAAACTATCTATAGAGACCGTGTGTTCTTAAATATATAACTCCTCCCTATAGTAAAGGTTTAGTACGTTAATATATTAGTACGTTAGTACGTTACGTTCCCATATTCCCACGTTCCTATATTCCGAACTTATAACGTAACTAGCCATGTAACTTAGCTACCCCTTATTTTATAGCCCGATTAGTTCTAGCGCCTCCTATACTATCTTAACTAACCCGTTTATATCTCTTCTTAATAGTCGTACTACTACTAATATAAGCTCTATAATATCTTGTCTAAATACTTCTATAGCACTTAGAGTTTGTTTTAAGACATTCTATATAGGGGTCTAAATCTAGGCTATTTTCCTTCTTTAAATACAATTTTATAGTTATATAATTAGTATTCTAGTAGCTTATTAGCTTCCTTTTATAAGAATACGTCTAGTTGTTTATAGTACTCTACTAGTACTTTTATAGCAGGGTTAGTATGCTTTTTTAGTGTTAAGGCCTTCTTAATATCGGCTATTATAACAGCGAAGATTATATATTTAGGTTTCTTAGCGAGTTGCGCTAGTAGAGTAGCTCCAATTATGTGGATATCTAGGGTATTAAGCTCATTTAGGTTGTCTATAGTTTCTTATATAGTTTCTTATTTAGCTTTAGGTTTAGTATTAAATATAGATTTAGTGTTAGATTTAGGTGCGGGTTCTTTAAGTATCCTTTTTATAGTAAAATACTAGTCCTTTTAGTACTTTTATATACAAGCTTAAGCTTCTACTTAGCTTAGGGCGGTATAGTACTTATAGTCTGTCTATAGGGTTTAGTAGAATTTTTAAATACTTAATAGATATTAGTGGAAGTCTTATATTAGTAAAATTAGGTAGACTTCTTAAGTATAGGGTAGATTTTAGTAAAAATTTTAGACTAATAGGTCCTATGTTACGGACGCTTTAAGTACAATGTTATAACTACTTAGAGAAGAGTTGGAAGAAGCTAGTTGGTTAATATAGGCACGGTCTAGAATGGATCCGGTAGAACTATGTAACAAGGAATAATAACCGAGTCACGTAATGTGATCTGTATAATCTATATAATCTATATAATCCGCGATAGAGTAAATAGAGCACACGTACCTTACATATAAGGAGGGTTTCCTAGGAGTACGGTTATGTATTTAAAGGACCACAGTCCTTACTCTAGATAGTTCTTTTCTTATAGTAATTCTTAGAATACAATTAGAGTTAATCTATTAGGCAACTACTCCACCAGTTATTATTACGTTGTTAACTTTAATTTATATTACCTATACACCTAGCCTAATAACGAGCCCATCGTAGTTCTTGCTATAAGGTTCCGTTATATAATTACTACCTAGTTACGGTATTAAATAT
>Ga0307515_10020082_pt1 | contig 11958 bp, 11 predicted proteins | sample 17_EM_MG_FD_194513 | JGI IMG/M metagenome (GOLD analysis project Ga0307515, IMG submission 194513) | Populus trichocarpa ectomycorrhiza microbial communities from riparian zone in the Pacific Northwest, United States - 17_EM | ecosystem: Host-associated > Plants > Roots > Unclassified | place...
GCTACTTAAAGTATTCATGAATATCCATGAATACCTTGATTAGAATATAAGTAGAATATAAGTAGTAGAAATATTTGATGAATAGAATATAAGTAGGGGCCACTACTCTACTCTACTCTATTCATTGTTCACACTGATTGTCATTGAGTTGCCTCGTCGACAGCTTTCTATTGCGATAATGGCGTTCAAACAAATTAAATCGGCCAAGAAATTTGTAGTTTGCAATCTCTGCTGTGCATACAAACTGTTGTATTGTCCTAGTACAAGTTGCTCTGCCCAATGTCTCATTTCTAATGAAAATTAGCACCTCGCAAAATTTCCTCAATATTTATAACTCACTATGTTCAAGTTCAGCAATTGCCGGTGTAAAGAATACACGAAGGCCCTCACTAAGCCGTCTAACCCCTCGATTCCGGTATGTCATCCTTAACGGTACCCTCACGCCAACATCTTCAACCCATCCCATTCTTGTGGCTTCCTCGGTGATTGGCAGCCATTCTGACACACTTGTATTTCAGCACCGTCCTCGCTGTCAAGAAAAAGGTAAACGGTGGAAGCGCCCAGAGACCCCTGCGGAAAGGAGCCTCTCTCTGCACGACTGAAGACTTGTCACTGGGCTGCATGGTTGATAAGTCACCTCAAAAGTTCGAGCCTGCAGCAGGGGTTCCGAAACGACAGGAAATGAAAGGTGGAATACATAGGAAGGAGAAATAGCCCCATTCACCTGCTTGCTAAAGCAGAGATCGGCCCTCCGACACGCTCTGGGAGTCTCTGCCCCTAGGTAACTATACCCGATCTTCGGTTTGAGTACGTCGTAGCAATGCAGGGGGCGTTCCGGCTAATAGATTAACGTCGAAGGTTTGAGGCAGTCGTGCCTTCCTAATTCAGAAGGCTCGAGGATAGTAGTTGTCAAATAATTTCGTGCCTTCCCTATTAGAAAGTAGCTTGGAAATTGTGCCTAGGGTCCTTGCTCGGCTTCCTTAGATTAAAATAAAGTTATTCCTAGGTGAAATAAAATAAAATAAAATGAAAGCTAGTCAGATTTATAAGAGTTATCTACTTTATAAATATAAATATGTTATATTGTATACGTTACCCCTCATGTCTTGATCCTGAAAGGCGTTAGTAACGAGCCCGATCTCAGTAGTCTGTGCGCACAGAGCATTTTCCAGGCAGCTTCAGGCATAGCGGAACTCGCTTATAGGCTTTCCAAAACCAAAAGTCTACGAAATCACTTCAACTTTATGAGACGATAATAGACAACCAGGACTCAACATTTAGAACCTAAGAGGTAAAGTAACTAAAGTTTAATTTCATCAATTATTTTTCAAAGAATTTAATGGTTTTGAATTTGAAATATAACTAAAATGCCCTGGACGCACTGACTACTGGGGTTGGGCTCGTGACGCCAGCTCGACGCCTTCTCTAGGCTAGGCAAGTATTGGCATGGGCCTATTTGGGTAGGGTAGGGGCGAACTTACTACTATTACAGGCTTGGTGTGTGTAGCAGGGGCTAATTCGAGTACGGTACCAGAGACTCCGCCGTGCGACGCCTCTAGTTCAGTCCCCAGATTAGAGAGAGCATCGACTCCGAATGGAAGTCAAGTCTTCAGCCTTAAACTTTCCCTGAAACAGCTCCACCTCACGTAAGCGAAACAAAAGTGCACAAGAACTTGGACGAAACGATGAAACCGGGGCCTTCGACCCAATGAGGACGGTCTCTTTCCTTGGGTTTGCCGAGAAAGAAAAATTCGGCTTTTGTTGCCTGCCTGCCCCCTTGGGCCCTTCCTGCAAAATGATCCTCGTCCGATGATCCAGGGACGAGGAAAAGTGCCCTAGAGAATGAATACCCGGCTGCTGCATCATAGTTAAGTTTTGTGCTCGATCAGCGGAGTTTCGGGTACCAGTTATCTCTCGGTATTGCTGACGTTCAGGGTCGGGATCAGGATGCCGTGCCGAGTCCAGAGTGAGGCGTGCACACCACCTTGAACCCGGTAGACGCGAGTGGGTGAGAGGCGCTGTGATACGAGCTGCATTCGTTGAACACTGGTTGGGCGGTATCGGTGTTTGAAGTTTTGTTGAATTCTTTTCAGCGTTCAAGGGTTGGCGTGTCCCGGGAAATACCCGGATGGACCGGGAAAGACGTTGAATGCTGTCGATCAACAGATATCCCTTCCCCTCTATGCACTTTGCTCTAAATTTAAAACGATGCGAAGTTTCCACGATCATGCTTTGAGATAAGTCTTATCATCCAATGTGTTTCTTCTTTTGCTCCTCCTTGCTTCTCACCCTAGGTGGGAAATTATCAGAAAGGGGCTGGCTGTCCACCTCAAATAAGTTCGAAGAGAAAGCTGGCTGCGAAGAGAAAGCTGACTCGATATGATGAAATGGCGCGTGAAAAGAACTCGTGAGCTACCATAGAGACGAAATTACGTGACAAAAGACCACGCTTGAAAGGCCGACAATGATCTCAAACTCCTAAATTCCATTCCAGACTATCATCTATCTACCTCCCTCTCATCGCAATCAATGAACATAGTACATTTTTCCATCCCAACCCATCCCTTGCCCATTCATCCAGTCCCATATGCCTTGACCTGAGCCTCATAATATAGATTCAGCCGCCGTATCGCATCCCATCGCATTAAACAACCTCCCATCCAGAGCCTCCGTTGCCCCCTTGGGAAATATTGAACCTAGGAGACAAAAAAACCTACAACAGGAAAAACAACAACAACAAGGGTATGTCCATAAAAGTGCCCATCGCATAGCATCATTGTAAGCTATGATACAGGGGTGTACTGTGAAGTAAAGGTCAACAGTAAAAAATGTGCAAAACCGGCCTGGCCATCTCGTCATGAAAAATTCGGTTTGTGGTATAAGGCGTAAAAATCATTCGATCGATCCCGGTGTTGAAGGCAAAGAAAACCAGAGGTAGGTATATGTCGGCGGATAAGTTGATGTCCTTAGCTTTCCTCCATGATGCCTACATCACCGCCGCCTTCTTCTCGCCATTCACGGCTGCGTTCGGTCAATCGCTTGACGCCTCCGACTCGTCCAGCCCAGATACTCTCGACTGGAGTTCGGAAGGTATATCCTCGCTGGCTGCTGATGACTCCAATGGCTTGGAGCACGGCCTTCCTGCTATCTCGTCCGAACACTGCAGGATGATTAATCCACTCTAGACTAGCTTCAAGCTCTGCGTCGAGAGCTGAGACCGTCGTTGGGTCAATGCCTGGAGATGAGTTCATTGAAAGCGTGTCATTCGAATGATGACGTGGAATGGAGGGCGCACGATGAGAAGAGGGTGTGTGAGCAGATGTTGGTGATGGTGTATTGCGGCGGTCCTCGGGGCTGGTAGAAGTCGGAGATGAGTTGGTGGTAATGGATGATTGATTCGGAGATTTCATCGTGCTAGGGGTAGGAGGGATCGGAGGGAGGCCGCCCTTGCCCAGGCCCTTAAGAATTGACCGTGTCTCATTGAGAAGATGTTGGGCGCGTTCGTGCTGGCCACGAGACACAAGAGTCAGAGCGCGTGTAAGCATGTCTGATGTGAGAAGTTCCATTCTGCGCTGGACGACGAGAGGGTGTGGAGGAATTGGAGGAGTGTTTGGCCATTGCGACTTCTTTTGGTTTGTGGGAGCGGGCAGCATCGTAATTGCGAGAAGTGAAGGTCGAGGGAGGTGAGTCAATGTACCGTCGCGAAGGATGTCGCCCCATGTGAGATCAGCTTGGATGAGAGGAACCTCCTCGATGGAAACGGCGCGCTCATCTTCCTTATCCAGGGGGCCACCAAGGGCCTCAAGTCCGGAGACAATGGACTCCCAAGGATCTTGAGGTAGCTGCTCTTGCGAGGCGTTGTCGGGAGAAATAACCAGCTGGACCAGGATATCTCTCTTGTCACCAAATCTGAGATCCCCTAGAGAAGCTTCGGCATCTTTGCCTGTCGCTCTCTTCGTGATTTGGAGTGCACCACTAATCTTGACGAATTTCGCTGGTGATCCTTCAGGAAGTCGTAGCTTGAGCTTCACATTCTGATGTGACATGGTTTGCATGGCGCCGAGGCAGCCCGCCAGACATTCTCGCAACATCATCCAGTCCTTGACATAAGTGTACGATGCTTTTGTCCGAGTAGACAACTCGATCATCGTATCAGGCTTATGTGTCATGCCAAGACCAAACGAATGAATGGCAATTCTGCAGTGGTTAGATTATAGTGGTTGGTAGTTGGAAGGATAAACCTACTTTGCCGCCTCTGCTCTTGATACAACGAAGTCGACGCTCTCAGCATCTGAGGTTGACGAGTCGCTGATCAAGAGAATCGAAGCCACGGGATTGTTCGACTTTCGCTGCATAAGCAGGTCCATCGCGATATTGGCTCCCTCCACAACATCAGCACGATGGCTCTTCTGGCCAACAGGTCTGACCGATGCTAGAATGTTCGACCATCCATTCCAAGTCTTTGTCGTCATTCCAACGAGGGGTGCTGCTCCACCGCTAGATCCAAACGTAACCAAACCCATGCGATCTCTGTCGCCAAGATTTTGGACCATAAACTTCAGCGCATCACGTACGAGACTAATCTTCACACCTTGCATGGATGAAGAAATCGGAATGACGACAACGATATCCACGGGAACATGAACAGGCACTGGAAGTCGCATGCCTCGAGTTGCAGCGGTGTACTCTGTTGGAGCAGTCGTTGCAGAGCGCCCGGCTCCATACGAAGATGAGTTGACCGATGAGACACGTTTGGGGTTCGATACCCTTTGCCAGTCCTCCTCTTCCTCTGACAACTCGTAGTCTGGACTTCTAATCGGAGAACCCTCAACAGCATTCAGGTCTAGAAGTGCTTGTTGCCAGAGCTTCAATTGGTTTCTGTTCTCGAATCGCAGATGGAACGATGGCAATTCGGCCACCGATAGACTGAGGGTTAAAATATTCTCCTCTGTAGGTCGCAGATTAGACATGGTGATTTTTTCGGTCTGTCCAAGTTGGGCTTTACCAGTCCCAGATTCGGTCACCTCATTGAGGTGCTTCTTGATCAAGATGGATCCTTTGAGCGTGCATCGTGTGTTCTTGCGTGCTGTATTTGGATCGTCCCATTGCTGAGGAAGAGCAACCTTCTTTTCTTTCACGCAAATGAGCATCTCGGCAAATAGGAAACACTCCAGCTCTTGCCAAGACTGCTTGTCTTTGCCGACTCGAATTGTACCGTACAAACGTAGTTTTCCGAATCTATCAATATTAATAGCTGAGATCAGATCCGGCATCGGGAAGAGTGCTAACCTATTGAAATCCAGGCCATGCCAGTTCTCTACTCTATTTCTAAGGCTTTCGGTGATTTCTTCCAACACCTCAGGGAGCTCATATGGGTAGAATCGTGGAGCACTTTGTGCTGGAGATGGTGGTCGAGCATATGTATCTTCGGGCCGGGGTGCTGGTAGAGGAGGTGCGCTTCGTAGATCATCAGGGTCAGGTCGCCACTTGTTGTCTGGAACTTCGACAGTGACAAGGCATGTAAGCGTCTGTTGTTGACGAGACCGATTCAGGGTCGGGAACTCGGAACGCACGCTGACAGATGGGGCGGGTATGGGGTTTCTGGTGACGCTTGCTCTTGGGCTGATGAGGCTTGTCTCCATGGACTGGACGTCGTAGTCGTGTCGCCGAGGAGGTCCACTTGTTGTCGTCTCTGGGTAGCCAAGAGATGACGGAGCACCAGTGACCTCTGAATCGTTCCGGTTGTGTCCAGCTCGCGGTGGCTGTTGGGTGGTGAATCTGCCAGCTCGGTCCCTGCTGTCCCTGCTATCTCTACTACTCCCTCCTCCATTGTTGCTGTCTCTTGAATCTCTGCTGCTGTCCCGGGCATCTCTGGGCGGTGGTCCCGCATTCGAGCTTCTGCTGCGCGGCCGTACGGTCTGGCTGTCCCACGGGGTGGGAGTAGGAGTTTGGTTGGAGCGTGTCGACTGGTCGCTCGCCGAAACTGATCGCACAATACTACTTAGCTTCTCTAAAAGGAGGTCTCGCATCAGCTATCTGGTTGGGAGCACGAACCACCGTTGAATTTCTTACCAATGTCCAGCACATTCCCCCCTCTGCTTGTATCCAGGCCCAATGGCGCATTGCACGTCGGGCAGTACTGCGACTCGAACTCCTTGATGTACTCGTAGAAGCACGCTTCGTGGGACACATGGCCGCACGAGAACTGCAATATCCGCTCACCGCGAAGGGTATGCTCCAAAGGCTCTTCACACACCGCGCACTCGCTGCCGACAAACGTCCTCTCCCGCCGTGTACGACTTCTGTCGGTGTCCAACATTCCTGCCATGCCTCCTCCCGCTCGCTTGCGCAGGTCGCCCGTTCCCAGCAAGGGCTCTCTCGAATGGAGCGATGATAGCGACGGCTTCGACTTGGATGATTTATCTGAGAGGCGAGGAGAGTCAACGATCTGAGATGAGGTTTCTGTGGAGCACGGAGGGTTAGTTGGGAGGTCAACAGTCGCATCGGATCACCAACGGCTCAGAGGGGCGGAGGAGAGGCAAAAATTGGCATAGGCCGCTGCGTACTCTTTTGGACGTCTAGACTCCCTTGCGGATGAGGATTGGGATTGGGACGGGTATGGGTATGGGTCAGGAATCCTGCAACGCGTGCTCCACCAGGTTGCTCCTGGTCCCCGGTCGTTGCTCGCTTCCTGGGTCTTTTATCCGAGTTGCTGAGCAGTCCAAGCTCATACAACGCCGAAACCTGGTCGAGTTCTTTCTGGGCGCTGGTTGCAGAAGACGGGGTCGGGTCGCGATGGAAGGGGGACGAGTGGCCGAAGAAGCCTTTCGACATGTATCCGGAGCAATGTCTGCGGCTGTTGCAGACCTCGACGACGTGCCTCGCAAGAGCAGAGGTCTCCCAGCAGCGCGGGAGGGGCTGTGGAGGGGAACGACACTCCTAGGCCGTTTATATTGGGTTCCGGCCACCTGTAGCTGTTTCACGCACGACACAAGCGTATAGGGTTGGGGGCTGCCGGGGCGAGGCTGGCCTTGAGCTGGAGACGAGAGATCTTCTGGATTTTCGGTAAAGCAAAGACGGGGCTGGGCACTCCGCGAAGTTGCAGCCGTGAGCTGGGTGGTTATATGTGCCGGCGAGGCGATTGATTGCGCTGCAGAGAGCTCAGAGGAGCGAGGAGCGATCGCACAGCGATTGCATTGAGTGTTGAAGAGGGACTCGTTCTGTGGGTCGGCAAGGAAGGGCAATGGCATTAATGGAAGAAGGACGTGTGGAGCGAGTGGGCAGCGGAGAGGGGGGAGGGGAGAGAGGTGTGCGCCGCCATTCGAGGCTTGAGTTGGTGGGAGGATCTGACCAGGGGCGTCCTCTCGACGGCAGACAGGGCTGCGCGGCAGAGGCTGGAGGGGAGCGTCGTTCCTGGCGAGGAGGCACTTGATCTGATATGTCGATTGTTCGATTGTTCAATGATTCGATGATTCGATGATTCGGTGCCGGCACCACGCTCTAGAAGTCTGGGACGGGACAGCAGTACTACCGCAGCCTTCACGATTCATCAGACAATATCGGGTCCAACTCCACAGAGGAGCCGGCCGCCCCACGATGCTTCGATTTGTGTTGTGCCCTTGTGCCTTGTGCCTTGTGCCCTTGTGCCCTTGTGCCCTCCGTCTCCCATCCTTCCTTCGCCGGCTCACGGCCTCTGTTGCTCGGACGTTCGTCGTCGACCGTTCGGGGGGCCCTGCTGCGGTTTGGCAAGATGGGCGATGGGGCGATGGGCGATGGCCATGTCCCATGTCCCATGGCCAGTGGCCTGCAGGTTGTGATTCGAGGTGCAGCAACGAGCCAATGCCGCGGTCAAAGTTCACCAGGAGGGATGATGCTGGTTGATGCTGGCTGATGCTGGCTGGCTGCCCGTGCGGTCGGTCGCTGCGGCAGGCCGGCAGGCCAGCAACGAACTCAGGGAAAACACGACCCTCACCAAAACTGCTGCAGATGAACTGTGGTCGCGGCCGGGGGGGGGTCTTGGAATCAAAAGTCGAGCGGGAAGACACCCCAGAGCGCCACCAGAGGCCGTGGATGACGCCTCCAGGCCTGAGAGCTGGAGCTGGAACGGCTCTGCCAATGGCGAGGCGTGCGTGGCGCAGGCTGTGGCGCCCGTCGCTGATAAATCTGTACTTACTGTACGGAACGGTACTTTGCGGTACGGAATACGATACACCACAATTCCGCGTGGCTAAGGGACGGTTTGGTTGGGACTGGGCACTGGCAGTAATAGGTGTTGTGCTCACCCCCACTGCCCCGCCGCGTACGGATACATTTCTCGTGTTGTGACTCTCTGAGGCACTACTCCTGAGGTGAGAACACTGAGAACAGGCCTGTGCTGCACCACTGCTGGACTACTGCTGGTGGCCGAAGGACTCTGCATTAGCACCGTTCAGTCTCGCCGGAAAGCCGTTAGCCTCCAGGGAATGCTGTTCGAAGGATGCAGTCTGCGTGGAGAATCGTTAGTGTTCTAGAACTACCCACAATACAGACTTACAGTAGTACTGAAGGTGGCCAGGCATGCTGACTGTCAACCCTGCCCCGACGACTGGAGCGAGCTGTCAAGAGGGCCTCGCTGACAGCGGCACCGCGGCAGCGCGGGTCCTCCAGTCTCCAGTCTCCAGTATCCAGTCTCCAGTCCTGGACCTGCCCCTCTCCTGCGTGAGCGCGTTTGCAGTTCTGTACCTCCATCGGCTCAACACACCCTGCTTGAACACCCTTCTCGACGTGGGAGCGATGGCTTCTGCAGCGTTCTGCAGCACTGCAGCACTGCAGCCTGCAGTGCTGTATGCCAGGGCCCTTCCAAAAGCAACCAAAAGCAGCACTCCTTTGCTTCTTCGACCCCTGTCCCGCGCGACGTTTCCCGCGATTCTGGGGCACCCCCCTCGCTCTCCTTGGGGGAACCAACCCTGGTCGTTTTGCAAGGAACGTCCCAATGGTGCCACCCCCCCTCCACCCCCCCCTACTCCCTGACAAGATCGAGGCGGACATCTGTGGTGAGATCCAGCAGCCCAAGTCAGCCTGCGTCCGGGACCGTGCTTCCTGGGAGACTTTTCCAAGGAAAAAATAATAATAATGGAGGGTCCTTCGTCAAGCTCGGCCAGGACACCTTCAACGCGTTTCTGCTCGAACTCGAATGCTTCCTTCTACACATGCCTGGCAGACAACAAGACTTCGTTTGAGAGCGACTCTGCAGGTCGTTGCTTCTTCGGCGGTGCCGTTGTTGCACCCAGGCAGACGTGGGCAAAAAACTTCCTTCAGACTGATGCGTGGTAAGCTTGTTGGATAAAAAAAGTCCAACGGTCCGAAGACGGATAAATCTCCGACGGAACCACAGACAGGCGGGCGTGCTCTTCCAGAAACAGTCTCTTAAATTATCCCAATCCGAAAGAAGTCTCTTTTCGGGTGTCGTACATATCTCCCAGGAGGTTGTGAATCTCCCACTAGGGAATTTGGCCGAAGATCCTGGGGTTGTAATTACTTTGCTATGACGGTGCCTATTTCGATATACACTGCCCTATGAGGCCACCAATACGACGTTCCGACAAATTGGAACACCACTCCGGCGGAACATTCGAAGGAAGCTTGCGCCTGTTTTCTTGAGTCCTTGACATGATGTCTTGACAGGGCACGTGGCGAGCAAGACATCCCTTTCACTTCAGCTCACATCTTCAACGCCTCTGGACATATGTTTCGCCACATACAAAAACACCACGGCACTTCATAAGTAATATCCAAAATTTATGTGCATCAACCACACTCCACGACGGATTCGGGGACGCCACTTCACTCGCTAACGAATGCCAAATTCGTCATGGAAGAAACCGGGTTGGCGGTGACGGGAGCCCGTTGAGCTTTCTGTAGCCCCCAATTGCGTCCCCAAAATGATCCGCCCCATGGAATGTAACCTTCCACAGGAATATCACTGCGCCATCGATGACACCTTGCCCTTGCCGGACAAAACCTTAATCCACGGCCACATCGTATCTATTGCACCGTACGAAGATATCTCAAGGATCCAAGAAACATTTACTGGCAACGATACTTGTCAGAGAATAATGAAAGATGCCCCTTTCTTGTGCGCCGCGCCTTCTGGAAACCCAGCGATCGAAGTTATGGATCTCCACAACTTCCCGATGCGAAGTCTTTGAGACAAGGCACCCAACTGCAAGCAGTACCTCGACATCCTGACAGGCCCAGAAATGACAAACCACTTCCGTAACACCGGTCCAGCTTGCTTCCTTACTGCTCTCTTTTTCCACATCTTGATCGTTTCATCCATTGTCCCAACGTTGAACCCAATTCAAGTTTCTACGTATCTCACTCGCTAGACGGTTGATGTTCAGGTGCTGGAGGTCAACGCGGAACCTTCAGAACCCGATTGTCCCCCAGCTAGTAGCTGTCAATTTAGAATACTAGTGCACTGTCATGCAAAGCCAGCGCGTTTCTTATTGTCACCGAGAGGAACAGAAGAGTTCTGCATGTGAATCTAAGATGCAGAAACTCACCACATCAAAATGAAGCACACGAGACGAGGTCCAGACCCCAATAATAAAAAGCAACCCTACACCTCGAACAAAAACAAAACATATCAAGGTGCATCTTTCTCCGGCCCTAAAACAAATCCTCTTCCAACCACAATTATCTCCAAAGATTCCAATTCTCTACCAACTCCCAATTCCTCCTCGTCTGCCAAGCAGCGTGGCTCCCAGCCATCCTCCACTCCGAGCCGCGAAAATCACCAGCACGCCAACCATCGTCAATCCAGTAATATTAGCCGCAGACATTTTTCGTCGCGAGTCCACACACAGACGCGCACCTACCAGTACAAATTAGCGGTTTCCGGAGTCCGGACACACCGCACTGACTAACGTACCCCGTTGCACCTCGCATGGCGTCTTCACGACGTCAAACATTGGCTCCACCTGCGTCGAACAAGCGAGGAACATTTTTCGAAGACAATAATCGCAGCTACTGTAGCGAGTCGCGGCGATTGGTAACCGGGCGAGTGAGACCTGCATCGTTAGCAACCTTTTCCTCGGGCCTTCGTCAAGCCACATCGAACATTCGAATTTGCATCGAATCCAATGAGCGACGACCTTCGCCGAGGAACACTGCAGGGCTCTTCCAGCCCGCCGTTTTTTGCCTCTACTGTATCTCCAGATCTCCCATTCCATGAGTTCCACGTTCGTTCCCCTTCGGCCTGTGCCGGCGCGTCCAGGCAAGGAAGGTGCATTGCCGCGTCCGCCTCCTCCTCCTCTATCTATCTATCTATCCCTCAATGCAAAAGCCGGCAAACACCTTTCCTCCTTCCTACCCTGATTGTTTGGATTCATTTCAGCTGTATCTACATGCCGTTCCCTGTCTTGTGATCTGTCAAAGATTCAAGGTTCCAACCGCGATCTACATCAGCACACTTCAGTTGGGCGTAGTGGGATAGCGCAAGTGCCACGTTTTTCACACATGGCAGTCTGCTAGTCATGGCTGAGGAAATCAATGGCGCCGTTCGCCTCGCCTCGCCTCGCGTGGTTAGTTTAGCGACAAGTGGCAAGGCAATTTTGCTAGCCGATCTTACTGTACTATTGTTGCGCCATCCTTAAGGACAAGGTTCATGCATCAATGTTCGCATTGAATGACTCGGCTCGCTCCTGATCGGCAACGCTTGGATCTCGATGGTTGGCCGTTGTGACGGCAGATCATTCATGGAGAACAGATCGAAATTAAGTTTGATTGCCTGCTTTCGAAAACGGATCATCATATATGCTCTCGATATGAATTAATATCGATATGCATTACTATCGAGAACTGGCGGGAAGAGATTTTCAAACTAGCAGCATTAAGTTTGCGCATCACGTGCGCCTTACACAAACCCCTGTCGATCGTATAAACCACATGAGCCTCTCGATTCCAGGCTGCTCCAGA
>Ga0307515_10020083_pt1 | contig 11957 bp, 10 predicted proteins | sample 17_EM_MG_FD_194513 | JGI IMG/M metagenome (GOLD analysis project Ga0307515, IMG submission 194513) | Populus trichocarpa ectomycorrhiza microbial communities from riparian zone in the Pacific Northwest, United States - 17_EM | ecosystem: Host-associated > Plants > Roots > Unclassified | place...
CACAGACCCACAACAGGGACTCTTGTCACCGAGCACTGCGCAGCGGAGGTCCAAGTCGACGAGCTGCCCTCCGGAGTCCAGGAAGGGCACGGTACGCCATCATGTGACCTGGGGATACTCGCCATGTGATCCTGATAACACGGCACATGACCGCACCTTTTGTTGGACGGAGGTAACGACAAAAACCGTGGGACCCGAGACTTTCGGTCCTAGGAATTTAAAACCCCTTTCCTCACAGTCCCCTGGTCACTACCGCGTATGTGGGAAAAGAGATATAGCCCAAGTCATCAGAAATCAGGCACTCGACACGCGGTTTACCGATCCGTGACTACCACACAGTCGTACTGTGCGGTGAGTATGACCCCGATACGATTCCACTGAACGTTCGGTCGTCCTACGTGATTTAAACATCTGCCAGACACAAGCTGGGGGCATAGGGGAAGTCTTTGAGCTTGGAGTTGTTTAGACCGCAGACGATATCAAACCTTGAGGGTACAACTACTTGGCAGTGTGCACGAGTTGGCGTAACGTGCAGCCAAAGAAATACAGAGTTACAGCTGTAACGAATAAACCAGTAGTTCTATCCAGCATATGCGTGCCCGGTGACCCGACAATGACGGCCGCGTGGTGTGGTCCGGGTTCCATCAGATCGCATGCACAATGCATGTGAAATCACGATAATTGGATTCCAAGTTTGGTCTCCTCGAGCAGACCACGTAATGCTAATAAGTACCACTGACGATCGCCGGCGACACCGCAGTTCCGACAGACACATCGTCATCGACATCGAGCATGTTTGTTGGACCCAAAGATGGTGTCTGGGGCCGCGATCACTCTGTCACTTCAAGCGGGGTTCTTCCATGGTTTGTTAGTCCGTCATATCCATCAGCCCGCACTCACCGTCGCTCTGCAGCCCGGATTTAAGCGTGTAGAGTGTGTCGAGTTGTCGGAGGACACCGCGGCCAACCTACAATAACGGCTCGAACCTTACGGTCAATTGAACATGTTGGCGTTCAACCGGGATTCGATCGAGCGTGCACAACCGTCGTGTATCCGACAGAGCAGGCAATAAGTGTTACTTCGGGACTCAAGTACTCATGCCTCAGGCCCAGTGAAAATTCGGACGACCAACGGCTCGTATGGCACCTTCTGGATCCCCTTAGATATCAATTTGCGACCCGAGAACTAAACGGACGGTCCTGCGATCAAGAAGATGTGAGATACATAGAGTCTCATCAAAGGGGTGAGGGTGGTCACCGCTGCCACTGGGTGGTCTTGAGACTTTCATAATATGTCGATACGCTCCTACTTTGGGGATTCTGGATCCTGTAGAGTCCACCCACAACCACGGGTTGGGCTGAGCCCGGCGGGTGGAAGGTCCGGCGTTCCGGACAAGATCGTTGTCTTTTGGCGCTCACTCACCACCGATCTTTTGACTTCTCCCCTCTTGCGACGACGCGACGGCACCATGTACTTATACGCTCCTGGTTGTCACTCGCTTCTAAGCCCTTAAACTTACCCACGGCACCACGAGCGACATACCTGTACCTAATCTGACAAGTTGACCTCTCACTGTACTCCCGGAATGGAAGGGCGCAATCCCCCACAAAGAGATGCACCCCCATCTAGAAGACACTTGCCTTTGGGGCCCCAGCATATTCCGGCCGTTTGCTTGATTGGTTTCTTGTCTCTGGTTCCCGGCCATCGTGAATGTGTCATAAGGCCACCGCACCCCTTCCTCCCACGAAAACTCGCACCCGATGACGTCTCTCTCGAGTAAGGATGACGTTCCTAGGCTTTCTCATCCACTGCCTTCCTTTACTCTCCACCGTTGCCTCACGGCAGATTAGAATTATGTCGAAGAGCGCCTGGAATACTTGACAGGTTTCCACGGTCGGATACAGGTTGCTGGCTACCTGTTTAACCAGTTGAACCGAAAATCAGTAGGACCGACTGACTTTTTGGGATTTTTCTGACGCTGCACAGATGTAATGTGGGCCGCCACACTCCGCCACACTTCAGTCAATAAGAGGACCCCCTTCGATGAGCAGGTCAACCAATCCTCTCCCCACCCCCGCCATTCCCATGGACTCGAGAAACTCCAAGCTGAAGAAAATCTTTGACGACGTTGTAAACGGCGACAGACAACTCAGCAACCTTCTCGTACCCCACTTCATCCGAAGCATCCACACGCACCCAGATCCCGCGGCCTGCCTCCACACGATCGTCAATTCCAAGGATGGACCGAAAGCCGTACAAACCGCCATATGTTCAAACCTCTCGAAAGAATCCCTAAACGGTGATGTGGCGGTCCTCCTCGCCTATCTGCGCGACTCAAAACTCGAATATCTCGGGGGTGGGGATACGCTGCGGCAGTTGTTACGAGCAGTCGTTGAATCCCCAAACTTTTGGGACTCGTTCATTACAGCCCTCGATACCGGGAAACTCCAACAATCAGCAGAGCGTTCCTGCAGTTGGTTGTTTTTCCAACTTGCCCTGTTCCCGCCTGGCTTCGCCGAGAAGTACCGCCGTCGCATGCCGCCTCGGAGCTTGATCCACTCTTCCGACCGCGAAACTCGCTCTAACGCATACAAGATCCATCACATCTTCTTATTGTATCGCGACTGTGACACGGTTCCTCCGGACTGGCAGGAGGCACCTGGGTGGAGGCACGATAATGACTCCAGCTGCTTCCGGCGAATATCCATCCTCCCCACTTCAGGCGAGATAAATTCTACCGAACTATCCTACCTTCGAACAATCGACGAGGTCGAGGGCTTGGAACCGACTTCACCTGTCAAAACGTTTGAGGGGCACGTGGAGAATCAGTTTCGTCTCCTTAGAGAAGACCTTGTTCACGATACACGCGACAAAGTACAGGTCGCCCTCGGCGGCAAAAAGGGGAAACACACCGGCTTTTCCATAACGGGTCTTCTCCTCGCGGGTGTTTACATGGATACTAAGTCGAAGTGGGGCCTCAAACTCACATGCTCGACGGACTTGCCCTGCTTCTCGTCCAGGCCCACCTCCGACAAGGAGAGTCGGAGGGATATTTTGGCGAATGACCGTAACTTCCTCAGGCACAAGTCGTTCGCCTTCCTCCTTTCCGGGACCGACATCATCACCTTCGTCACGATCATTCGCGATGTGGACCTGTTAATCCAGGATCCCCCCGTCATCGCTGTCCAACTGGAGGGAGAAGCTACAACGAGAGATGCCTTATTCAAACTTCATGGGACCCGCTCGTTATCGTTGGTGCAGATTAGTACCCCTCTCTTCGCCTATGAACCGATTCTCCGCGGCCTCCAATCGATGTCGATGTGGCCTAGTCCATTTTTTCTCGATGGCACGCTACTCGTCAGACCGCACACATCCCGGGCGATTCGGGGTGACTTTTCAGATATCGGTCCGGGTTCTGTTCCCGATTTAATCCGCGGTTTAGCGGGGATTCGAACACCCATCACACTTGATGACGCGCAAACCGCAGCCTTCGTTTGCGGGTTAACCCAAAAGGTCGCACTTATCCAGGGACCACCAGGTATCTGTTTGCCAACGATCGTTTTAATCTTTTCAAATTGAATTTGTGATGGTCAGGAACCGGAAAATCATTCATAGGAGCACTACTCGCCAAAGCGCTTTATGAGCTCACGGACCACCGCCTAATGATCTGCTGCTACACAAACCATGCCCTCAACCAGTTCCTCGAAGACCTCTTGGAGCAGGGGATACCAGGAGGAGACATAGTACGTCTGGGATCAAACCCTTCGCCTAAAACCGCGCACATGGCCCTGTCGAATCAAACCCGTGCATATCGGTTCTCTAAATCCGACTGGGAGGAGATAGAGTCATTGAAGGGCTCGTGGGGGCTCCAGGCTCACTGTCTCCGACGTGCGTTCTTTCAGTACGAAACGCAGCTCGGCCCCTCGGAATTGCTCGACCACCTCGAATCGACACATCCCACGCACTTCGAGGCGGTATGCATACCCCTGGCCGACGACGAAATGATACTCATCGGAGGCTCTGGGAAAGCCATTGAAAAAACCTATCTCCTTTCCCGTTGGCTGGATGGCAAGGATGCAGGGGTACTTAGCGAGCATACCAACATGGCTTCATCAAGGAATATGTGGGACCTCTCCCCGGAGGAGCGGAAAGTCCTGGAGACCAGGTGGAAGGACGAGATACTCGAAAAGAGGATCGAGGCCGTCCTATCTGCTGGGGACGATTTCAACGAAGAACAGGCCCCTATCGACTGGAAATATCAGGAAAGTTCCAGGCGAGTCATCAGCTCCAGGAGGATCGTTGCTTGCACAACAACGGGGGCCGCGATCTTTCGGGATGCTATCGACTGCGCTAAACCGGAGATCCTCATGGTCGAAGAAGCTGGCGAAGTGCTGGAGAGCCATGTCCTTGCCGCCCTCACTGACAAGACGAAGCAATTAATCCTCATTGGTGATCACAAGTGGGTCGCCATCCCGTTCCCCGTCATGTGTGACTGGATCTAACCGCCTGCATCACAGGCAACTGCGGCCGAAGGTCAACAATTATAACTTGACTGTCGAAAAGGGAGACGGTTATGACCTCAACCGGTCACTGTTCGAGAGGTTGGTTAAGGAGGGTCATCCTTACCGGGCCCTTTCGAAACAGCACCGCATGAGGCCCGAGATTTCTGCCCTAATCCGCCACCTCACGTACCCAAACCTCGCCGACGGCCCCGGTACCGGGTATCGCCCTCCGATCCGGGGACTTCAAAACACGGTCATATTCATCGATCACGATCACTCAGAGGACGACGATTCCAGCCTCTCTGACCCGACGTACCTTGGTACAACAACGTCAAAAAGGAACAAGTTCGAGGCGGACATGGTCGTAAAGATCGTGAGGTACCTCAAGCAGCAGGGATACGACTCGGACAAAATCACGGTCTTGACTCCTTACTTGGGACAGTTGATCGGGTTGAGGGAGGCGCTGAAAGTCAACAATAAGGTCATAGTTGGAGAGATGGACGTGAAGCAGTTTGAGGTGGCGGGACTCAGCAACCTGCTGGAAATTTTTCGCACTACAGGTCAGAGGAAGACGCTACTGAAGGTCGCTACGATTGGTGAGGCACCCATCTTCGCAACTGAGCCCCTGCTGACCTCCCGAGGTATCCAGACAACTATCAGGGCGAGGAAAATGACATCATTGTCGCGTCCCTCACTCGGAGCAACAATGAGGGTGACATCGGCTTCATGTCCTCACCTGAACGGTTGAACGTGCTTCTCTCTCGCGCTCGCCTTGGCCTCGTCATAGTCGGGAACAGCAGGACGTTTCTCAAGTCGCGGAACGGGAAAGAGATCTGGTTCAAGTTCCTCGACATGATAAAGCGGTTTGGGTATTTTTACGAAGGGTTACCGGTGCGATGCGAGCAGCACAATGACGCCAGGCATATTCTGAGGTTGCCAGAAGATTTTGAAAGGCTGTGTCCAGACGGCGGGTGTTCTGAGCCTTGGTGCGTCTCCTTTTACACCACGCTCCTATGTTGACTGACGGCAAGAACCGGCGATTGTGTAGCAAGATCGCAATGAGTTGCGGGGTTCATACATGCTTACGCAAGTGTCACAACCCTCAAGATCACGACGATCTGACATGCCCAGTGAGGGTACAAACGGAGTTACCCTGCGGCCATAAAGCCAACCTTAAGTGCCACGAGTCTCAAGCACCGTCGGGAGGGTGCGTTTCATGCAAGGGCGGGTTGTTCAGTCGGTCAAATCCACGGGCCGATTCGTCGTCTTCTTCTTACGGGGGGTCGACCCGTAAGGGTACCTGGGGGCCTACTCGTTCCTAGTGATGACAGTATCTGCAGGAGGGTAGAAACTTATCAGCTCGTAGTCTGATCCACCGGCCGGCCAAAATCACAGCGTTATGCGTGTACTTCTTTAACTTCCGTACAATCGATCATGCCATGCGTAGAGAGTTTGTAAAGTGGCACGACCATCACCTCCATCAACAGCTTTTTGTGGTAGGTTAATCTGTTCTCTTCACGACGCGGGGAGAGACCAATCCGGTGATCAAAGGTCACCTGACCGCCACCGCGTCCCTTTGGCGCTTACCCACAACATATCACCTATCGAACTTGGACTCCTCTTGCGACGATGCGATGGCCCTCTGTACTTATGGGCTGATACACCCCTGGTTGTTGCCCGCCGCCAAACTTTTTCATTTCCCCACGGCACCGCGAGTGACATACTCTTATCCAATCTGACGAGTTCGGTCTCTCACTGCACTCCCGGAACGGAGATAATCCCATTTGGAAGACACTTGCCTTTCCACTCCAGTGCACTCTGGCGTTTGACTATTTCCTTGTTCCAGGTTTCCGGCCATCGAGAACGTGCCATATGGCCTCCGCATGCATTCCTCCCGCAAACCCAGCACCCGACGATGTCTCTCCAGGAACCTCGACTAAGAATCGCGTTCATGTTTCTTTCCACCCATCACTACCTTACGGTAAATTAGGATTGCCAAGGAGCGCCTGGCACAGTGATCAAGTTACCGTGGCAGGAAGACAGGCTAGTGGTTGTCCGTTTGGTTGCGGTAAACCGGTTCAATCGGAGGTCGGTGGGGCCGGTTGACTCTTCGGGGTTTTCCCGATGTGCACAAGCGCAACGTGGGGCGCCACACTCCGCCACACTCCGGTCGATAAGCGGGTTGGACAATTCTCCTCCCCACATGAATTCGAGAAATCCCAGGCTGAAGAAAATCTTCGAGGATGTGGTCAGGGGTGACAGACAACTCGACGATCCTCTCATACCACACTTCATCCAAAGTATCTCCACGCATCCAGATCCCGCCACCTGCCTCCACACACTTGTCACCTCTGAACATGGACTCGAAGCCGCCCAAACCGCCGTGTGTTCAAACCTCTCGACCGATTCCCTGAACGGCGATGTGGCGGTTCTCCTCGCCTATCTACGCGACTCAAAACTCGAATATCTTGGGGGCGGAGATACCCTGCAACGCCTCATACGAGCACTAGTAGAAGCACCGGACTTCTGGAAATCTCTCGTAGCAGCCTCAAATACTGGGCAGCTCCAGCAGTCAACAGAGCGCTCCTTCAGCTGGTTGTTCTTCCAGCTCGTCGTATCCCCACCTGAAATTTCCGAGAAATACCGTCACACGGCGTTGGAGACCGGTGTCATCCAGACCCTCCTTCGTTCCCCGGACCCCGAAACTCGCTTAAACGCACGCAAGATCATCCACATCGTTTCGCTGTACCCTGATGACGCCGCCGTACCCTCGGACTGGCTCGAAGCGCCTGGATGGAGACACAACAATGATCTCCACTCCTACCGAAAAATTTCCATCCTCCCCACTCCCGACGAAATAAATTCAACCGAGCGGCCGTATCTTAAAACCGTTGACGATATTGACGACTTGGAATTGACCTGCCCGATCAAAATGTTTGAGGTGCACGTCGAGAACCAATTTCGTCTCCTCAGAGAGGATTTAGTCCACGACACGCGAGATAACGTTCAGGTTGCCCTTGGGAACAAAATAGGGAAGCGCTCCGGCGAGTTCATAACGGGTCTCCTTCTTACCGACATTTATACCGATGAAAAGTCGGAGTGGGGCCTCCAATTTACCTGCTCGTATGACTTGAAGCCTTTTTTCTCGTCCGCGGTCGACGATGAAGATCGGAGGGCTCGTTTGGAGAAGGATCGCAACTTTCTCCGGCACGCATCGTTCGCCTGCCTCCTTGTTGGAGATGAGATCATAGCGTTCGTCACCATCGTTCGCGACGTGGACCTTTTGGTCCAAAATCCCCCTGTCGTCGCCGTCAAACTGGGAGGAAGGGTGGCTGTCAAGGAGGCCCTATACCAACTTCAACAATGCCCTTCAGTCTCGCTCGCTCAGATCAGCACCCCTCTCTTTGCCTACGAACCAGTCCTTCGCGGTCTCCAAGCCATGGGTCCCACTCGGTTCCTTCTCAACGGCACCCTTCTTGTCAAACCACACCGACCTCGGGCCGCGGCGGGAGAATTGTCAGATATAGACCAGGAGTATGTCCCCGAGTTAATACAGAATTTAGGAATGACGACGAATACCAAGAAAACCGTCACACTCGACGGTGCACAAACAGAAGCCTTCCTTTGCGGGTTGACCCAAAAGGTGGCACTCATTCAGGGTCCGCCAGGTATTCATTTCCTCGTGTTCCCTCGGATTTTCTCCAGGTTTAATTTAGTCGCACGATATAGGAACCGGAAAATCCCTCATAGGAGCCCTGCTTGTCAAAGCATTCTACGAGTTGTCGGATCATCACATGTTGGTTTGCTGCTACACAAATCATGCCCTCGACCAGTTTCTCGAAGATCTGTTGGAGCAGGGGATTCCTGAAGAACACATAGTGCGCCTAGGGTCGAAACCTTCACCCAGTACTCAGAACATGGCACTCTCGATCCAAACCCACAGTTATCGGTTCGACGAATACGACTGGGAGGACATCGACGACATGAGATTCTCGTTGGGACATCGGGTTGACCAACTGCAGCATGAATTCTCTCAGTTCATCGGACCACTGAGCTTCTTGACATTACTCAACCACCTCGGATCAACATGCCCAGCGTACTTCGAGGCGCTGTCCGTTCCTCCCGCAGATGTCGATGTGACACTTATTGGAAAATCTGGGCGAGCTATCGGACACACCTACCTGCTCTCCCGTTGGCTGAGAGGCTGGGATGCCGGGGTTCTTCACGAGCATCCGAACGTCGTCGCTTCAGAAGACGTATGGGATCTTTCCCTGGAAGAGCGGAAAACCCTGGAGGCCAGATGGAATGACGAGATCCTTGAAACCCGAACGGAGGCCGTTCTCGAGGCTGGGGACGAGTACAACAAATACCGGGCACACCTCAGTGACAAGTTTCAGGAGAGAACCAGACGGGTCCTTAGTTCCAAGCGGATCATCGCTTGTACAACGACGGGGGCAGCAAATTTTCGGAATGCGATCCACCATGCCGGACCGGAGATCCTCGTGGTTGAAGAAGCTGGCGAAGTGCTGGAGTCTCACGTCCTCATCGCTCTAAGTAACGATACGCAACGATTGATCCTCATCGGAGATCACAAGTGTGTCACCATTCTGATACCTCTGTGTAGAGCTTGATTTGCTGACATCCGGGTTCGTATCGATAGGCAACTGCGACCAAAGGTCAACAGTTATGAATTGACTGTGGAAAAGGGGGACGGTTATGACCTTAATCGGTCACTGTTCGAGAGACTTGTCACGGAAGGTCACCCATATTGCACCCTTTCGGAACAACATCGCATGCGGCCAGAGATTTCTACCCTAGTCCGTCACCTCACGTATCCAAGCCTCACTGATGGCCCCGGCACTAAATCTCGCCCGTCCATCCGAGGACTTCAGAACACCGTCATATTCATCGATCACAGTCGCTCGGAGGACGACGATTCCAGCCTTTCCGATCCGAAACACCTTGGCGCAACCACCTCAAAGAGGAACAAGTTCGAGGTGGACATGAGTGTAAAGATTGTGAGGTACCTCAAGCAACAAGGGTACGACTCGGAGGATATCACAGTCTTGACCCCGTACCTCGGGCAGCTAGTTGGGTTGCGGGAAGCATTGGGAACCAACAACGAGGTCGTAGTTGGCGAAATGGATGCAGAGCAGCTTGAAGTGGTAGGACTCAGCGACCTGCTGGAAAAGTTTAGCTTGACGGGTCAGAGGAAGAAGCCACTGAAGGTCTCAACGATCGGTGAGATTCCTCGCCCCCGGAGGAGCTTCCGCTGATTCTCTGGGGGATTCAGACAATTATCAGGGTGAGGAAAATGACATTGTCATCGCGTCTCTCACTCGGGGCAACGAGGAAGGAAACATCGGGTTTATGTCCTCCCCGGAACGGCTAAACGTGCTTCTCTCACGTGCTCGCAACGCCCTCATCATCATAGGCAATAGCGAAACGTTCCTCAGGTCGCGGAAAGGCAAGGAGACCTGGTCCAAGTTCTTCGATATGATAAAACGGCACGGGCACTTCTACGAAGGCTTGCCGGTGCGATGCGAGCGGCACGATAACATCAAGAATGTTCTGAGGTCGCCGGGGGATTTTGAAAGGCTATGCCCAAATGGCGGGTGCTCCGAACCTTGGTTTGTCTCATTTTTATCCTCCTCGGTCCCGCTAATTGTAGAAACTCACAGTGACGCTATAATGAGCTGCGGGATTCATACATGTCCAAGCAAGTGTCATGACCTCCAAAATCACAAAGTTCTGGCATGCACAGAGAGGGTGCAAACGGAACTCCCTTGTGGTCATAGCTTCAGCTGCAGGTGTAACCAGCCTAGAGCACTACCGGACGCGTGCTTTGCATGCAAGCAAGCCCAAAGAAAAGTGGGGGTTGGTAGGGCGGCTGGTGAGAACGAAGCTGGGATCAATAATCGACCGTCTACATCTGCCGAACCTCGACCACCATCGTCCCCAACATCGCCATGGAGGAGCCGGGGAACCACTGACACAACGGATCAAGCGGGTTGGCGCAGCGGTCGGTCCACGGATCAGTCCACGAATGTCTTCGCCATGCATCGCGGCCCTCGCCAGAGCACGGACACGTACAAAGATGGGTTATTCAGTCGGCCAAAGCCACAGTCCGGCTCGTCGTACTCTTCTCACGGAGGGTCGAACCGTGAGGGTACCTGGCGGCCTACTCATTCCAGGTGGTGACGGTATCTGCATGAGGGTAGAAACTTATCAGCTTGTAGTCTGATCCTCTGGCTAGCCCGCTACATCGCGGCGTTGATACGCGTATTTCTACTCTTGTACAACCGATCATGTCATGCGTGTGGAGGACTTGTAAACTGCGACGACCACCACCTTCACCAACGGCCTGTGGCACAGTCTCTTCTGAGTGCACACTAACGTCGATTCCTTGAAAAACCCGTCGCACACACCGCGACCCACCCAGAAGCGTGACCACCAAACAATTGGTTCTCCAACGTTGTCCGCTGGGATTCCGCATCTCCTCTCGTACAACATCGTCTGGCGCTGGTGCGAGCATTCTGGCCGTTCGGATGCACAGCCCAAATCATTACTATTCATTGTCTGAGCTCGAGCGTTGTCCGCTCGGCTATTCCATCGTTCCCCCCAGAACAATAGTCACCTCGGTCGGTGTTTATGGTCGCGAGTTGAACGGCTCAACTACATGAATGGCCATGCCCCAAGCATTTTTCATCGGCGCCCCGCTGTACGGTGATCGTTCCCCCTCGAGTTTGATGCATTTTAGGATTTATGCAACGAGATACTGTGCGGCTAAGTCTTTTAGGCTGTAGGACCCTGCGGGAGAACACCTGCGCTTAATTTCCACCAATCCGGTGATGGCCGAGTATCACCGAAGCGGAGGGACCCATGACCACGACATGACCGTCACCGCCACTCACACCATGGCTTCGACCTCCGTCCCTTCCTGCAACGTGTACACTGCGCTTTGGTTTCAGCTTCAGAGCCTACGTTGAAATTGTAGACGTTTTGAACCACCTGACTCGGCCGGTTCGCTTTTGCGTTGCTGATGAGGATGCGCACCCGTACCCACGTCCGGTTTTTGATGCGGGCTTGCACGATCACCCACTGCGATGCACAGACCACGCGAACAACCCGCCTCTTATTGTACGGCCCTGGAGGGAGGTCTACCGCCAAGTTCTTCATTTGCACGGAAGACCATGAGGACGTCGTCAGGGTGACCTCGTGTACGGTTCTGTATAAATAGCAATGTCGAACCTTTGCAAGCCATTCTCCACCCCCCAGGCAGGTCCCTTTGGCATTCATTCCCCCCGTGTTCAATCCTTTTTCTGTGGTCCCCAGTCGCCAGTTTTACGACAATGTTCTGCTCCCACTTCATCGCTCTCGCTCTTTGCGCCCTTCCTGCCCTGGCGGCACCCACCGGTCTTTTGCAAATCTCCAAAGTAGAGAATCCTCTACCTG
>Ga0307515_10020084_pt1 | contig 11957 bp, 8 predicted proteins | sample 17_EM_MG_FD_194513 | JGI IMG/M metagenome (GOLD analysis project Ga0307515, IMG submission 194513) | Populus trichocarpa ectomycorrhiza microbial communities from riparian zone in the Pacific Northwest, United States - 17_EM | ecosystem: Host-associated > Plants > Roots > Unclassified | place...
CAATCACGCCATGGCCATCCTTTCCCTCTCCAACGCCCACCTCGCCTTCGGCCACGTGGCCCTGCTCGACAACGCTGCGTTCTCGCTCGAAATTGGCGAACGCCTCGGCCTGATCGGCCGCAACGGCGCCGGCAAGTCGTCGATGCTGAAGATCATCGCCGGCCTCGAAAAACTCGACGACGGCCTGCTGCAGATGACGCAGGGCGTGCGCATCTGCTACGTGCCGCAGGAGCCGATCTTCGAACCCGGCCACAGCGTGTTCGAGGCGGTCAGCGAGGGCGTGGCCGAGGCGCGCGCGGTGCGCCAGGCCTACGAGGAACACGCCGACGGCGTCGACCTCGATGCGCTGCAGACGCGCATCGAAGCACTCGACGCGTGGAACTGGGAGCAGCGCGTCGACACCACGCTCGCGCAGCTGCACCTCGACGGCTCGCGCGAGATCGGCCAGCTCTCCGGCGGCATGAAGAAGCGCGTCGCGCTCGCGCAGGCGCTGGTCGCGGTGCCCGACGTGCTGCTGCTCGACGAGCCGACCAACCACCTCGACCTCGACTCCATCGCGTGGCTGGAAGAGCTGCTGCGCGGCTTCAAGGGCGCCGTGATGCTGATCACGCACGATCGCGCGTTTCTCGACGGCGTCGCGACGCGGATCATCGAACTCGACCGCGGCATCATCCGCAGCTACCCCGGCAACTTCACCGCCTACGAGCGCATGAAGGAAGAGCAACTCGCGTCGGATGCGCTCGCGAACGCGCGCGCCGACAAGCTGCTCGCGCAGGAAGAAGTGTGGATTCGCAAGGGCGTCGAGGCGCGCCGCACGCGCAGCGTCGCGCGCATCCAGCGGCTCGAAGTGCTGCGCGACCAGCGCCAGAAGCGCCGCGATTCGCTCGGCCAGGTGCGGCTCGAAGTCGACTCGGGCGCGCCCAGCGGCAAGATCGTCGCCGAGCTGAAAGAGGTGTCGCTGCGCTTCACCGACCACGAGACGCCGAAGATCATCGTGAAGGATTTCAGCGCGACGATCCTGCGCGGCGACAAGGTCGGCCTGATCGGCCCGAACGGCGCCGGCAAGACGACGCTGCTGAAGTTGATCCTCGGCGAACTGCAGCCCGACAGCGGCAAGATTCGCCAGGGTAGCAAGCTCGAGGTCGCGTACTTCGACCAGATGCGCAGCACGCTGAACCTCGACGCGACGCTGGCCGACACGATCAGCCCGGGCAGCGAATGGGTCGAGTTCGCCGGCCAGCGCAAGCACGTGATGAGCTACCTGAACGACTTTCTGTTCTCGCCCGAGCGTGCGAACTCGCCGGTGCGCACGCTCAGCGGCGGCGAGCGCAACCGCGTCCTTCTCGCCCGTTTGTTTGCATTACCGGCCAACGTGCTGGTGCTCGACGAGCCCACCAACGACCTCGACATCGACACGCTGGAGCTGCTCGAAGAACTGCTGCAGGCCTACAAGGGAACCGTGTTTCTCGTCAGCCACGACCGGCGTTTTCTCGACAACGTGGTCACGAGCACGATCGTCTGGGAAGGCGACGAGTCGCCGGGCCGCTGGCGCGAGTACGAAGGCGGTTACGAAGACTGGAAGATCCAGCGCGACCGCGCGCAATCGATCCGTGATCAGGCGGCGCGCGCGGCAAAGTCCAAGGACACTCCGCCGGCTGCGAAAGCCGCTGCGGTGTCTGCCGCAGCGCCCGCGCCAGTCGCCACGAAGCCGCGCAAGCTCAGCTACAAGGAGCAGCGCGAGCTCGACGAGCTGCCGAAGAAGATCGAAGCACTCGAGGCCGAGCAGAAGGAGCTGGCGGCCTTCCTCGCGCAGCCCGAGTCGTACACCAAGGAGGCCGATCGCGCTACGCGCGCCCAGACCCGGCACGCGAAGATCGACGACGAATTGCTCGCGGCGATGGAGCGCTGGGAAGTGTTGGGCGCGCGCTGAGCGCGCACCGGGAAACTACGACTTCGTCCCGAACCAGCTGTCGCGCACCGCGTCCGGGTGCGAGCGGCTGACGATCAGTCCGGCCTGCAGGTACAGCGCGTTCAGCAAGCGCGCCGCGCGCTCGCGATCGAGCGCCGGCAATGCGGCGACGCCGCTCAGCGAAGTGGCCTGCCGCCGCAGCCGCACGATGGCCGCGCGGATCGCGCCGGTCACCGGCAGCGCATCGATGTCGAGCGCGGGCGAAACGCGGTAGACGGCCGGGCCGGCGATCTCGGGAAGCAGGTCGCGGCGCGGACCGCGCAGCGCGAGCGCCCACAGCAGCGGTGTCAGCGGGTGGTGCAGGCGGTCTTCGCCGATCAGCTCGCGCTCCGGGTCGCCGGGCGGACGCAGGGTGGCTGGCTCGATGTGCATCACGCGCAGTTCGGGCAGGTGGCGCTCGATCAGTTCGTCCATTTCCATCGGGCAGTGCACCAGCCGCTCCTGCGGAAAGACTGTCAGCGGAACGACCCGTTCGGCGCACTGCAAGTAAATGGTCACTCGCGACGAATGCCTGATGCAGGCTGCGACCACTTCGACCGTCTCGGAGCTGTGTCCACGGTGCTCGAAGCGCCCGAGATCGGCCTGCAGCGACGGGCTGAGTTGCGACAGCCGCGCGCTCGGACCACCTGGCAGCGAGTCGGTCTCGAGTTCCTTGAGGTAGTGCTCGTAGGCGCTCGCCTTCAACAGTTCGGGTTCGCCGAACGGAATCGTGGAGTCGAAGAGCTCGCCTTTCATGGAACCGGTATTTTCGCCTGTAACCGACGCTTACCGATAGCGGCGATCCCGTTTAACCCTGATGAGCGGTCGGCCGTACGGCGCGCAGGTCGGCACGGGCGCGGTCCAGGGCCTTCCAGAATCGCGCGTCCTGGGTGGTCGCGAAGTTGATGCGCATCAGCGTTGTCGGCCGCGGCGTGGCGTGAAACAGCGCACCCGGCGCGATCAGCCACTCGTCGAGCATCACCTGCGCGAGCCGCTCGGTGTCGACGCCCACATCGACCCAGCCGAACAGCCCGCGCGGCGGCGCCGCGAAGCTGCAGCCGTGCGCCTCGGCGAGTTTCACGGTGCGCTCGCGCGCTGCCGCGAGCTTGGCCATCACGCGCTCGGTGTGGCGGCGCAGCAGGCCGTGTTCGAGGCAGTGTGCGAGCGCCTGCTCGGTCAGGCCGGGCGTGGTCAGCGTCGACAGCAGCTTCGTGTCGACCAGCCGATCGACCAGCGCGCGCGGTGCTGCGATGAAGCCGACGCGCCAGTTCGGCACCAGGATCTTCGAGAAGCCCGAGATGTAGATCGTGCGCTCCAGCGCATCGAGCGCGGCCATGCGCGGCAGGTGCGCGGGCGCGAGGTGGGCGTAGGTGTCGTCTTCGACGATGTGCAGGTCGTTCGCCTGTGCCAGCTGCAGCACGCGGTGCGCGGCCTGCAGCGAAAGCGACGCCCCGGTCGGGTTGCTGAGCACAGAGACGGTGATGTACAGGCGCGGGCGCTGCGCGGGCTTTTGCGCGTCGATCAGGCGCTGCATCACTGCCAGATCGGGGCCGTCTTCGCCACGCGGCACGGGCAGCACGCGCATGCCCAAAGCGGCCAGGCGCGCGTACTCGACCGACCAGCCGGGCTCGTCGACGAGCACGCTGTCACCCGCATGCGCCAGCGTGCGCGTGACGACATCGAGCGCGTGCGTGGCGCCGATCGTCGTGACGATCTGGTCGGCCGTGGCGCTGACGCCGAATTCGGCCAGCTTGGTCACCAGCGCGTTGCGCAGCCGCAGCTCGCCGGCCGGCTCGCCGTAGCGCAACGAGACGGCGCCGAGCTGCTCGCCGCTCGACACCTTGCGCAGCGCGCCGGCCAGCAGCGGCAGGTCGAGCCAATCGGCCGGCAGGGTGCCCAGGCCCGGCATCGGCCGGGCGCCGGGCGGCTGGAACATGCCGCGGATCAGCGCGGTGGCGCTGATCGGCAGCGGGTGCGTCGGCGCGCGATCGGCAGCGTGGGGCGCGTGCCCCGGGCCGGCGGTAGCGCGCGGCGCGGCGGTCTCGCGCACGAAGAAGCCGCGCTGCCGGCGCGCGTCGACCAGGCCGAGCGCGAGCAGCTGGTCGTAGGCCGCCACGACCGTGTGCGGGCTCACCGCATGGCGCCGCGCGCACTCGCGCACCGAAGGCAGCCGCGCGCCGGGCGCAAGCAGGCGCTGGCGGATGCGCTCGGCAAAACGACTGGCAAGCTGCTCGGTCAGCGTCGTGTCGGCTTCGCGCGAGAGCGGGGCGGTGGTGAGCGGGGAAGCGGTGTGGGGCATCGAACGTGTCGCCTTGTAGACCAGTACAGAGTCTGACGGTGTGCGGCAAAGTGTACTGTCTCTGTGCTGGCCTGTGGGCGTAGACTGCGTGGATGGAGACAAAGACGCCCCGCCTGAAGAGCGACGAGACCCGCGGCAAGGGCCACGACGAGACCCGCGGTCTCTGGCTCGGCCTGCTCGGCGTCGTGATCTTCTCGATGACCCTGCCGATGACGCGCCTGGCCGTCGGCCCGGCGACCGACCCGCAACTCCCGCCGCTGTTCGTCACCGCCGGCCGCGCCGCGTTCGCCGGGTTGCTGAGCGTTCTGTACCTGTGGTTCACGAACGCGCCGCGCGTGCAGCGCCGCCACCTGCCGGCGCTGTTCACGTCGGCGCTCGGCACGGTCGTCGGCTTTCCGCTGTTTCTGAGCCTTGCGCTGCGCCAGGTCGATGCGATGCACGCGGCGGTCGTCACCGGGCTGATGCCGCTGGCGACTGCGATCGGCGCGGCGATCTTCTTTCGCCAACGGCCGTCGAACGGCTTCTGGCTCTGCGCCGCGCTCGGCTGCGCGATGGTGCTGGCGTTCGCGGCGTATCGCGGCAGCGGGCACCTGTCGCCGGCCGACGGCTTTTTGCTGATCGCGGTGTTCTTCACCGCGGTGGGCTATGTGGCCGGGGCGCGCGTGGCCGCCGAGTTGCCGGCCGAGCAGGTGATCTGCTGGGTGCTGGTGCTGAGCCTGCCGCTGACCTTGCCGCTGATGATCGCCACCTGGCCGGCCGCACCGGTGCGCGCGAGCGCGTGGGGCGGCTTCACCTACGTCACGCTGTTCTCGATGTGGCTCGGCTTCTTCGCGTGGTACCGCGGCCTTGCGCTGGGCGGCACCGTGCGCGTGAGCCAGGTGCAGCTCGTGCAGCCGTTTCTTGCGCTGCTGTTCGCGGTGCCGGTGCTTGGCGAAACGCTCGACGCGGTGACGGTGGTCTTCTCGCTCGCCGTGATCGCCGTGGTGTTCGTCAGCAAGAAGATGCCTGCCGGCGCGCCTTCTCCCGTCCTTCAACCCAAGAGCTCTTGATGACTGCCTCCACACCCAAGACGACCCTCTGGCAAATGGCGCGCCGCGCCGAGCGCATGAACCCGTCGGTGATCCGCGAGATCCTGAAGGTCACCGAGCGGCCCGGCATCATCTCGCTGGCCGGTGGGCTGCCCTCGCCCGACAGCTTTCCGATCGACGCGATGCGCGAGGCCACAACCGGTGTGCTGCGCGACAACCCGCGCGAGGCGCTGCAATACGCGTCGAGCGAGGGCTTCGCGCCGCTGCGCGAGTGGGTTGCCGCGCACATGGGCGCGCAAGGTGTTTCGATCGACGCCTCACAGGTGCTGATCACGACCGGTTCGCAGCAAGGCCTCGACCTCGTCGGCAAGGTGTTGATCGACGCGGGCAGCACCTTGGCGGTCGAATCGCCCACGTATCTGGGCGCGCTGCAGGCCTTCGCGCCCTACGAGCCCGAAGTGATCACCGTGCCCTGCGACGACGACGGCCCGCTGCCCGAATCGCTGGGCGTCGCGAAGGGCGCGCGCTTCCTGTACATGATCCCGAACTTCCAGAACCCGAGCGGCCGCTGCATGAGCGAAGGCCGGCGCACCGCGCTGATCGACGCAGCCCGCGCGATCGGGTTGCCGATCGTCGAAGACAACCCGTACGGCGACCTCTGGTACGACGCGCCGCCGCCTCCGCCGCTCGCCGCGCGCTGGCGCGAAGGCACGGTCTACCTCGGCTCGTTCTCGAAAGTGCTCGCGCCGGGCCTGCGGCTCGGTTACCTGATCGCCCCGCCGGCGATGATGCCGAAGCTGTTGCAGGCCAAGCAGGCGGCCGATCTGCACACACCGGGCTTCAACCAGCGCGTGGTCTACGAGGTGATCCGAGACGGCTTCCTGAGCGAGCACGTGCCGACGATCCGCGCCCGCTACAAGAGCCAACGCGACGCGATGCGCGCTGCGCTCGAAACGCATCTGCCGCCCGGTTGCCACTGGAACGTGCCGGTCGGCGGCATGTTCTTCTGGGTCGAGCTGCCCGAAGGCGTCGACGCGACCGCGCTGCTGCCGACGGCCGTCGATCTCGGCATGGCCTATGTGCCCGGCGCGGCGTTCTTCGCGAGCGAGCCGAAGGCCAACACCTTGCGCTTGTCGTTCGTGACCGCAGCGCCCGACGTGATCGAGCGCGGCGTCGCGCTGCTCGCGAAGGCGTTGACGGGCGACCGATGATGCGGGCCGCCGCGCCGGGCCGCCCCAAGCAAGGCCCGACCCTCCCGGAGGGTCGATCGCCGTACTCGGCGAGCGGGGAGTCGTCGTGAGCACGCATCGCTTCACGCAGGTCGACGTGTTCACGGACATGCCGCTGCTGGGCAACCCGTTGGCAGTGGTTCACGACGCCAGCGCTCTCAGTGACGCGCAGATGAAGGCGTTCGCTCGCTGGACCAACCTCAGCGAAACCACGTTCCTGCTGCCGCCGACCGACCCGCGCGCCGACTACCGTGTGCGCATCTTCACGCCGGCCCACGAGTTCCCGTTCGCCGGGCATCCGACGCTCGGCAGCTGCCACGCATGGCTGCAGGCCGGTGGCATGCCGAAGCAGGCCGACGAGATCGTGCAGGAGTGCGGCGTCGGCCTCGTTCGCGTGCGCCGCGACGGTGCGCGTCTGGCATTCGCTGCGCCCGCGGTGCGTCGCGGCGGCGAGGTCGACGACGCGACGCTTGCCAGCATCGCGCGCAGCCTGCACATCCCGGTCGACGCGATCCGCGCGTCGCAGTGGGTCGACAACGGCCCCGGCTTCGTCGCCGTGATGCTCGGCTCGCACGCCGAACTGATGGCACTGCAGCCCGACTTCGCGGCGATGGCGAGAGGCCCGACCGAGATCGGCGTGATCGCACCGACGCCAGCGGGCCACGACGCGCAGTTCGAGGTGCGCGCCTTTATCGCCAGCGGCGGGCCGACCGAAGACCCGGTGACCGGCAGCCTGAACGCCGCGATCGCGCAATGGCTGATCGGCGCGGGCATCGCGCCCGAGCGCTACGTCGCCGCACAAGGCACTTGCCTGCAGCGCGATGGGCGGCTGTTCATCGAGCGCACCGATGGGCAGGTGTGGGTCGGCGGGCACAGCGCCGACTGCATCCGCGGCGAAGTGAGCTTGTAGCGCGCTCGCGATGACGCTCGCGCTCGACCACCTCGTGATCGCGGCGCGCACGCTCGACGAGGGGCTGGACTGGTGCGAGGTCACGCTCGGCCTGCGCCCCGAAGCCGGCGGTCGGCACGCGTTCATGGGCACGCACAACCGGGTGTTCGCGATCGGCTCGGCGACATTTCCGCGGGCCTACGCCGAGATCATCGCAATCGACCCGCAGGCACCTGCCCCGACGCAGCACGCACGCTGGTTCGACCTCGACGACGCGGCGCTGCAGCGCACGCTGGCGGCCGACGGCCCGCAACTTGTGCACTGGGTCGCGCGCTGCGACGACATTGCCGCGACGCACGCTGCCATGCGCGCTGCGGGGATCGATTGCGGTGAGGTGAAGGCGGCCGAACGCATGACCCCGCAAGGCCTGCTGCGCTGGAAGATCAGCGTGCGCGCCGACGGCCGCCGCGCGTTGGCCGGTGCCGCGCCGGCGCTGATCGAATGGGGCCACGTGCACCCGACCGATTCGATGCCGGACAGCGGCATCACGCTGCAGGCGATGCGGGTCTCCGTCTGGCCCGCGACCTTGAAAGCGCTGTTGCCCACGGCGATCGAGTCCGCATCGCAGCCCGATGCGACAGCGATCGGCGCATCGCTCACCGGCCCGCTCGGGCCGGTGACGCTCACGGTTCCAGGCTCGGGGGCCTGACGCCCCTCAGCCGCGCAAGCGCCACGCCCGAGCGAGCGCAGCGCGAGCCGCCGCGTCTTGCGGGTACTGCTCGCGCGACCACGGGCCGTAGCGGCGCATCACGACGAACCCGGTCGAGAGCAGCAAGCCCAGCGCCGTGCAGGCAAGCGTGATCAGCATGACCGATGGCTTCGATTTGCGATCGGGCGGCAGGGCCACGTCGACCACCTGCAGCGCCGGGCCTTCCTTGGCCTCGTCTAGCTTGGCGGCCTCGAACTGGCGGATCATGGTTTCGAGCAAGGTTTCCTGGAGCTTCAGCTCGCGGCGCGCGCGCACGTATTCGATGCCGGCTTCGGGCAGCTTGCCCACGGGGATGTCGACCGCGCTGCCGTCGGCGCCGCCCTGGCGTGACTCCATGCGTGCGAGCTCGACGCGCATCGCGCGCAGCTCGGAGTTCAAGCGGATCACGTCGGGATTCTGGTCGGTCGCCGAGGTGCGCAGCACTTTCAGCTGCACCTCGCGCTCGGCGATCAGCGCGCGCAACTGCGCAGCGCTGCTGATGAGCGCCTCGGCCTGCTTGTCGAGCACGATCACGCCCGACTTCTCCTGCACGGTGCGCAGGTTCTGCTCGGCCTTGATCAGGTTCTCTTTGGTCTCGTTCAACTGCTTGGCGAAGAACACGCGGCGCAGCTGCGCCTCCGAGACGGCAAGCCGCCCCAGCACCTTGGTGATTTCGCCGGCATGCGCGTTCGCCAGGTCGGCGGCAAACTTGGGCTCTTCGTCGTCGACATCGACGCTGATCAGCCCGCTCTTCTTGTCGGAGGCCACGCGGATGTACTTCGGCAGCTCCTTGCGCAGCGTCTCGTAGTTCTTGACGTCGTAGCGCGTCATCAGGTCGAAGCGCTCGGCGAGCGCGCGCTGCACGCTGTCGCTCTTCAGCAGCGCGACATACAGCTCGTCGGGCGACTTCGCGGAGGCACCGACGATCCCGCCGAGCGAGCCCAGCGCCGCCAGCGCGGCAGCCGAGCCGCTTTGCTGCTGCGAGCCCGGCGCCAGCATCGTGGCGTGCGCGGTGTAGGTCTTGGGCAGGAGCATCGAGATGCCGGCGGCGGCCACCGCCGCGATCACCGTCACGGTCGCGATCAGGCGCTTGCCCTCGCCGATCCAGGTCAGCAGTTCGGTCAGGCCGATCGCGGGGCCTTCGTCGTCGTCCAACTCGCCGGTCGGCGTGGAGAGGGGGCGCTGCTGCAAGTTGTCGCTCGTCATGGGATCGGCCTGCATCAAAGCGAGTGGATCGCGGCGATGCCGATGCCGAACCCGGTGAAGATCTGCGCGAAGTCTTTCAGGTTGCGCACGAAGGCCCGGCCCCAGGTCTCGAAGTCGAGCTGGTTCGGCACGATCAGCGCATCGCCCGGCTGCATCACCTGCGATTCGAGGCTGCTGCGGCCCCAGAAGCTGCGGTTGTCGCCGGCGTGGCTGACGGTGCCGTCGGCGCGCAGGATGAACATGTTCGACGGCTCGGCGGCTTCGTCGGCACCGGCCAGGCGCAGGTACTCGCCGGCGGTGCGGCCCGGCTTCCACAGGAAGGCGTTGCTGTTGACGACCGCGCCGGCCACCGTCACGAAGCCCGGCCGCGGCGGCACGATGATGCGGTCGCCGGCTTCGAGCGGCACATCGGGCAGCGCTGCCAGGGTCGTCGTATCGGGCTGCAGTTCGAGCGCGATGCGGCCGTTCGGCTGCACGCTGCGCAGGCGGTTGAGCTGCGCCTGTGTGGCGGCGTTGCTGACGGCCACGGTCGATGCGGCAGCGGTCGGGTCGTCGCGGCGATTCGCCGCGTCACGGGCGGCTTGCACCGACGAGAGCGCTTCGAGCCGCGCGATCGCCGCGGTCAGGTTCTCGCGCTGACGCTGGCGGGTTTCTTCGCGGCTGAACTCCAGGCCATACAGGTAAGCCTGCGCGGTGAAGCCACCGGCGCGCGCGATCACGCTTTGCAGCGTGTCGCCCGGCTGCAGCTGGTACACGCCGGGCGAAGCCACTTCGCCTTCGAGCGCGACCAGCCGCGTCTGGCGCGAGACCGGCACGCGAATGTCTTTTTGACTGTAGATCGTGACCACGTCACCGGCCAGCAGCTCGACGTTGTTGAGCGCGTCGCCCTGCAACACCGCCTTGCCCAGGTTGAACGGGATCACCTGCGTGGTCAGGTCGCGCGTGTTCAGGCGCTCGATCACCGCGTAGTCCCAGTTCAACTCGTCGAACAGCGCGGTCGGCGCCTTGCGCGAGGCGCTGACGACGGCACGGTCTTCGTTGCGGCGCAACCGATCGGCGCGTGTGCGCGGCGCCGTCGCGGGCGCCATCGCGGTGTTGTTGACGCCGTTCTGCGCGTTGACGCCATTCGCGTTGCCGCTCTGTGGCGCGTTGCCGCTGTTGTTGCCGCTATTGCTGTTGTTGTAGCCACCGGCCGCTGCCTGCGCATCCAGCCGCAGGTCTTCGTCGTCTTCGAGCACCTGCACCAGCAGGTTCTTGCGGCGGTAGAAGTCGGGCGAGATCAGCGCGTCGCGGTCGGGGATCAGGTCGCGGATGCGCATGCCCGGTTTGAACGGGTAGCGCAGCGGCTGCGCGACGTGGCCGCGCAGCGTCACCGCGTTGGCGAACTCGGGCGAGATCGGCAGCAGCGTGAGCACGTCGCCGTCGCGCAGCGGCTTTTGCAGGCCGGTGCCGTCGAGCTTGAACTCCTCGACGAAACGGGCCGCCTTGGCTTGCGTGGTGTCGACGCGCTCGAGCTGCGCGAGGTTCGGGTTCGCCAGCGTCGGCGTGCCGCCGGCGTAGCGCAGCACTTGCCGCGCCGGCTCCTGGGGCGTCTTCAGTTCGTAGATCGCCGGCGTGTCGAGTGCGCCGTTCAGCGCCACGCGGGCGCCGGCGGGTTGGAATACGACCACGTCACCCGCGGCGAGCTGCACGTCTTTCGACTTGTCACCCGCGACCAGGAACTCGTAGATGTCGAGCTCGGAGATGACCTTGCCATCGCGCCGCAGCAGCACCTTGCGCATCGAGCCGTTCGGCGCCGGGCCGCCGGCCGTCACGACCGCCGACAGCATCGTCGACTGGCTCGCCAGCGTGAACACGCCGGGGCGCTGCGCCGGGCCGACGACGAACACCTTGACCCCGCGCAACTGGCCGAGCGAGACGCTCAGGTCGAAGTTCGTGTACAGCCGGCCGATCTGCGAGCGCAGGTGCTTTTCGAGCTCGGAGGCCTTCACGCCCGAGACGTTGAAGCTGCCGACCTTCGGCAGGTTCAGCAGGCCGTTGCGGTCGACCGTGGTGCGGTAGTCGATGTCGATCGCGCCCCAGGCGCGCAGCAGGATCTCGTCGCCCGGGCCGACCGTGTAATCGGCCGAGACCGGCACGTTGTCGACCGGCGAGAAGTTGTCGGCGGCGTCGGCGAAGAAGCTGCTGCCGAACAGCGGCAGCAGCCGGCCGGTGGCGGTTTCGACAAACTTCTGGAACTCGCCCGGCTTCGGCGGCGCCTGATCGGCGCGGCGCGCGAGCCCATCCTGCGGGTTGTTGCCGGTGCGCGGGTTGTTGCCGTAGGCGTTGTTCGGGAGCGTGTTCGGGCGCGTGCCTGGCGGGTTCTGCATGCCGGCCGGGTTGGTCTGGCCCGTCTGCCCGGCGGTGCCTGCCGCTGCGCCGCCGCGTTGAGCCGCCGGATAGCTTGGCGTGGTGAAGGTGTTCGGGTTGACCGGCTCGTCGGCCGCGCCGGCGAGGAGTGGCGCGAACACCAGGGTCATGGCCAGGCAGGGCGCGAGCAGGGCGCGGCGGGCGGGGCGAAGGCGGGAATCTGTCATGAGGTGTCGGCCACGGATTCGATATCGGGCGCGG
>Ga0307515_10020085_pt1 | contig 11957 bp, 13 predicted proteins | sample 17_EM_MG_FD_194513 | JGI IMG/M metagenome (GOLD analysis project Ga0307515, IMG submission 194513) | Populus trichocarpa ectomycorrhiza microbial communities from riparian zone in the Pacific Northwest, United States - 17_EM | ecosystem: Host-associated > Plants > Roots > Unclassified | place...
ATGAAGCAGAACAGCGTCGTGAGGTACGGCGCGAAGGCGACGCCACGCGGCCCGATCATGTCGACCGCGATGTTGTTGCGCACGAATCCGTAGATGCTCTCGGCAAGCCACTGCTTCTTCGTCGGTACCAACTCCGGCTTCCGGTACGAAACCAGGAAGAAGATGATGATCGCGGCGACGGTGAGCCAGACCAGGAAGGTGATCTTGGTGAACCAGTACGTGTCGTGCGCGCCCCACGGCAGGATGCTGGGCAGGTAGAAGTCCTCGACGTCGGGCGGGAACGCCGCTGCGAGGACCGTTGACTGACCGATCACCGTAGCCCTTTCCTGTCAGGCGCCGAGTCGGCGCACGATGAGGTAGACACCGCCGCCAATACCGATGACGGCGCCGATGCCGGCGAAAATGCCCTTGGTGCCGACGAAATGGTCGACCAGCCAGCCGATCCCACCCCAGACCAACATGCCCCCGAGGAGATAGCTGACCGCCGTCATGCCCATGCCCGTATCGGGTGGGGGTTGACCGTCGTCGCCGCGGGGTTTGCTGGGAGGTTCGTGACCGGTCATGACGGCCCGAACGATATCAGCCGGTAACAGCAGGCTAAGCGGGACCCCCCGCACAACCGCAGTTGTCCAGGCGTCAGGGGTCTCGCAACTCGGCAACACGGTACTCCCCCTGCACCAGAACCGGACAACCTCGGGGTGCCACAGTCACCGGATCGTGGACAGAGCACCCCGAAACACGCCCCGACCAGGACTTACTTGGGTGGTCGAGATCACTTTCGCAGGCTGGTCCGGGCGACCCACCAGATTTGCACGGAGGTCCAGCCGAGCACGCCCGCCGCCACGCCCCAGCCCATCGCCACCCGGCCCGGCCACTCCGAGGAGATCACAAACGCCATGATCACGCCGAGCAACGTGTACTTCGTGACGTAGGTCAGCAGCCCCAGGGGCATCAGCAGGGCCGGCCGCACGGTGTCCGCCCAGGCGAACACCAGGGTCGACATCGTGAAGCTGACCGTCACGATGGCCACGCCGGCCGCCGCGCCCACCGCCGTCGGTGCGCCGCCGGCGAAAAAGCCGACGGAGGCCGCGCAGATCATCAGCGCGACCGAGAAGGCGGTCAGGAACGGCAGATGCTCAACCCGCCAGCGCGGATCCTCCGGCAACGGCGGCAACTCCGGCAACGGCCGCTCGTCAACCTCAAAGTCGTTCATGCCGGAACCGTAGTCGCGTACGCGGGGAAACTCTGAACTAGTGCCGAGACTTCGTCGGCGGCCGCGCGCAGGGCCTCGGCGCCGGCGACCGTCTGCGGATCCGCGCGCACCGCCGCGGCGATCAGCCCCGCGATCTGGCGCATCTCGCCCTCGTGCATGCCCTGTGTCGTCACGCTGGGTGTGCCGACCCGGATGCCGGAGGCGGTCATCGGCTTCTCCGGGTCGTACGGGATGGCGTTCTTGTTCAGGGTGATCCGGGCGCGATCGCAGCGCGCCTCGGCGTCGCTGCCGCTGACCCCGAGGTCACGCAGGTCGACCAGCGCCAGGTGAGTGTCGGTGCCGCCGGAGACGGGCCGCATCCCCTCGGCGGCCAGCCCGGCGGCTAGCGCCTGGCTGTTCTTGACCACCTGGTGGGCGTACGAGTGGAAGTCGGGCAGCGCGGCCTCCCGCAGGGCGACCGCCTTCGCGGCGATGACGTGCATCAGCGGCCCGCCCTGGATGAACGGGAAGACGGCCTTGTCGATGCGCGCGGCGAGCTCCTCACGGCACAGAATCATGCCGCCTCGCGGGCCGCGCAGCACCTTGTGGGTGGTGCAGCACACGACATCGGCATGGGCTACCGGCGACGGCACGGCCCGGCCGGCGACCAGGCCGATGAAGTGCGCGGCGTCGACCATCAGGTACGCGCCCACCTCGTCGGCGATGTCCCGGAAGGCCTTGAAGTCGATCAGGCGCGGATACGCGGTCGCGCCGCAGACCACCAGCTTGGGCCGGTGCGCGAGGGCGAGGTCGCGGACCTCGTCGTAGTCGATCAACTCGGTGTCCCGGCGCACCGCGTAGCCGACCGGGTGGAACCACTTCCCGGAGAAGTTGACCTTGCTGCCGTGGGTCAGGTGGCCGCCGTGCGGCAGGTCCATCGCCAGCACGGTGTCGCCGGGCTGGATCAGCGCCGCATAGGCCGCCATGTTCGCGGCGGAGCCCGAGTGCGGCTGGACGTTGGCATGGTCGGCGCCGAAGAGTTCCTTGGCCCGGTCGATCGCCAACTCCTCGGCGCGGTCCACCTCGGCGCAGCCGCCGTAGTAGCGCCGGCCCGGGTAGCCCTCGGCGTACTTGTTGGTCAGCGTCGAGCCGAGCGCGGCGAGCACGGCCGGTGAGGTGAAATTCTCGCTCGCGATGAGCTGCAGCCCGCCGCGCTGGCGGGTCAACTCGCCCAGGACCACTTCCGCGATCTCCGGATCCTCGCGCTGCAGCGCGCCGAAGTCGGGACCCCAGAAAGTCTCCATGGCGCACTCCCTCACGTCGGCGACGCTGCCGGATTCGAGCATATGGCCAACGGGTCCCTACCTGCGGGCACATCGCCCGTGGGGCCTACGCCCGAGGGGACTACGCCGCGGCCCGGCGCAGACGGTCGCGGACCGCCAGCCACTCCTCGGTCTCCGGCGGGGCCTGGACGATGATCGTCCCCACCCCGGCGTCGTCCAGGCGGTGCAGGGCGGCGTAGAGGTCGGCCGCGTACTCGCGGGGATCGGCGCTGAGCACCTCGGCCACCTGCGCGTCGGCGAAGTCCTCGACGCTCTCGTAGCTGAGCACCGCCACCGGGCCGGCGAGGCTGCCGTGGTCCACGCTGCTCACCTCCTTGGCCATGATCACCCTGGCCTTCGGCGCGTAGTGCCGCCGGCCCAGGCCGGGCGAGGAGCGGGCCGTGCCGTCGACGACCTCGTCGGGCAGCGCGATCGCGCCGGTGACCTCGCGCAGGGCCCGCAGCCCCAGCGCGCCCGGGCGCAGCAGCTTCGGCATCGGCCCGGTCAGATCCAGCACCGTCGACTCGATGCCCCACGAGGCGGGCCCGCCGTCCAGGATCAGCGGTACCTCCGGCAGGCTGCGCAACACGTGCTCGGCCGTGGTCGGCGAGATGCCCTCCGAGCGGTTCGCGCTCGGCGCGGCCAGCGGCAGCCCGGACGCCTCCAGCAGCTTCAGCGCGACGTCGTGCGCCGGCACCCGGACGGCGATCGTGTCGATCGGCGCGCCGACCCGGGTGAGCTGCCTGGCCCGCTCCAGCACCAGCGTCAGCGGTCCGGGCCAGAACTGCGCCGACAGGTCGTTCGCGGCATCGGGCCATTCCTGCGCCAGCGCGCGGGCCGCCGCGACGTTGGCGACGTGCACGATCAGCGGGTTCCACAACGGCCGGTTCTTCAGCCGGTAGACCTCCGCGATCGCCTTCGCGGAGAAGGCGTGTGCGCCGAGGCCGTAGACGGTCTCGGTGGGGAACGCGACCACAGATTCCCGATGGAGCAGATCCACCGCACGGCGCAGGCCCTCGGCGTCCGGGGCGACAATCGTCACGCGGGCCTCGGCGCTCCCGGCAGCAGCGCGTCGACCAGCGCGTACACGGATTCGTCGATGTCGTCGCCGATCCGCTGGAAGGTCTGGTCGCCGCGGCCCCACGGGTCGTCGAGGTCGTCGCCGGGCAGCGGCTCGGTGTCGCCGCGCTGCCGGTCGGCGGCGGCGGCGAGCGCCGCGGCCCGCGCGGCGAACGCCGGCGGGTCGGTGCCGGCCGGCGGCAGCGCCGTCAGGTCAACCTCGCGCAGCAGCCGGGCGAGGTGGCCGAGGACGAACGTGCGGCGGGCCGCGTCGGGCACCAGCGCGTGGATGTAGTCGCTCTGGTCGGCCGTGGCGGTGAGGATCAGGTCGGCCTGGGCCAGGTGTGCGCTGGTCAGCTTGCGGGCCGTGAAGCCGTCGGTGCTGCCACCGCGCAACCTGATCTGCCGGGCCGCGGGCGGGTTCATCTCCTCGCCCTCGTGCCAGCCGCCGGTGCCCGCGCTGGCGCTGCGCAGCAGGTCACCGAGCGCCGCCTCGGGGTCGAGCTTGCCGAGCCGCTGCTGGGCGGCGAGCACGAGCAGCCGTTCGGCCATGGGCGAACGACAGATGTTGCCCATGCACACGTGCAGCACGGTGAACGCCATCGTCAGGCCCCCACGGCCAGGATGTCCGGCACCACGTCGCGGAGCTTTTCGAACGGCACGGCGCCGTCGCGGAGCACCCGCGGCACGTCGCCGGTGACGTCGACGATCGTGCTGGGCGCCGGGTCCGCCGCCGCGCCGGCCTCCAGATAGATCCGGACCGCGTACTCAAGCTGGTCGCGGGCCTCCTGCGCGGTGGTTGGCGCCGGCTGGCCGGACTTGTTCGCCGTGGTGACGGCCATCGGGCCGACCTCGCGCAGCACCTCCAGCGCCACCGGGTGCAGCGGCATCCGCACCGCCACCACGCCGCCGGTCTCGCCGAGATCCCACTGCAGGCTGGGCGAATGCTCGACCATGATGGTCAGGGCGCCCGGCCAGAACGCGTCGGCCAGCTCGCGCGCCGCCTTGGGCAGCGAGTAGACCAGCCCGTCCAGGGTGTGCCGGGAGCCGACCAGCACGGGCGGCGGCACCCGGCGGTCCGCGCCGCGCGCGTTCTGCAGCGCGGTGACGGCATGCGAGGTGAACGCGTCCGCCCCGACGCCGTAGACGGTGTCGGTGGGCAGCACCACAAGCTCACCGCTCTTGACCGCCTCGACGGCCGCGGCGATGCCGCGGTCACGCTCGGCCACGGCCCGACAGTCGTAGAGCATCACGAGATGCAGTGTGCCATGGCGTGGGTGACCTGCCCTACACGCGGCGGGCCGTCGCATATCGCGGCCGGCCCGCCAGATCCTCGTGGGCGGCGACATCGGCGAAGCGACCGTCGTTACGCAGCAACTCCACAACGGCCTCCGCGTGCACGTCATCGTGCTCGATGCCGACCGCGCCGCCGGGCCGCAGCAGGGCCGCGGCCAGCGCGATCACCGGCCGGATCAGGACCAGGCCGTCCGCGCCGCCGAAGACCGCCTCCGCCGGGTCGTGGTCCGCGACCTCCGGGGGTACGGCGGTACCGTCCGGCACGTACGGCGGGTTGCAGAGCAGCACGTCCACCCCGCCCCGGCACTCCGCCAACTCAGGATCGGCCAGCAACTCGGGATCGGTGACGTCGCCCGGCACGACGCGTACCGCCGGAAAGGCCGCCGCGTTCCGGCGCAGATAGGCGAGGGCCGCCGGCGAGCGCTCGACGGCGAAAACCCGGCCCGGCTCGGCCTCGTCGGCGACCGAGAGCGCGATCGCGCCCGTACCGCTGCACAGGTCGACCACCGTCGCGCCCGGCGCGGTCCGCGCGATCCCCCAGCCGGCCAGCAGCTCGGTCTCCGGCCGCGGCACGAAGACGCCCGGCCCCACGGCCAGCTCCAGATGCCGGAAGGCGGCCGTGCCGAGCAGGTGCTGCAGCGGGATCCGCCGCGCCCGTTCCGCCACCAGTTCGTCGAATCGCCGCAGTTCGTCGCCGCGCAGCGTGTCGATCAGCAGCAGCCGGCCGCGGCCCACCCCCAGGGTGTACGCGGCGAGCAACTCGGCGTCCACCCGCGGCGACGCGACACCCGCCGCGGCGAGTCGCGCGGCGGCCGCGGCCAGCGCCGGCGCTAACCGTGTCCGTTCCGTCCCCGCGGAGGGGTGTTCGTGCGTCGGCGTCACGGCATAATCATGGAACGTCGTATCTCGGCGATGACCGGCCGGGTCATCGCTCGGCGAACGGCGTCGGCAGGAGGGGCCTGGATGGCCGTGGCGGCACCCGTTCGTGAGCGCCGACGAGCGAGGCATACGGCTCGGCGTCTTGCCCGAGGCATCGGCGCCCAGGGCACAGGCACCCAGGGCACAGGCGTCCGGGGCACAGGCGTCCGGGGCACAGGCGTCCGGGGCATCCGCGTCCGGGGCACAGGCGTCCGGGGCATCCGCGTCCAGGGCATCCGCGTCCAGGGCAGCGGCGTCCGGGCGATCGGCGTCCGGGGCGAGTCGGCGCCATGAGTTGGCTGGACCAGCTTCCGGATTCGGTCGACGACCTGCGCCAGGCGGTCAGCCTGCAGCAGGCCGGCCGGTCCACCGAGGCGCTGACCCTGCTCGACAAGGTCCTCGCGGTCACCGCCGACCCGCTCACCCGGGCCTACGCGCTCATCCAGCGCTTCGGCGCGCTGATCAACCTGGGCCGGGTCGCCGAGTTCGCCACCGCGATGACGATCGCCAACAACGCCGTGCGGGAGACCTCCGACCCGTATCTGCGCGGCCAAATGCACGCGTTCGCGGCAATCGGCGCGCATCTGCAAAGCGCCCTGGACCGCGGCGTCACCCACCTCGTCCAGTCCTCGCGCGCGCTGGCGGCGGTGCAGGACGGCGACACCGAGACCGCCTGGGGCTGGCACGACCTTGCCATGGCGTACAGCTATCTGGGTTTTCACGGCCACGCGCTGACCGCGATCGAGCAGGCCCGGCAGGTCGGCGCCGCGGCCGGCATGGCGCCGGAGCTCTTCGCCGCGCCGGGCATCCGGCTGCGCAACGCGGTCTCGCTGGACCACCAGGGCGACACCGACGGCTGCCTGCGGGTGCTGCGCGACATCGACGCGGAGCTGACCCGCTACGTGGCCACGGGCGCCGACATGCAGCTGCGCCCGAGCCACCGGCCGGTCTACGGCTACGCGCTGGCCCGCCGCGCGGCCCTGGGCGAGGCCACCGGGACGAGCGCCGCGGCGATGCTGACCGGCGGCGGCGACAGCGTCCGCTCGCGCGACCTGCGCCACCTCGGCACGGTGTGCCTGGACATCGCGGCCGACCGGGCCGGCGAGGCGCTGCGCAAGCTGGACTCCGTACCGGTCTCGCCGGAGATCCTCGGGCCGGCCGAGCCGGCCCGGCTGCGCAGCATCTGCTACGCCTCGGCGGGCAACCACGAGGCCGCGCACACCGCGGACCGGTACGCGTTCCGCCTGGCCGCCCAGCGCATCGACCGGCTCCGCGAGGGCTACCTGGACGGCGTCGCCGCCCGCCTGGACGCCCAGGAGACGCAGCGCGACGCCGGCCGCTACGGCGACGAGAGCCTCACCGACCCGCTCACCGGCCTGCCCAACCGCCGCCAGCTCGAACGCTATGTCGCCGCGATGCTGGCCCGCGGCGAGCGCGCGGCGATCGGCGTCTGCGACCTGATCGGCTTCACGGCGGTGAACGCGCGGCACGGCCGGCACTGCGGCGACCTGGTCCTGCAGCGGATCGCGGGCGTGCTCAACCGGGTCATGCGCCGCGGCGACTTCGTGGCCCGGTTCGCCGGCGACGAGTTCGTGGTGGTGCTGCCCGGCGCCGGCCCGACCCAGGCCGCGGAGGTGTCCCGGCGGATAAGCGCGGCGGCGGCCGGCGAGAACTGGCAGATCCTGGTCCCCGGCACGCCGATCGGGCTGGCGGCGGGCTGGTCCGAGGTGGGCACCAACGGCCGCAGCCTCAGCGCCGCCCTGGCCGCGGCGGCCTCGCACCGTACCCCCGCCTAGCTACCCTCGCCCCATGACCGTCATCGAACTGGGCTTCATCACAGCCGACGGCGATCAGGAGCCGGAGCCACGCGGGCCGAGCCGGCGAGGCCGGCACGACCTGCGGCGCATGCTGGTGGCGCTGGTCGCCGTGTGCTGCGTGCTCACGGTGACCGGCTCCGCGCGGCCCGACCCGCGCGGGCTGCCCCAGCTCTGGAGCATCCCGTTCCACCAGGACGGCGACACGTTCTCGGTGACCGGCGACGCCGTCTTCGTGCTGTCCCGCGGCGAGGACACCATCAGCGCATACAGCCTGCGGACCGGCGCCCGGCAATGGGCGATCCCCGCGTTCTCGGACACCATCTGGCTGGGTTGGGTCACGGCGGGCGTCCTGCTGCTGCCGGCCGGCGACACCACCATCCGGTTCACCGCCGAGGACGGCTCGGAGGTCGCCCGCCAGGTCACCCTGGAGACCATCGCCATCGACGCCGCCACCGGGCGGCAGCTGTGGCGCCAGCCCGGCGAGTTCACCGTACTTTCCGACGACCGGCTGTTGCTGGCCGAATGGAACGACAAAGCCAGCGCGGTCCGATCCCTGCGAGCGGTCCGGGTCCGCGACGGCGGCACGATCTGGTCGCACTCGGCCGAAGCCCTGACGAGTTGGACGACCGGCAGCGGAACGGACGGCGCGCCGGCCGACCGGCTCGTCGCCATCACCTCGGACCGCTCGGTCAAGGTGTTGGACGTCGCCGACGGCGCGGTGGTGACCAGCGGCCGGATGCCGTGGGGACAGCACCCGGACTACACCGACGCGACCCTCACGCTGCAGGGCCACCGCATCTACGCCGACCAGATCGTGGGCGGGAAGCCGACGATCGCCGCCTACGAGACGGAAACGCTGCGCCAGCTGTGGCTGCTTGAGCCCGAGGAGCCCGGGGGTGCCTTCCCCTGCGGCCCGCTGCTGTGCCTCAACGGCCCGGACTCGACGGCCGGCTACGACCGCGAGACCGGCGAGTTGCGCTGGCGCCTCGCCGGCCTGCGAAACGGCTACCCGCTGCCGGGCGACCGGATCCTGGTCGATGACGACAACACCGGCGCGCGGCATCGCCTCGTCGACGCCGCCAGCGGCCGGGTGCTCACCGACATCGAGGCGGCAACGCCGGTGTGGGACTACCGGACCGGCGAGACGCCGTACCTGCTGGCCCGCACCCGGGAACCGGCCGACCTGACCTCGGTCAGCAGCTTCGACGCGCGGACCGGCGAGACGCTGCTCCGCGGCGCGATCGCCGCGGTCGACCCGGGCTGCCAGAGCAAGGACGGCCTGCTCCTCTGCGTCACCCTCGACCAGCAGTTGACGGTCACGGACGTCGGCTGATCTCCGTCTCGCCGGCCAGCCGGGCGGCCCGGTCGGCCTCCGCGAGGGCGTCCAGCACCGGGTCCAACTCACCGCCCAGAACCAGATCCAGGTTGTACGCGGTGAAGCCGATCCGGTGGTCGCTGATCCGGTTCTGCGGGAAGTTGTAGGTGCGGATCCGCTCCGACCGGTCCACGGTGCGTACCTGGAGCTTGCGCGCGTCGGAGGCGGCCGCGTCGGCCTGCTCCTGTGCCATGGCGAGCAACCGGGACCGCAGGATGCGCATGGCCGACTCGCGGTTCTGCAGCTGGCTCTTCTCGTTCTGGCAGCTCACCACGGTGCCGGTGGGCAGGTGGGTGATGCGCACCGCCGAGTCGGTGGTGTTGACGGACTGGCCGCCGGGCCCCGAGGAGCGGAACACGTCGACCCGGATGTCGCCGGGCTCGATGTGCACGTCGACGTCCTCGGCCTCGGGCAGCACCAGCACGCCGGCCGCGCTGGTGTGGATCCGCCCCTGCGACTCGGTCACCGGCACCCGCTGCACGCGGTGCACGCCGCCCTCCCACTTGAGGCGGGACCAGACGCCGTGGCCGCCCTCGGGCACGCCCTTGGTCTTCACCGCGACCGAGACGTCCTTGACGCCGCCCAGGTCGGAATCCTGCGCGTCGATGATCTCGACGACCCAGCCGTGCTTCTCGGCGTACCGGGTGTACATGCGCAGCAGATCGCCCGCGAACAGCGCCGACTCCTGGCCGCCCTCGCCGGCCTTGATCTCGACGATCACGTCCTTGGCATCGTGCGGGTCGCGCGGGATGAGCATCTCGCCCAGCCGCTCCTCCAGCGGCGCGAGCGCGGCGGCGACCGCCTCCACCTCGCTGGCGAAGGACGGGTCCTCGGCGGCAAGCTCCCGGGCCGCGGCCAGGTCCGCGCGGGCGGCCTCCAGCTCGGCGTTGGCGGTGGCGAGCGGCGCCAACTCGGCGAAGCGACGCCCGACCCGGCGCACCAGGGCCTGGTCGGAGTGGATGGAGGGGTCCTCCATCTGCTTCTCGAGCTGCGCGTACTCGTCAAGCAGGGTCGACAACCGGTCGGTACTCACGCCGCGCCTCCTTCAGTGGGACCAGCAAACACACGAACGGCGCCCGACCCCGGAATCCCCCGGGGTGGGCGCCGTCGAGGCAGCTACTTCTTCTTGGCCGCGGTGACCTTCGCGTACTTGGCCTGGAACTTGGCGACCCGGCCCGCGGTGTCCAGCACGCGCTGCTTGCCCGTGTAGAACGGGTGGCAGGCGCTGCAGGTCTCGACGCGGATCTCGGCGCCCTTGGCGGTGCTACGGGTCGTAAACGTGCTACCGCAGGAGCACACAACCTCGGTCGTGGTGTACTCCGGGTGGATACCGCTCTTCATGGTTTCTCGGTCCCTCTCGATGAATGGGTCGCCGGGTCGCCGTCGGCATCGACCCGCCCCGCTAGGGCGGACGACTCAAGCGTGAACCGGAACCTTTACTGGCCGATGGACCAGTCTGCCATGGCGCATGCCCTGATCTGAAATCAGGAGGCATTCCTGGGTCCGTGATCGACAACGTGAGCGATCCTCGAGGTATTCCCGCTGTTATCGTGCCGGCCTGTGAGTGAGGAATGACCAGACTGCTGATCACCCGCGGGCTGCCCGCCTCGGGTAAGACCACGTTTGCGCGCAAGCTTCAGCCGCAGGTCGTCCGGGTCAACCGGGACGACCTGCGGGTGATGCTGCACGGGCAGCGGCTCTTCTCGCAGCGGGCGGAGGCGCAGGTCACGCATGCCCAGCGGGCCGCCGTCGAGGCGCTGCTGCGCGCGCATTCGGATGTGATCGTGGACGACACCAACCTGCGGGCCAAGACCGTCCGCGACTGGGCCGAGCTGGCGGCGCGCTTGCACGCGACGTTCGAGGTGCACGACTTCACCGATGTGCCGCTCGACGAGTGCGTGCGCCGCGACGCCGAGCGCGCCGAGGAGGTCCGGGTCGGCGAGGAGGGCATCCGCCGGATGCACGAGCGCTATCTGGCCGGCCGGCGGCTGCCGCTGCCGATCCCGTACGTGGAGCCGGGCGGCCCGGGGCTGGTCTACGAGCCGGACCTCGACCTGCCGCCGGTCGTGCTGGTGGACATCGACGGCACGGTCGCGTTGATGAACGGCCGCGGCCCGTACGACTGGCACCGGGTCGGCGAGGACGCGCCGAACCACGCGGTGATCGCGGCGGTGCGGGCCATGCACGCCGCCGGGCACGCCATCGTCTTCTGCTCGGGGCGCGACGCGGTGTGCCGGGCCGAGACGCAGGCCTGGCTGGACCTTTACGTCGATGTGCCGTACGAAGGACTCTTCATGCGGCCCGAGGGCGACTCGCGTAAGGATGCGATCGTCAAGCGGGAGATCTTCGACCTGGAGATCCGCGACCGCTGGCGCGTCATCGGCGTCTTCGACGATCGCCAGCAGGTCGTGCGCATGTGGCGCGCCCTGGGGCTGACGGTGTTCCAGGTGGCAGAGGGAGACTTCTGATGGACGGGCAGGTGGGGAAGTATCCACGGACTTTCCACCTGCCCGACTCCCCCGGTGCCACCGCCGACGACAAGATCCAGCCCGATCTGTCCTGGTTGGATGGTGAACTCGTGGTGACGGAGAAGCTGGACGGCGGCAACCTCACCTTCACCCGGGACGCCATGTATGCCCGCTCGGTGGACTCGGGCACGAACCCGTGGGACCGCCCGGCCAAGGCGCTGTGGGCGATGACCGCGTACCGGATCCCGGACGACTGGCGGGTCTGCGGCGAGTCGATGTGGGCGCGGCGCAGCATCGCGTACACGGACCTGCCCGGCGTCTTCATCGTCTTCGGCATCTGGGACGAGACGAACACCCTGCTGGGCTGGGACGACACGGTCGACTGGGCGAAACGCCTGGAGTTGCCGGTGGTACCGGTGCTCTACCGCGGCGGCAGCCTGAGCGAGGCCCGGGCCGCCTGGGCGGCCCGGCACAACCCCGAAACCTCGGAGGGCTTCGTCGTACGCAGCG
>Ga0307515_10020086_pt1 | contig 11957 bp, 12 predicted proteins | sample 17_EM_MG_FD_194513 | JGI IMG/M metagenome (GOLD analysis project Ga0307515, IMG submission 194513) | Populus trichocarpa ectomycorrhiza microbial communities from riparian zone in the Pacific Northwest, United States - 17_EM | ecosystem: Host-associated > Plants > Roots > Unclassified | place...
GGAACAACGGGTCGGGCACCGCGGGGACCTCCAGCTCGGGGGACTCGCTCCTGCGAACCCCGATTCGCACGTTACTAATCCGACCAAAAGTAGGCCGACCCCCGAGCGGCACGTAACCGTTGCTACGAAGTCATTCGGCCGTGACTGTGGTCGGATTAGTAACGATCGGCACAGTACCGTGCGGATCTGGACCCCGCAGCGACCGGTTTCACAGGAGCGCCCGGACGCGTGCGGGGCCGCCGCAGGGTCGCCGCGGGGTCGCCGCGGGGCCGCCAAAATCGACATCCGGGCCTGGTCGTAGGCTGGGATACCGTGTTGGTACTGGCGATCGATACCTCGACCCCGGCGGTCACCGCGGGCGTCGTCGCGCTGGACGGCGACCGGGTCGAGACGCGCGGCGACCGCGTCACGGTCGATCCCCGCGCCCACGGCGAGCTGATCACGCCGCACGCGCTGGCCGCAGCGGTTGCCGCCGGTGTCACGCTCAAGGACCTTGACGCGATCGTCGTCGGCGTCGGCCCCGGGCCGTTCACCGGCCTGCGCGCCGGCATGGCCACCGCGGCCGCCTTCGGGCACGCGCTCGGCGTCCCGGTGTACCCGGTCTGCAGCCTCGACGCGATCGCCGCCGACGTCGTCCCGGGTCAGAAGCCATTCCTCGTGCTCACCGACGCCCGCCGCCGAGAGGTCTACTGGGCGGCCTACGACGCGTCCGGCGCGCGCACGCACGGCCCCGACGTCCAGCGCCCGGCCGACCTCGAGACCGACGTCAAGACGGCGGCCGGTGACGGCGCGATCCTCTACGCCGCCGTGCTCGACGTCCACCCGATCGAACCGCGGTTCCCGTCGCCCGCCGGCCTGGTCAAGGCCGCGCGGGCCGCGCTGCTGGCGAAGGAGTCACCGGCCCCGCTGACGCCGCTCTACCTGCGGCGCCCCGACGCCGTCGAGCCCGCGGCCCCGAAACGGGTGACCACGCCGTGAGACTCGATCCCCTGCGCCGCAAGGACATCGCCCGCTGCGTCGAGATCGAGAAGATCCTCTTCCCCGGGGACGACCCGTGGAACGCCCGCGCATTCCACTCCGAGCTGGACATCGGCCACTTCTACCTCGCGGCCCGCCCGGACGACGGCGACGAGGTCCTCGGCTATGGCGGGCTCGCGGTCGTCGGGCGGCGCCGCGGCGAGTACGAGGCGACCGTGCACACCATCGGCGTCGCGCCGGAGTACCAGGGCCAGGGGATCGGCAAGGCGCTGCTGCGGGCCTTGCTGAACCGCGCCGACGAGTACGAGGCGCCGGTGTTCCTCGAGGTCCGCACGGACAACACGACCGCGCTCGGCTTGTACGAGCAGCACGGCTTCGAACGGCTCGGCATCCGGAAGCGCTACTACCAGCCCTCCGGCGCCGACGCGTACACGATGGTCCGCCCGGCGCGGACGCGAGACGAGGTGGCGGGCTGATGTCGCGCATCATCATGGGCATCGAGAGCTCGTGCGACGAGACCGGCGTCGGCCTGGTCCGCCTGCACGACGACGGCGCGGTCGAGCTGCTGGCCGACGAGGTCGCCTCGAGCGTCGAGCAGCACGCGCGCTTCGGCGGCGTGGTGCCCGAGGTCGCCAGCCGAGCGCACCTGGAGGCGATGGTCCCGACGACTTCGCGCGCGTTCGAGAAGGCCGGGCTTTCCCTGTCCGATGTGGACGCGATCGCCGTGACTGCCGGGCCGGGCCTCGCGGGCGCGCTGCTGGTCGGCGTCTCCGCGGCGAAGGCGTACGCGACGGCCTTGGACGTCCCGCTCTACGGCGTCAACCACCTGGCCGGGCACATCGCGGTGGACACGTTGCAGCACGGTCCGTTGCCGACGCCGTGCCTGGCGCTGCTGGTTTCCGGTGGCCACACGCAGCTGCTGCGCGTCGACGACATCGCTTCTTCGATCACCGAACTCGGGTCCACTGTGGACGACGCGGCGGGCGAGGCGTACGACAAGGTCGCGCGCGTGCTCGGCCTGCCGTACCCGGGCGGCCCGCCGATCGACAAGGCCGCGAAGAACGGCAACCCGTCGGCGATCGCCTTCCCCCGGGGCATGACCGGCCCGCGCGACGCGAAGTTCGACTTCTCCTTCTCCGGCTTGAAGACGTCGGTCGCGCGCTGGGTCGAAGGCGCCCAGCGGCGCGGCGAGGAGATCCCGGTCGACGACGTCGCGGCGTCGTTCCAGGAAGCCGTCGCGGATGTCTTGACGGCGAAGGCGATCCGCGCGGCGAAGGAGCAGGGGATCGGCACGATCGTCGTCTCGGGCGGCGTGGCGGCGAACTCACGGCTGTCGTCGCTTGCGGCCGAGCGCTGCGCGGCGGCGGGCATCGAGCTGCGGGTGCCGCGCCCGAGGCTGTGCACGGACAACGGCGCGATGATCGCGGCCCTGGGTGCGCACGTGGTGGCGGCCAAGCGCCCGACGGCGGCGCTGGACTTCAGCGCGAACCCGGCGCTCCCGGTCGAGGTCGTCTCGCTCTAGGGCTCGTGAGTGGTAGTGAGGGTTCTGGTGGCCGTGAGGTGTCGATGGAGGATCCGGGACGCTGAGTGGCCAGATTCCTCCATCGACGAACGCAGAGACCCCTGGGCCTACGAAGCCGCGGCGTGCCGGTGCGCCGGTGTCCCGACTCCGAGCAACTCCTCGATCGCCGCGACGGCCAGCACCGCCGCATTGCCTTCGCCGTAAGGGTTTCCCACCTGAGCCGTCCGCAGCTCGCCGCTCAGCAGCCGGGCCGCCGTGTCGGCGATGCGGGCCGTGTCCGTGCCCACCAGCCAGGCGCACCCGGCCGCGACGACCTCCGCGCGTTCGGTGACGTCGCGCAGGACCAGCACCGGCGTGCCGAACGTCGGCGCCTCCTCCTGGATACCGCCCGAGTCCGTCAGCACCAGGGACGCCAGCCGCAGCGCGCGGACCAGGTCCGGGTACTCCAGCGGGTCCGTCACCGTCACCCGCGGCAGGCCGCCCAACGCGGCCTCCACCTGACCCCTGACCTGCGGGTTCGGGTGCGCCGGGAACAGCACCTGGACGTCCGGGTGCTCGGCGACGATCAGCTGCACCGCCGCCAGTGTCCGCTCCAGCGGCTCGCCCCAGGACTCGCGGCGGTGCGACGTCACCAGCACCAGCCGCTCGCCCGCCTCCGCGATCTCCATCTCCAGCAACGCCAGCGCCGTGTCGCGCGCCGGGAGGTCACGCGCCGCGATCTCCAGCACAGCGTCGACGACCGTGTTGCCCGTGACCGCGATCCGTTGGCGCGCAACGCCTTCCGCGCGCAGCTCCGCCGCCGCGCCGAGGGTCGGCGCCAGGTGCAGCGCGGCCAGGCGGGACACCATCTGCCGCGCGCCCTCCTCCGGGAACGGCGCCGTGAGGTCGTGCGTGCGCAGCCCGGCCTCCAGGTGCACCAACGGAATGTCCAGCCAGAACGCGGCCAGCGCGCCCGCCAGCGTCGTCGTCGTGTCGCCCTGGACGACCAGCGCGGCCGGGGCGTGCCGGCGCAGCGCGTCGTCGAGCGCGGGCAGCAGGCCCGCCACGAGCTCCGCCTGGCCGCCGGTGACGCGCGGTGGGACGTCCAGCCACTCGTCGACGACCAGGCCGAACGGCGTCAGCGCCTGCTCGACCATGCCAGGGTGCTGACCGCTGTGCACCAGGATCGGCCGCAGCGCCGGGTGCGCCTCCATGGCCAGTGCCAGCGGCGCGAGCTTGAGCGCTTCCGGGCGGGTCCCGGCCAGCAACATCACATCCACCCCGCGGTGCTCCTTCTCCACATGGTCCAGTGTCCAGGAAATTTCCGTTACCGCCGGGTCGCCGGCGTGCGAGGGGCACACGCCGGCGACCTCGGCCTCAGTGCTCCCGCGCCTGGGAGAGACGGCGGTTGCGGCGGTGGACGGCGATCAGCGCGACGGTCCCGAGCAGGACCAGCAGCACGCCGACGGCCAGCCACCACCCGATGTCGGCCCCGGTGGCGGCGAGGGTGCCCACCCCGCCACCGGCCACGCCGACGCCCGCGCCCGGCATCTTGTACATCCGGTCCTCGCTCAGGCCGTGCGGCGGTTGCGGAAGATGCGCGTGCCGATCGGCACCGCGATGGCGCCGAGCAGGCCTAGCCCGATCCACAGGCCGGCGCCGGACGCCAGCGGCATCGGCGGCGCGGCCGGGCCACAGGTCGCCGACGACACGATGACGTCACCCGAGCCGAGCGCGCCGACGACCCCGCCGAGCAGCTTCACGTGGAGGGCGTTCACCGTGAGGCTGGCGTCCTTCTGGATCTGCTCGTTGAGGATGATCGTCGCAACGTTGACCAGGCCGATGGACACCTTGATCTGGGTGTTCGGCGCCGGGTTGGCGTCGACCGCGCCCGCGCTGCCCAGGTTCGCGCCGACCAGCGTGGTGCTGCCCTTGACGCCTTCCTGGGTGGCCGTGCAGACGGCTTCGACGGCCTTCACGCCGACGTTGCCGAGCGCGGCCTTGAGCAGCGGCAGCCCGACGTCGGCGGTGGTCGCCTTCGCCGTCACCGCGCCGGAGTTGTCGTCGCGCTTGGCCTCGGTGGTGATCACGTCGGCGGTCAGGATGCCGGCCGCGTTCGCGCTGGCCAAGGTGTTCGTCGTCGGGCCGGCGGTGTTCGCGGCCGCGAGCGGCCCCACCTTCACGGCGGGCTGGCCGAGCAGCGTCACATTGACGTTGACGCCGTACGCCGAACCGTCGCCGGGGGCCGCCGAAGCGGGAGCCGCGCCGGCGAGCACGACGCTCGCCACGACCGCGGCGAGCAGTCCGCCGCGTCGCACGAGGGATCTCTTCATCAACTGGTCCTCCGAATTCGCTGAGTTTCTCGGGGGCTAAAGCGGGACTGCGGGTACGGATCGATCCGGCTCGCCTCGAGTCGGCACGCGAAGGGACTATCGCCAAGACGGCCTCGAATAGCACATAAAATTCACCGGATCACCGGATCGGGTATTGCTCGTGAACGTCTCCGCAGGTCGAATCCCGCATCACCCGGACGGCCTAGCAAGTTCGCGGCCGAAACTGCCGAATGGCCCGGGGTCCGCAGCTTGAATCAGAAATCGACGCCGAGAGGAAAGTCGTGGCCGTAGCGAGCGCTCCGAACGCAGGGATGGCGAAGTTTCCGCTGGTCGTGGCGCTGGGCGCGCTGGCGGTAGCGGGGGCCGTGGTGGTGCTGGCCGAACGGTTCTACCGCGAACTGGAAGTACGGCTCGCCGGCGCGATCCTCAACGTAATCACTACATCGGGTGTTTATGTCGCCGGTGATCGGGAGTCCGTTTACTTTGGGTTGAGCGGTGCTGCTCCATTCGGGTTGAGAATGACACCGGAATGTTCGTCGGCGTTCCTTTTGCTGCCCCTGCTCGTTGTCACGATGGTCATGCTGTACTTTCGGCCGGCCAATACGCGCCGGTTGTTCTTTTCCCTCGGCATTTCCGCGCTTGTCGTGGTTCTGGTGAACCAGCTGCGCATTCTCACGATCGTCGGCCTGGTCCACTGGTTCGGCACCGACGAGGGCTACTACTGGGGCCACACGCTGCTCGGCTCGATGGTGAGCGTGTTCGGTGGCGCCGTCTCCCTCGTGCTGTTCGTCTGGCTGGCGACGCGCAAGCCGAAGGCCGTCAAGACCGGAACCACCGCATGAGCGTCAAGGTCCTGCTGGCGATCACCCAGGCGTTCGCGCTGACCATGAGCGTCGCGTTCCTGGTCTACGTCGTGCTGATCGTGGTGCCGTACCTGCGCCGCAAGCCCGGCCCGGTCGGCGACCCGGCCGACTTCACGTGGCACTTCTTCGTGCCGTGCCGCGACGAGCAGACCGTCATCCGCGACACCGTCCGCTACCTGCGGACGACGTTCCGGCACGCGCACGTCTGGGTCGTCGACGACGACTCGGAGGACCGCACCGCCCGCGTCGTCCGGATGCTCTGGCGACGCCACGGCGGCTACGACCCGTACCTGCACCTCGTGCCGCGCGTCCGGCCCGAAGCCCGCACCGGCAAGGGGGACGCGCTCAACGCGGCCTACCGGGCCCTGAACGACTGGATGGGGCCGGCGGCGGCCCGCGACGACGTCGTGGTCGTGGTGGTCGACGCAGACGGCCGCCCGGCGCCGAACTGCCTGGAGGTCTGCGCGGCCGGCCACCTCTTCGGCGACCCGGAGATCGGCGCGGTGCAGCTCGACGTCCGGATGAGCAACGTCGACACGCCGCCGCCGACCCGCAACCCGGTCGGCCGCTGGTTCGGCCTGAAGCTCGCGCAGCTGCAGGACCTGGAGTTCCGGACGGCGATCGCGGCGATCCAGACGTCACGCGGCTTCACCGGCACGATCTCCATGGGCGGCAACGGCCAGTTCACGCGGCTCACGGCGCTCGACTCGATCGCCGGCGTCGACGAGCAGCCGTGGCGCGGTTCGCTGCTGGAGGACTTCGAGCTGGGCGTGCACCTGCTCACCGAGGGCTGGCGCACCGGGTTCACGCCGGATTCCCATGTGGCGCAGGAAGGTCTGTACAGCCTGCGGCGGTTCCTGGTGCAGCGCACGCGCTGGGGCCAGGGCACCATGCAGTGCGCACGCTACCTGCGGCGGATCTGGGACTCGCCGCACGTCAGCACGCTCGGCGCGGCCGAGATGATGTACTACCTCGCCCAACCGTGGCTGCAGTTGCTCGGCTCGTTGCTGTACCCGATCCCGTTCCTGCTGCTGATCTTCGGCACCGCGGGCGACCCGGTGCAGATGTGGACGTGGTTCACCGGCGGCGCCTGGATCCTCTTCGCCATCTACGGCTCGTTCGGGCTGCTGCCGTTCCTCGTCTGGGGCCCGATCTACCAGCTGAAGTGCTTGCGCAGCAAGAACGTCCTGCGCGGCATCGGCCTGGGTTTCGCCTACGCGGCGTACATCTACACGTTCTACGTGACGTCGTGGCGTGCCTTGTTCCGGCTCATCCGCGGCCGCAACGGCTGGGCGAAGACACGCCGCAACACCGAGCAGGCGGCGGGAGCGAAGGTCGCGCTCGACGCCTGAAAGCCGTGAAGGCCTCCTTCCCGGCTCTTATGGCCGGTAAGGAGGCCTTCACGGCTCTTGTCAGAACGCGGGCAGGAACCGGACGTCGTCCGCCTTGACGAAGGCGATCCGGTGCCCGAACTGGATCTGGACGTACTTGAGCTTGCCCTTCACCACCACGTGGTCGGCCACGTCGAACGTCGTCGCCGAGTAGTACTCCGAGCCGACCACGCCGGCCGACGAGTACTTCTGCCCGGCGGACAGCGTGTACGGCAGCGGCGTGATGGTCTGCACGGTCACGTTCGCCGGGTAGGCCTCGGGTTCGGGGTAGGCGCGCCCGTACACCGGAATCGACGCGAGCCCCGGCTTCGGCGTCACGACCAGGCCGATCGCGGGCTTCGCGACGCGCGCGTCACGCGGGTTGTGGAACCAGCCCTGCTGCCCGAGGTACCAGATCGCCGTCCAGTCGCCGCTGGTGCCGGCGACGGCGTACTGCTGCCCGGTGGCGACGCGGCTGCCGACGTCGGCGACGTCCATAGTGGACGGTCCGCTGGCCGGGTGCAGGCCGACGTCGACCAGCAGCGGCGAGGACTCACTGGGCTGCGAGTGCAGCACGACGGCCTCGGAACCCCTTGCCGGGCAAGGCGTTCCGGCGGTGTCGCAGCCGGTGAAGGCGGGCTGGTTCTTCGCGAAGTCCGGGTCGATGGTGACCAGCGACGAGCCGGGTCGCCCGAACCCGCCGAGCGGCGCGCCCATCAGGTCGAAGTAGTGCGACCAGTCCCAGTAGGGGCCCGGGTCCCAGTGCATGCCCTTGATCGTCGACGGGATCGTGCCCGGCACGTTGTCGTGGCCGATGATGTGCGCGCGGTCGAGCGGGATGCCGTACTTGCGCGCGAGGTAACCGACAAGCTTGGCGCTCGACCGGTACATCGCCTCGGTGTACCAGGTGCCCTTCGCGGCGAAGCCCTCGTGCTCGACGCCGATGGACTTCGCGTTGACGTACCAGTTGCCGGCGTGCCAGGCGACGTCCTTGGTCGGCACGTGCTGCGCGATCAGGCCGTCGGCCGAGCGGATGGTGTAGTGCCAGCTCACGTACGTCGGGTCCTGGGCGAGCTTGAGGACGCTGTCCCAGTAGCCCTCGGTGTCGTGGATGACGATGTGGTCGATCTTCTGGCTGACCGGCCGGTTGGCGAGGTCGTGGTTGCCGTAGTCGTTGTTCGGAAGTTCCTGGTAGGGCGCCGGGACCGACTCGCAGGCGACCTTCTTCGGGCACTCGGTCGCCGGCGGCGCGTCGGTGCGGAGGCCGAGCGTCTTCAGCTGTTGCGTCGCGGGCGTGAGGCCGGGCGTCGCGGCGAGCGTGACCTGCTGGCCGTCGTCGGTCGTCCGGGCCATGCCGGTTTTGACCGTGTCGAAGACCTCGTCGGCAAAGGTCTGCGCGGCGGTGGCGTCGGCGGACCCGCTGTACCGAGCGACGGCGCCGTACCAGTCCTGGGCGTTGCCGCTGCTGATGCCGAGGTCCCGCTGGTACTTCGCGAGGAGAGCGGCGCCGCCCCGGATGTTCTGCTTGGTATCGGTGCGCAGGGTCTTCGCGTCGGTTTTCGTCAGCGCCGCGGCTTCGTCGACGGTCTGCAGTCCGGCTTGTGGCGGCACATCGGGCCCGGCCTGCGGGTGCAGCGCGGGCCGCGCGTCGTCACCGCGCGGGTCCTCGCTGCCCTCGTCATGGTGGCTGCCCGCGACCCCGGCTTCCCGCAGGTCGGTGAGGTGCATCGGGCCGTAGCCGGCGGACGTGCTGGGCGTCCCGGCGTTGAAGTCCCACCGGGACTCCAGGTAGGAGACACCGAGCAGGACGCTCTCCGGAACCCCGAACTCACTTGCGGCGGCGGCGAAGTCCCGCTGCCGCTGGTCGGTGGTCGCGGCGTGGGCGGGCGCGGTGGCGAGCCCGGTGAGCAGGGCGACGGCGGCGGCGAGGGCCGCCGTTCTCGGAAGGGGACGGGACGACATGGGCATAAACCCCCAGGGTTCAGGTGCCAGACCGTGAGAACCTAACCAGAAACTCACGCCGGGGGTAAGGGGCCTCAACGCCCGCCTGGACCGCCCATCCCCGTCCTCGGCCGTCGACCGCGGACCGGGCCTGCCGGTTCGTCGTGGTTCGGCCGCTCTTCCCCCAAGGTCGGAGGACATGCCAGTGGCAGTCCGTCGGAGAAGAGGCTGTCGGACTGCTCGAACCGCACGCGGCGCTTCCCGGCGGCAGGCCGCTCACGAGCGTCGTTATCAGCCCAGTACTGGGCGAAGGACGTCCTGACGAGGCCGAACAGCACGCCGGTCACGCCGTCCATCGTGCCGGCGGCCAGATGATGAACCGACGCGGCGACATGATCGGTGCTCGCCGTGTGGAGCAGGCCGTCGATCTTGGCGTACTGCTCGCCCATCGCCAGCCAGTCGTCTCGACGGGATTCGGACATGGTTACCTCTCGTCCCGGTGGGGATCGCGGATGCCGGTCCAACGCCGGCTCGAGACGCCCGGGTTCCGGCCGGCCCCCGACTCCACCCGATCGGGTAAGACCCCTCGTCGTGGCGAGGAAACGCGGCGGACCAAAGGAGCCGGTCAGGGCCCGTCCGGCCGCGGTTCGCACGCTCAGGACCACCCTCCTTGCGAGACTGGCACTCCCGTGGCTAGAGTGCTAATCGCACGGCCCGACAGCCCCGGCACCCGCGACGGCGGGGGTGGTAGAGCCGTAACCACATCCTGCCAACGCTTTCGACGACCGTGGAGGTCAACCCGGTGAGCGTGAACATCAAGCCGCTCGAGGACAAGATCGTTGTCCAGACGAGTGAGGCCGAGGAGACGACCGCTTCCGGCCTCGTCATCCCCGACACCGCCAAGGAGAAGCCCCAGGAGGGCAAGGTTCTGGCCGTGGGCCCGGGCCGGATCGACGACAAGGGCAACCGCGTCCCGCTCGACGTGAGCGTCGGCGACGTCGTCATCTACTCCAAGTACGGCGGCACCGAGGTCAAGTACAACGGTGAGGACTACCTCATCCTGTCCGCCCGCGACGTGCTGGCCGTCATCAACTGACGTCCGCTCGCAGCGCATGACGCCCCGGGCCCCGCACCATGCCGGGGACGGGGCGTTCTTGCGTTCCAGACCCACCGAAAGGTAAGCGGAACACGCTATGCCCAAGCAGATCAGTTTCGACGAGGACGCTCGTCGCGCGCTGGAGCGCGGGGTGAACAAGCTCGCCGACGCGGTCAAGGTCACGCTCGGCCCGCGCGGTCGTCACGTCGTGCTCGACAAGAAGTTCGGCGGCCCGACCATCACCCTCGACGGCGTGACCGTCGCCCGTGAGATCGAGCTCGACGACCCCTTCGAGAACCTCGGCGCCCAGCTCGCCAAGAGCGTCGCCACCAAGACCAACGACGTCGCCGGCGACGGCACCACGACCGCGACCGTGCTCGCGCAGTCGCTGGTGAAGGTCGGCCTGCGCAACGTCGCGGCCGGCGCCAACCCGACCTCGATCGGCCGTGGCATCGAAGCCGCCGCGGCGAAGGTCATCGAGGTCCTCAAGAGCAGGGCGACCCCGGTCAAGGGTCGCGAGAGCATCGCCCAGGTCGGCACCGTGACCTCGCGCGACGCCAACATCGGCGCCCTCCTCGGCGAAGCCGTCGAGAAGGTCGGCGAGGACGGCGTCATCACCATCGAGGAGTCGTCGACCCTGGCGACCGAGCTGGTGATCACCGAGGGTGTCCAGTTCGACAAGGGCTTCCTCTCGGCGCACTTCGCGACCAACCCGGAGGAGCAGAAGGCGATCCTCGAGGACGCCTACATCCTGCTCGTCCGCGAGAAGATCTCGTCGCTGGCGGACCTGCTGCCGGTGCTCGAGAAGGTCGTCGAGGCCAAGAAGCCGCTGCTGATCATCGCCGAGGACGTCGACGGCGAGGCGCTGTCCACCCTCGTGGTGAACTCGCTGCGCAAGACGCTCACCGCGGTCGCCGTCAAGGCGCCGTTCTTCGGTGACCGCCGCAAGGCGTTCCTGGACGACCTCGCGTTCGTCACCGGCGGCGAGGTGGTCTCCGCGGAGATCGGCCAGAAGCTGTCGGAGACCGACCTCGGTGCGCTGGGCAAGGCCCGCCGGATCGTCGTCACCAAGGACGACACCACGATCGTCGACGGCGGCGGCGCCAAGGACGCCATCCAGGGCCGGATCGCGCAGATCCGCAAGGAGATCGAGGCGACCGACTCCGACTGGGACCGCGAGAAGCTGCAGGAGCGGCTCGCGAAGCTCGGCGGCGGTGTCGCGGTGATCCGGGTCGGCGCGGCCACCGAGACCGAGCTGAACGAGCGCAAGCACCGCATCGAGGACGCCGTGGCCGCGACCAAGGCGGCCGTCGAGGAGGGCATCCTGCCCGGCGGTGGCTCGGCGCTGGTGCACGCGGTCAAGGAGCTCGAAGACGGCCTCGGCCTCGAGGGCGACGAGGCGACCGGTGTCCGCATCGTGCGTGACGCGCTGTCCGCCCCGCTGTTCTGGATCGCGACCAACGCGGGCCACGAGGGCGCGGTCATCGTCAACAAGGTGCGGGAGCAGAGCTGGGGGCACGGTTTCAACGCCGCCACCGGCGAGCTGACCGACCTGCTGGCCGCCGGCATCGTCGACCCGGTCAAGGTGACCCGGTCCGCGGTGGCGAACGCCGCTTCGATCGCGCGCCTGGTCCTGACCACGGAGAGCGCGATCGTCGAGAAGCCGGCCGACGAAGAGCCGGCTGCGGGCGGCCACGGCCACTCGCACTGACGCACAGCACGTCCGAAACGGGGCGGCATCCCTCAGGGGTGCCGCCCCGTTTCGTGTTGGCCACTCCGGTCAGCGTGTTGGCCGTTCGCGGTGGCACCGCGCTGTTTCCGGAGCCCGCCGAAGCATCCGGAGTGGCCAACACGGCGACGGGAACGGCCAACACG
>Ga0307515_10020087_pt1 | contig 11955 bp, 2 predicted proteins | sample 17_EM_MG_FD_194513 | JGI IMG/M metagenome (GOLD analysis project Ga0307515, IMG submission 194513) | Populus trichocarpa ectomycorrhiza microbial communities from riparian zone in the Pacific Northwest, United States - 17_EM | ecosystem: Host-associated > Plants > Roots > Unclassified | place...
CGTACTTTATAGGATAGGACGTGTTATAGTTTATTAAGCAGTATAAGTAACTATGCGTCTAATACTATATAACGAGCAAAAAGAAGTACTAGGGCCTTCCAGAGTACTGCGATTACTAGATAGGGATGTAGATCCGAAGCTTACCTGAATTTATAGCTGGCAATTGGACGGAGCTTATAAGAAAGCTTAGGGCAGAATACTAAAAAAGTGACTACTTTCGGCAGATGGAAATAGTAGAATTCTTAGAAGCTTATATACGGTAGTATAGGGATAATCCGCTAAGTAGCGTACGCGAGTACTATAGATAGTTTATATTAATCTTCTAGAGAGTTGCGGAGGTAGGTAACCTAGAGAACGGTTAGTGAGGATACTGGTTTACAAAAGGACTTCCGCTTAAGTATTAAAGATATACTATAGCTAAAACGGGAGCTAATCTAGATAGACGAGAATTCTTTAACTTTTATTAGCTATAGAGAGCTATAGAAGATAGACTTAGTTTATATAAGGGCGCAGATTGTTTATTAAAAATGGACCCTAAGGAGCAAAGCCTTCATTAGCTGGTTAAGCAATTCTATAATTAGCAGCTAGTTATAAATAAAGATGCTACCCTTTAACTGCCTACGATCTTTCAGCTAAATAAGACAGCCAACGCCTGTTAAGCCAGCCAGAAAACGGACCTAGTTAGACTAAGTATACACAAAGAAGCCCTAATGCAGCAGTAGTTACCCGCTACGGATTAGGCTATAGTTTAAAGCCTAGTATAAGGATATAGCCTAGTACTAGGATATAAAGACTAGTAGAATAGTACCTAACCTCCGTAGGACTCTTAACTTCTATAGGACTCTTAACCTCCACAAGGCTTTCAATATCCGTAAAGCTTTTAATATCCGTAAGATTCTACTACCTTTAGATAGCTGTAGCGGGACGTATGAGGTTAGTAAGGTACGCGAGGATAAGGCCAGCGGACATATTTTAGATGCGGAGGAAGTTACCGTTTTACTAAATATAAGTGTTAAGGCTTAAAGGATCTTATTTAGTAAGGACTTATATATCTGTCTAATTAAAGAAGACTAATAGCTAGGATATACAATTGACCTAGACCTAAACTCCCGTGGCTCGGTAATAAAAGATAACTAAAAGGTATTAAGAACTGGCTCTATACATACTAAGGAGTAAACCTAGATAGACCAAAGAAAGAATAGACGCAGTAATAGGCCTTTTATAACAAAGCAGCGCTAAAGATTAGTGATAAGAAAAGTATAAACTAGAAAGACTATTATTAGAATCACCTAACCCTTAAAGATAGCTATATAACTAGGATAGCTATAAAGCCGTAGGAGAACAATGTACAACTAGGAGATTACGTCTAGATTAGGTTACGGCCTATAGAGAAGGCAGCTGAAGCTAGGGAAGACTATTATTAAGTAGTACCTATAGACGGATTGTCCGACCCTTAGACGCGACCTTAGAGATAACCGTATAACTAGGCTCTGTAGTAGGCTCCATAGGAGGTATAAGATGTTTGACTAGGGGATAGTTAAGTTCTAAGGTGGGGGAGGGGACGTAGGTAATAACCGCGTAAAAGATTTCTATTTATCTGCTTAATTATAGTATTCCCTAAAGCTCTTTTTTTTATTTATTTTCTTAATCGTAACGCGTTAAGACGCGTTAGTCGCGATAACCTACTGCAAAGATATTAGCTTAGCTTACCGCCTGTCGCCGAGCTAATAGCGATTTTCTATCCCGGGGATGGAAAATCCTAATTAGTCTATTTAGCAGTAAAGCCGGCAGAACTCTACACCGCCCCTAAAATTTGAGGATGTAGCTACATGATAAGAACAGCACTAAGAGCCTTAATTGATTGCACGGATACAGAGCCGATTATATGACGCAGAGCTATATGCAGAGCTGTACGCAGAGCCTTAATTAAACGACTACATAGAAGCCTTGGTCAATTAAACGACTACATAGAAGCCGTGACTAGTTAAAGAGTTAAATTAAGCCAGAGCCTTAATACCAGTATGTTACGTCACTATATCAAATCAGTCGAATGTCGTTAAATTAGAGCCTTTAACTAGGCCGACTTTATTCCTTATTTAAACGACAGCTAATTATAGCTCTGCTACTGCCACCCAAATTCAGTACTGCACTAGCTACATAACAAGAACGGATACCGTAATAAGGAAGGGACTTATATAAAGGCAGTAGCACGATATCAATAACAAAGTACCGCGTGCTTAGGCTATCCTTATACGACCAAAGATAGGACAAAGCCGTATCTAGCTAAGCTAGTAAAGGACTTTATTAAGGATTGCAAGGGAAATAGAAATTAGACGTATAGGAGCTAGCGCTTTTCCTTAGAGGTCGTCTTAATAAAGGACTGTGTTATGGATATAAGGGCAAGGGATATACGACGGAGGTAGTTATAATAGCTGAGAAGCTGCCACTAGATAACACTAAGGACGACTTAGGTAAAGTATAGGACCAGCAGGACAATAACAAAGAGACTAAGAGTAAAAGATAACCTTAAGAAGGCTTTTAAGCTAGAAGAAGATTAAGAATACACGAGTATACTGCTAGCAGCGGGAATAAAGAAGTAGCCGTAAAAGCCTAAGGATACACCGAAGAAGCTAAGAGCAAGGACGGTTTAGAAAAGGAAGAAAGCAGCTATTAAGGATGTCCTATAAAAGCACTAGGCCTATAATAGTAGTTTAGAGGAAGCTACCATTAGTGCTTATAAAGAAGGAAGCCTTAAGATAGGTCTCTGGATTGGACGTCTAGTAGACACTGAGAGCCTCAATCGACTACGGATATAGAGCCCTAATTAATTAACTACATAGATATAAAGCTTTAATAGAACGGCTACACAGCTAGAGTCTTAATCGATTATCCGCAGATGCAGAGCCTACAGATATAGAGCCTAGGTTATACGTATAGCAAAAGACGCCTTAAGTCAAGCCAGAGCCTTAGTCAAATCTTAATTAGTTAAACGCCGTCTCCGCATATAAGTCAGGACAGTTAGAGCCTTTGACCGGGCTAACTTTTTACCTTAATTAAACGACCGAACGATTAGTTGTAGCACGTCGTCGCCGACCAATTAAATAGTCTTTGGCCAGCAGTTAAGGCAGCTATATACATATACACACGGACACGGACGTAGATATAGACGCAGAATATGCAATACAGAGCTATTAATGCATAGCTAGACGCGCAGCTAGATATATAGCTAGATACAGGGCCTGATATAGAGCCACGGACAGCCTTGATTGACTGCCTTACTGCCACCGCTATTGCTGCCACTATTCCGTCCGGCTATTTTGTCCCTGCTGTCTTAACCGTCCTAGATTTGTACCGCTGCTAGGGCTATTTACTGCTAAATCTACTAGGTCTGTCATGCTATTCTATACTGCTATTCTAGCCGATCTGTTCTACTGCTGCCGACTAGCTATTCTACCGCTGCTACTACTACCATTACTATTCCGACTATTCCGTTTTATTATTCTAATTGTTCTACTGCTACCATTCTTACTAACTACTACTAACCGTCTGCCACTACCGAGATTTCTGCTACTAAAAGTTCTGCTACTAGATGTCCTACTGCTTAATATATAGACCAAGTTCTTCTACTAACTGTTCTATTACTAACCGCTCTACCACTAACCGTTTTGCTTTGTCTTACTGCGCCAATAGTCTACTTTTTACTATTACTACTACCGTTACTATTACTGCTGTTACTGCTGTTACTGCTATTGTCATTTCTGGTTTACAGCTATTTTGATTACCGCTAGTAGGAAGGACACTATAGGATAGTTTTATAGGAGGGCTGAGGATAAGGTTACCTGTGTTCTTTTAGGGATATGCTTTCCTTTTTCTATTTCTACTTTTACTATTCTTTTATTTGGCTATTCTTCTATAGTATAGAACGTTAGGGGACAACGTTCTTAGTAGGGGAGGTATATAGTGGGGTGAAATGGACCACTGCTTAGTGCCTTGGCATTTTCCTGTATATATTAAGCCTTCGGCTTCTCTCCTTCTCTCGATCACAACCTACCAGAATACATTCTTTCCTTTCTTCTTACTAACTGCTTTCCTACTAATTAATTATAACTGATAACCGACAGACCGACCGACCGACAGACCGACAGCACTATGACTTTCCTATCTGAGAGTGGTCGTACCCTCCTATAGTAGTAGGTCTTAGTAAGACAAATCTAACTAATTAGACAACTTTAACCGCTGGTTAAAGTTCTTTAATATTTAATATTTTATATAACTATATTATATACGCTATAATATATTTTAAAGTTCTTTTTAATTTTAAGCTTCTTACTATTGTTTTTCGTGTATTTATATTAGGTAGTAATAGTTTGCCTTTATATTGCATCTATTTAGGTAAAGTAGGCCGCAAAGGATAGTCTTTATAGAATTCTTTTACTAGGGAAGGCGCGTTAGTCTTAATCTATATATAGGTTTCCTAGGTTTATATTTTATATTCTTTTTACTTAATAAGAAGTTTAAATCGTTTAGATTATATTTTCCATTATATATTATTAATTAAGTTAATAAAATAAGAACTGTTACTATTATTAATAATTATAAAAGGTAGCGGCGGCATTTCGCGCGTTATAGATTTGTCTTTTAAAGGTTATAACAAGCTTACGCAAAACGCTAAGTATATTTTTATCTTAGTTAGTAGTTTAAGTTTATAGGTATACGGGCTTGGTTTCTTCTTAATTTAGTATAGGCCTATAAACTTTTAATTAAGTTTCTTTAAGGACCGTTAGGTCTTTAGGTTTTATATATTTAAATTAACTATATTACCTTCCTTAAAGTCCTATATAGGAGCTCGTCTCATTTATATACTATTCTTATACCGTTTAGGCGTACGCTAATTTGCTTTATAATAGTTCTGTTAATTACTTTGTTTAATTAGTAAAGTTATATATATTAATAAGCTAAATCCATTTAATTATAGATTCTATTATATTAATTTTAGGTTATAGTTTAAATCTAAGTTAAAGGTCTTATCTATAGGTTATATAGAACGGCGTTACGCCTATTAATTTGTTTATTGTATTATTTACAGTAAACTTAGTTAAAGGCAGCTATTTTTCTAGTTATCCTATAGGTATGAGTATTATAGTTATAGGTATTATTCTATAATCATATTTACAATTTTAGTTTAGCTATCTATCTTTATATAAAATATAATTTTGAGTTATATTTATATGTCTAATTGTTTATATAGGGCTTACTAAAAGTCTAAAATAAAATAGATTTCTTAGTTAGATATTATTAAATTAGGAAGTCTATATCCCTTACACGGATAGGGTGCTATATTTTATAGCCCGTGCGTAGGGTTAAAAATATTAACATTTTGGTGTCCAAATGTAAACCTTTAGTAATATGGTAGAACAACTTACCGCCCGCATATACACCTTATTAATTGGTGCGCACGGGCCACATTTTATAGGGCGTATCTATCCGTGCAAGGAATAGCTTAAAGACGTACTTAATAAAATATTTAGTTACTAATATTATATTAATTAACTCTATAGAAATTACATATCGCATTTTATAAGATGGTTAATAACTACTATAATATTTATAAATCTATTACTGCTAGGTAGGTTAACTGTTAGTTACACAAGGGGATATCACGTAGCTACGGTTCGTAGATAGTATAATAATTGTTCTGTGTTTTCTTCTTAAAGAAAGGGGTGAGGAACTTAAGGTTCCTCACCACGCTAGTACCGCGGCGGCACGTGACGGCAACTTGCCGCACGTAACGGCAACTTGCCACACGTGACGGCAATATGCCTTATATACCTTTATTCCCAACACTAGCAACTTTTCTTTTGTGGTTGCTATATATATATATATATACCGCTTAACTAGCGGAACAAAATTAATCCTCCTTACTTACTATTGCCATTGTAATATAAGTCTCGCTATCCCAAAATTTGCCTCTTAGCACGTGGTGCTTTTCTTAATTATAAGTTGTGGGTAGGTATCGGAGGTCCAGGTTAGGCTTAGCATAACCTCGGGTTACGCACGACCCCCCAAGGTCCGCGACATATCGTCCAAATATCACCCCCCCCTTTTGGTAGTGGCCCCTACTTTTTAGACGCGTTTTTGAGGCCTAGGTTAGTACTGGGTTAGTATAGAGGTCCTTAGCGCGCGCCCTCGACCTCATTGTCGCCTCGACAATCCCATTTTCCAACCCTCTTCTGTCCTCGTGCCCGCGCTAGCTCCTAGCTTACGCGGGGCTTCTAATTTTATATAGAAAGGCCTACTATAATTCTAATTCTATAATATAGAGCCCTCTTTTCCCTTCTCCTTTGATATTTACGCGTTCGGTAGCTCTATTTACCCGTGCCGCGCTTACGCGTCTTCCCCCTTACCTCTTGCAGATATGGAGTCTTTTAAGAATCTTCTTACCCTACGGTCCACTTTACGGTCGAAAGAAGCCCCCCTAGCCTCCCCCCCCTATAGCCTCTAGAGCGAATTTAAGGCCTAGACGGCGCGGCTATAGGATATTTATAAGGCCTAGCGCTTAAAGAATACTATAAGGGCGTACGAGCCAAAGCAAAAAGAGTAAGAAGACTGGTGCGCGAAACTAGAAGGCAATACGGACGGCGCCTGGGTAATAGAAGATAAGCTTTACCTATTTCTAGAGCAGCAAGTTATTAACCGAGAATTATAGGCCGCTGGCTATTAAAAACAGAAGTCAAAACGGAAAGAGATGTGGAAAGATGATAAGCGAGCGAAGAAGAGGCAGAAGACGGCAGGAGGGTAGCTAGGGGGGAAGGCAGCCGTAGGGGCAGCCGTAGCCGCAGAGGAAGCTATAAAGGACGAGGAAGAGATATGGGACGAGGAGGCCCTAGACGCCCTATTCAATGAGATAGTCTAATACTTAGTTGTAAATAGCTACGTCTCCGCTATTACTGAGCTTTATATATAGTAATTGGAAGGTAAGGCCTTATAGCCGCTGCGGGGGGCGAAGCTCTCGGCGATACTAGATAGCGTCCGCCGCGATGAGGACCGGATTCAACGCGTTAACTTTATTAACCAAGGCCTATTTATAATTACTAGCGGCTACGACGTTAAAGGGCTTAAAAGGGCAATTACTTAGTGCTGGAAGACGGGCTCTAAGATACTAGGTTTAGTCAAATCTTACCTTTAAACTGCAGCCGAGTATTTATTAGGTTTGTATATTACTACTACTATATACCCTATCCGGTCCGTACGGCTGCCGTTTTCTAACCCGTTTCTTAGGCCATACTACCATTACCTGGGGTAAAAGTAGACGGGACGTTTAGCTTACTAACCTTGTCCTTATTAAACTAGAGAATAAAGGGCCTAAGCCGGACGAGCTAGCGCTATATATAATTATATTAATGATATAGGGGAAGCAGAACTAGCACGGCAAGGTTAAGTATATAGGCTGTATACGGAACGCTAACCCTATCCTCTACCCTCTCTCTATAATAGCCTTCTACTTCTTTAACCGCTAGGGTAAGAACAGTGCTGAGAGCTTCCTATCCTTTTAGCAGCTAGAGGACTACTATAACCTATACGTCTTCCCTAGCAGTATTAAAGTACCACAACGGCCGTTAAGCTATTATACGCAGTTTAAATAGAATAAGAAGATGTTCTAAGGAGTAGGGATTTACTTAAAAGAGAAGACCTATAGCGCCCGTAAACAGAGCGTCTAGTATACCAAGCTTAGCAGCATTAAAGAGACCTAAATTAGACGGGCCGGACGCTAAAATATAGACGCGATAACGGGAGCCTACCTTAGCTACCTACCCCGTGCGTTTATATGGTTAATTGCTAGCTTCCTAAAGGAAGGAAAGGGCTACTTTCTCCCCCACGCACAGGAGGTGCTAGAGGAGGCCCTCTGTTTAAAGATATGGCCTAAGACTAACGTCTAGCTAAAACATATGGAGACCTACCACCCAGATAGGGCCGATAATGAGGTCGTACGGCTTAACCTTACGGGTTTAGGATTTCTACGCCTCCTTTACGTGCTTAGGGTAATCCTATTACAGGACTTAGTAATCCTATATAAGCAGTTCCCGCTCCACCCCCTATAAAAGGACTCCCTCTTTAGCTATAAGGAGTACTAGAGGTTTGCCACACGGGTAGAAAGCTCGCTGGCTAACGTAGTTACGCTAAATAAGCTAATAATGCGGAAATACTAGCCCGCCCATAAGGCCGTAGCTAAGCTAAGATATAAGGCCGCAATCTTAGAGATTAAAGGTATTTAATTACACGTGTATACAATCTTAGAACGCCTTAGTAAGATAGAAAGGTTATTAGTATTATTTGTACCTGCACCTATATAGATCTAGTAAGGAAAGACAGGTATCTAGATAGGGCCTACAGAGTCCGTACATTCACCTTTAGGCGGGCCTACGCCGTCTACTATAATATCTACCATATCCGCGCCACCCGCTTAGCTATCTATAATATCCGCACCGCCTATTTAGCTGTCTACTATATCCGCACCCCCCGCTCAGCCAATACCCGCACCCCCCGCTTAGCTATCCACTATATCTGCACCCCCCGCTTAGCTATCTACTATATCCGCACCGCCCCTACTAGCACAGGCGTAAGCAGATACTTAACCACCTCTCCTATTTATTTTTAACCCGTAGGCGCCGCTAAGGAAATATAAGATGCTTTGGGGCGGCAATTTAGTGTTCCAGCTCTAGGCTAAGTGGACTTTAGGGCTAGCGGGTGGGCCGTTAATCGAAGCTCTTAATCGCTACTAGGGGGTACGCTGGCGGGTTAACGGCGAGGCTATGTTCTATAGCCGTCGCCGTAGGATAATTAAGGATATAAGACGGCGCGTAGAAGATAGTATAGCAAGAGATGAGAGATAGGCTATTAACTAGCTGGAGCAGCTGCGAGGCCGGCGTTCTTTAGATTAGCTTTATAAGAATATTTAACTACTAGCCCTTAGGGCGGGGGGGAGGAAAAGAGAGAGAAAGGCTCCGTATTAAGCAGTATATATATATATATAATACTATCTTACTACAGGACTACTATAGTAACTGAGACGCCTTAATATAGGATTACTATAGTGACTGAGACGCCTTGATGTAAGACTGCACTATAGTAACCAAGACACCTTAATATAGGACTACTGCAGTAACCGAGACGCCTTAATATAAGACTACACTGTAGTAACCAAGACGCCTTAATATAGGACTATACTACAGTATCCGAGACGCCTCAATATAGGACTATACTCTAGTGACCGAGACGTCTTAATATAGGACTGCATTACAGTAACTAAGACGCCTTAATGTAGGAGTAGAGCGCGTTTAGGTGTTGTAAATTCAGAGTAACATTACGCGACCGTCTAGAAGTACCGATCTAACATACATTATGTACCTTTTCGCCCAAAATCGCGTGCGAAGGTACTCAGGGGCGGTCGCTGCGCGACCTTGTGCGGGGTTCGGGCGCGTTATCAGCAGGGGTGGCCCTAACCTCGTATTAACCCGGGTCGTAACCGCGCCAAATCAGCCCCCCCGATATGTGATAGATATTTACAATGCACGTGACCCGTGCACGTGACTCGTGCACGTCCTACGCCTCCGAGAATACAGATTATCTGACAATATTATTGTCGCTTATACTTACTCTATAATACTATATTGCGTTAAATCTATACCCTATACCGCCTAGCTAGTATATAAAATAACCTAGAAGCCCCTATGTCTATAAAGGACCTATATACTATATTTACCAAATAAATAGAGACTCCGTAATAAGCTTTTGCGAATACTCTTACTTACTAAGAAGTTTAACATTATAAGTTAATCGAATCTCTAAAAAAAGAAATTAAAGAGATTTGCCGAAACCCACTATTTACTATACTATTACCCTTACCCTTACCGGTATTAACCTATAAATACTAGGTAAAGAGAATATGTTTAAAACTGGCTCCTTAACCCCAAATTTGCCGACTAGTACCTCTATAAAGAAGTTAACCAAATATCTCCTTAATCCTCCTGCCTATTTAAGTAAAAGAAGTAAACTATAAAATTAAGTTATCCTGCCTTTACTTCCATTTAAATACCGTATATATATATATACGCCTATAGTCCTTCTGCTTATAGTATAATTTATACCCTAAAGAAATGGCGAGACGTAAAGAAAAAGATCTAGGTGCTTTACCTTAGGGCCCTAACCTAGGTCCCCTACTAAGGCGTAAAGGAGAGCGGAATACTATATAGTAAGTTTAGGTTATTAAGTAGAATAGGGAATAAAAGGCTTATTATAGACTTATAGGGCGTATACAGTTAATCTATTTAATCGCTATACCATATAGGTATTGTATATTATAGTTATATGCCGTATAGAAGGAAGGGGAAATGCTAGAGGTAGATGCCGTTAATTTAAATAAACTAACGCGTATATATATGTATAAGACGTGTATAGCTATACCTTAAGCCTTTTTGCTAGGGCTTACCCTCTTAGCGAATTTTTTTTACACTGCCACCACGTCGCAACGCTGGTCGCTGCGTAGCTATATATATCTCTCTATATTTACCTTAGCAGTCTAGTATAAATGTTAGATAATCTATATTCTCTGTAGCGTAGGACGTGCACGAGTCACGTGCACGGGGCCCGTGCTTTGTAAATATCTTTATCTAAGCCTAGGGGCCCTAGGTTAAGACACAATTAAGATTATTAATTAATTAACCCATTTCATTAATAAATAGCTCTATATAAACTATCTAATAGTTATAAGCCCGGTCCGCCGACACAAGAAGCTATTTAGCTATTACTTAATTATTTGAAGAAATTCTACCTTATCGTCACAAGACGACCCTAATTGAAATCCTACCTCAATTATCACAGGACGAGATTCCACGAGATTCCACGAGATTCCATAAGACTCCACCTTAATCGTCAAAGGACGATCCTAACGACGAATTCTATCACAATTCATATCTGCCTATTAGTTAAATAACTCCACTAATGTTAAGTTTGACTACCACAATCATCCTTAATAAGCTAAAAGACTAGAAGTAATAGATCTGGCAACTACAAGCCCTTATAAACAAATAAATTTAGGCCCATATTAACCCAGATAAGGAAGCACCTTAACGAGATCTACTATAAGAACTACCCTATCCAGAAGTTATAGATTTTAATAAGAATGCAACCTTATATGTATAGCTCTTAACGAATTAACAGAGGGCGTACGAGAATAGTAGATAATACTACAACTAGGATATAAAGTATTTCCTAAAACAAGAAGAGCACCTTTAAAAGATTCGCACCTAAATTACGTCCATAGTATCGATTTAGAAGAAGCTACTGCTTAACCCTTCTTTTACAGTTAAGGAATAGATATCTTGGTTAAAGGAGAATATAGAACCTACCTTATTATTTATTAGGAAAAAGGTACAATACTAATACACGGAAGCTCTTAAGGGGTTTAAACACTTATTAAAATTAAATTAGTAGTTAGATTAATAGGAACATATAATAGTACTAGGAGAGAAGTATAAGATCCCTTAAATGTCCGATAGAATCTAGCTTTAAGAATTAGCAGAAGTTATTTAGCCTTTTAGCAACGCCTATTATATAAAGTATACTACTAAATTAAATAACCCTTAGAAGTTAAGATCTTCTAAATACTATAGAGTAGCAAAGGAGCTACAAGAAGGACTTAGAATACCCTTAAAGAAAGCCAATACTACTATAAAAGGGAGTACCTTTAATGCAGACTTTGCAGAGTAAGCTATAATGGATTACTCTAATACTACTAAAGGTCTAGGGAAAGGAACCTTAGCATATACTAGACGCTTAAAGAAAGCCAGGTTACTAGTAGATAAAAAGACGTCCCGTAAGAAGCTACTACCTATATACTTAACGTATAAAAAACAAAGACATTCCCTATAGGACTATTAGTATTTATTTAAAAATAAA
>Ga0307515_10020088_pt1 | contig 11955 bp, 6 predicted proteins | sample 17_EM_MG_FD_194513 | JGI IMG/M metagenome (GOLD analysis project Ga0307515, IMG submission 194513) | Populus trichocarpa ectomycorrhiza microbial communities from riparian zone in the Pacific Northwest, United States - 17_EM | ecosystem: Host-associated > Plants > Roots > Unclassified | place...
TTTATTTTATCATAACTGGTTCCTTACTTTAGAACTCTAAAGACTAGTTAGGGTTTTCTAGTGACCAAAATATTAGGTAGCAATTGCTTTTCAACATAAGATATTCACCCACTCTAAACTATAAAAAACCTTTTTCTCTTTATAAGAAAGAGGGTGTGGTCACCGTGACATTAAGTGCAATAAACCTAAGGATGATAATTTCACTTGATTTATTAAGTTCCAATATCATCCAATTCAGTTGGACCAAATACTTTATCTAGTTTGACCTGGTTAAACTACATAAAACTCTAACCCAATTTAATTAGAGTTGAATACGAAGACAAGTGAGGGGTTCACTCACTCTATCACTTGACTCAACTCTAACCTGATTTTTTAACTTATTTTATAAAATTGTAATTTTATTTTTAAATGTAATTCATGTATTTTTATCTTATGATTCATTAAGAGTTTTTATGGTTTTATAAAAGGATTTGGAGATTAGACTCTATTTTATGGTTTTATGATTTATTGATGAAGATCTAATTTATTTTTTAAAATTAGATTTTATTTTTGTAAAATTGATTTAATAAAAACAAGATCATATCAAATACCTAGTAGGTAATTTTCTAGTAAAAAAATTCATTCAATCAACCCGATCTAATTGTGTTAAAGATTGAGATGGGTAATGGATTTAAATATTTTGAGTCAGGGGAAAATAAAGCAAAATCCAACCCTAACCCTACTTATTATCATCCTTACTAAAATCATTAGGCTCACCTACTAGTAATGAATTCTTTGTCTTATATTTGTAAAAGCTCATAGATTCAAAACCACAGCGGTACGTTACTAGTAAAGGAATAAACATTTGTATAATATCAAATGAACATGTAAACATTAAGAATAGAGTAGCAAAAATTTGGCATGAACCTTTATGATACCATTTGTATTATGCTTGACATTTTGTTAGCAACTTCAATCACAAATTCAAAGACTTATATATACAAAAAGATTTGATGCGGATGTGTTCTGAATATTTAAGGCACAAATTTGATTTTAGTATGAAAGAATGTGTAAGTTGGACCCAATATATCAAAAATGACTTTAGCAGGATTAAAAAAAAAATGATCATTTTTTTATGATGGTGTTCACTGGTATGGCAATATAACAGTCAATATATCTTTATCATTTAATCATGTTCGGAGAGGTGCTCATGTAATACATGTTTTCGCTCTAGTGTAATTGACATTTTATAAGTGTAATAGTTATTAGATCAAGCGAAGAAGTAAAGCAAATGATTTTATTCAACATGAAATAATTTGACATCTAAAAATTCATGTTGAATTAATAATTAGCAGGGATAGATCAAGAGATTATATTGTAATGTTGTTCGATACCAAACAAAAAGTTTTTCATATCAACACCCCTATAAAACCAAATGTTATCAAATAAGTTAGATGGGTAGTCAAATCGAAAGTAAAATCTTACACGTGTGGTAAATGGTAAACATTTCATCGACCATGTTCACATGTTCTTATATGTTGCGTTGAGAATCACTTAGACTTTACTTAGTTTGTTGATGATCATTACACGATTCAGAGCTACAGATCAACATATGGCTTGACATTCTATATATTATCAGATGAGTTAGAATGGAGTGATTAAATTAGACCTTAAGTAAAAGCAGATTCATCTAGATGGAAACTCAAGTGTGGTCGATGAATGTCAACTCATTTACACAATGAGATGGATGTAATAAAAGGGTATGCATATTATAGATGTCGCATATGCAATGAGACCACCCATAATAGGAAAACATTTCTTGCTCGACAATGTATGTTAGATAACACATTTATAATATACTTTGTTGTTGCTTTAAATCCATTATCATGTTTTTTTTATATAATATTAAATTTATCAAATTTAATATGACACATGTGTACTATTACATAGAATGTCATGCACGTGAGGTGACATATCGTCTTCTTATGAGGGCATACACATTGTGAGGATGACATGCCTGGATTATGATTATTTTGATGAAGAGTTTGGGTCATAGTACATGTCTACCAAGCCTACTGAAACTTTTTGTATTGTGGTTGCATGATAAACATATATCAGAGGATGTATTTGCCAAGATCGTAATTATATTTAACTTCAATTAATAATTTAATTACTGAACACTCAATGTACTTTTTTTTACTTATGTTTTAAATTGTTTTGCAAGATAAGGTTAAGTTTTATTATTGAACACATAAGCGGATGAAACTACATGATCGAGTTCAACCATATATGTTCTAGGTTGGTTTTTTATACATTAGTTGTCTAGATCACATCAAGCTTGACCACAACTTGACTCACTACTGATTGAGCGATGGAGATATAAGGCTCATATGTTCTATCTTAGACATGAGGAGATGACACTCATAGTGTAGGACATTACAGTTCTGTTTGGACTTCATATCTATAAATGGGCAATCATATCTAGTGAGGTGCGTAATCAGGTTGTGTTATACAAGCGTGCATTTGGATTATCACCCCCTTTTACTAAATTGAAGGGGGTAGTATACGCCTTAAATAGCTTGAGGATACATTTTTCATACCATTGAATGATGCTAATGACGATGTATTGCGCATGTATACATTAAATTATGATTTGAATATGTTAAGTATTTGTTAAGTATATATGAATTAGTCTGATAATTGAAAACTTATATAGGTATGTTAGAACGTATATATTATATATGTTTGACAATGTTCTATTCACAAATCTCATGAGGAGTGTTGTTACTCATTTTTGGACCCCACGTGATGGAGACGTTGTATACCTCTTTTGAACTGAGTGTATGAGTTTAACTCATGTTTGCTGGAAGATTGACAAAAGCAGAGAAAGAAATATTTTTTTTCAAAACCCTATTTGAGCTGTTTTCTGCTCTCTTTATTCTTTCCCTTTGCTGCCAAAATTATCAGGTTTCTTAGACTGACTAGGGGTCTTCATAATGCTAAATTCGTTCCTTCGTTATCTTGATTTTAAGGTTGGATAAATCCCTCAAATTTTGTACTAAAAAAAACTGATTCTGCTGTTGTCGCAATTTTTTGTTCCAAATTAGGCTCTGATTCTGACTTGGTTTCATACGATATCTGACCATCCTAGCTATGTTCTGTCACTCATGACATGTTGAAAAATTGACCTACACCTTTATTGGGTCCTAGGGATCACTGATCTTAGGGCAGACTCTCAGTCAGATTTGGATGCTCGGCTTTGTCAGATCAAGAACCTTTTTGACCAACTAGATTACTGCCAGATTCTGTTCTTTAAAACAATTTTATCTCAATTCGACTCCTTCATCAAAGTTATAGTCCTGGACGCGTAGATAAATTTAGGCTTTTGAATCGCTTGATTTCGATATCAGAAGCTCAAGATATTCCCGTTTGAATATCTAGTGTGAAAGCAGGGATTCCTGCCGCGAAAAGGATTTTTGCCCAAGTTTGCAGGGACACAATTGCAAGATGCTTAAAGATTGAAGACCAATTGCAGGCCAATTTGAAGCCCTTTTATGGACCAAGGACCAAATGGAAAAAGGTGTTAAAATAAGGGAGCTGATTGAAGATAAAATTAGAAGAAATTTTGCCGGGTGACGAAATTGAAGAACAGGAATTAAATCAGAAAAGGAAAAACAATGCCTTCCCGTCTGCAATTCTTTCTTTACTTTTTCTCTGCACAACTACCCTGGTTATCTACTTTCCTTTTATCTGCAAACCACGTTTTTATTGCCTCATTTCTAAGGGAGCAGCTGGTTCTATGGAAGGAAAGAAAAGAATGCACCATCCTCTAACTAGGAAAGAAATCACTGATGATCACAGAATCAGAATCAAATATTCTGGTTTCCTATTTTTGCTCACCCGAGATTACACCCTAGAGTTAATGTAATATTTGTTTCCTAAATAAAGCCATGTATAGGCTATATAGAAGCCTCGGCTGCTGACCTAAAGAGGGGGGAGGACAGCAAAAGAAAGACAAGAAAGACGCAAGAGAGAGGCAGTAGAAAAAAACGCAGAAAACAGAGAGAGTTTCTTTCTTGCATTCTTGCGTTACTGTGAGGAAAGAGGAGAAAAAAGACAAGACGGGGAGGGAGCTTTGCTGCTAAGCCTTGACAACAACGTTCGTTTGGTTTATATTTTAGTTGCTGCAGTAAAACATTTCAGTGAGACCTGCAGTGCTTGAAAAAAACGAGAGGCATGAGTCAGGGGTTTTGCTCTAAACTTTGACAGCAACGTTCGTTTGGTTTATATTTCAGCTGCTGCAGTAAAACATTTCAGTAAGACCTGCAGGTACTTGTTTTTGATGTTTAAAAAACTGTTTTGTCTTCTAGCTTTGCACCTTCATTTTCTATCTTAGCAACAAATTTCCATGCTTGCCCACTGTTCCTCCCATATCTTTGAGTTAAGAATTTTTTATTTATGTTAGAGTCGCGTTTGTTTTGCTCTCTTATTGAGAAGAACTCTAAACTTTAAGGGTCTTCATTATTCCTTCATTTCTTTATCCGAGTGCTCTCTGTTAGAACGTTGCATAGGAATAGTTGGCTTATAGGCGCAGTTTGTTTTTTTACATAGACAGAAAAAATAAAAAAAGTGAGGGAGAGCACTTGCTAGTTAAGGGATTTTTGTTGGTTTTTTGGCAGATTCGTGGGTTCACACTGTCCTGTGCTTTGCTTTGCAGAAATAAGATAGCAGGCATTTTCCTTTAGCCTTAGTATTTACTACACGTTCCTGTTTTTTTGTGTGAAAAAAAAAACATGGCAGTGCTTAAAAAAAAAAGGAGAGGCGTGAGTCAGGGGTTTTGCTATAGGATTGGGTTCAAAGGGTTGTTTTTTCATGTGATATGGACTTACTTTTTTTCTGTCGAAAATAATGGGTCATGCTATGTTTAGGTTATGAGTGATTTGATGGATCAAATTCTATTTGATGAGTTTTGGCTTTAGAGGGCTTTTCTTTTTTTATTTTTCTCCTGCTTTATTTTAGCTGAAATGTTTAAGGCTTATGATTTTTTTTGAAATATATGTGATGACTTGTTGTCTTTATTTGTGATTACCGTGATGCTTATGTTTCGATCAAATAAAAAAATGTTTTCTTGTGTGTTGCATACGGCCAATACCCTAACATGTTTTGAACGCTCTTTTTTTATCAAAAAATATTGGAAGTTTCGAAAATGTGTTTTCGCATGGATTTCTTAAACACAACAAAAATTATTTTCTTGCATTTCTGGATTTTACAACATGTTTGTAAAACTCCAAAGGGTATTGGCCAATATTCCAAAAAAATAAAAATTTTATTTTGGAGGGAATTCATATATTATTCACCGTTAATTTTTGGATAAAGAAATCCCAAAGGGATGGATATCCAAAATATTTAATGGGAATAACTTGTTATTATTCACTATTAATATTTGGATAAAGAAATCATAAGTGGTAAATGTCCAAAATAATTTTCTAGGAATAATAAGTCACCATAAATTCTTGAAAGAAGCCTTGATTATAATCGAGGACATTTAATTTTTTTTTACTCCACGGTTTACGAGCCATGAGAGTATAAAACACTAAGGCAAAAATAGGCTTTTAAAGCGCCCTAAATTTCTAAATTTTTGTCCCTCTTCCTTGCGATTTACGAGTTGCAAACTCTTGAAATACTAAGAGGAAAATGAGCTTTTAAAGCACATGGAACCTCCTTGGATTTCTATCCTAATAAATTCAGTTTGAATCAAACCTAGGGAAACTGATGGGATTAGAAAACACCAACACCATAGCATTTATAAAGCAAACCAAACACCAAGCAGCTTACCTTAGGTAGGGCGTACTAAGGGTGCTAATACATTCCCTTTACGCAACCAGTCTCTTGCCTTAGAATCTCTGAAAGACCAGTAAGGGTTCCTAGTGACCAAATACTAGGTGGTGACTCCGAAATCAATCGAGAGTTGCCTCTCCGCCACGCTCCGCCGCGAGGGTGCGACAAGGAGATATATGCCTTTTATTTATCTGATGCTTCTAGAGGATTTTAGTGTGATCGCTATATATAGTTGGGGTTGACACGATCAAAGAGTTGATGTCTTATCCCAAGTGCAGGAGTGTCAAAGTAATAAATAACCTGGCAAGATCGGGGTTGATCCACAGGGAGGTCAACTATATAAATTACAAATAATATATATATATATATATATAATAAAACAAAGGATTAAATAGAACTTTGAGATGTGAGATTAATGTGAGGATTAAACAATGATAAAAACAATTCTCAAGGTTAGAGGATCCACTAATGGTATTAGAAATAAGTATAGTATAAACTCTTTTCACTACTCAACTGGAAACCACACACAAAGAAGGTTCCAATCGGATGATTTATCCTTAATAGTTCATTATAAATTTTAGCATGATCATATTAATTATCTTATTTTAGTAACACCATACTTTTAAATATTGTCAGGAATTCATGATGCTAACTTATGTTAACAACAAATCAAGTTCCTCTCATAACAACGATGTCAGCCGAAGACTATGAAGGATCAATCATTTATTATACCAAGTGTTATACAACACAAATCTAGATTAATCATTTAACAAGCAAGGTATTACTAAGATAAAAAGATAAGACATATTAATAACAAACTTTCTTGGATATAAACATTGAAGTCCATGTTGAGTTTATATTATATGTATTCTAACACCATTGGTGAAACCTTTTCACCTTGACAATATTAACTTAGCTAGACATAATGAAGAATAAGAACATAAATAAACAAGATAAGAACATAATTATGATATAAGTTAACTAAGAGTAGTAAAGGAAATGAAAAGCATAAACAAGAGATTAATGAAAATATAATATGAAATAAAACTTGAACATTACACAGAGAGAAAGAGAGAGCAAGTAAGAAAATGATCTTGATCTGAAAATAAAGATGCCTAAATAAATGGCAAATGCATCCTTTTATAGGCTAAAATTTGAAACTATTCATTTGGTAATTGATTATTGATGTAGTGGCCAACTATTGATTTAGTGGACTTGGTGGACAGCAACACTCAAGCATTTTAGCTGGATGAAATGACATTGATGAAATCAGAATTTGACAAAGTGTTCTTCATGAAAGTTCTTGGCAATCGTCTCCTCTTTCCACCCACAACATTTCAGAGCATTTGGATCACTACAGCTCGAGATATGACTAAAATACTGAGTAGTGCTTCTGGTGGATATGGTGGATAGCTCTCAAGCTCTTGTCTAGATGAAATGTCATTGCTAACATCAGAATTGGAGCAGGTGGTCTGTATGAAAGTTATTGCAAATTATCTTATCGTTTCACCCACTAAATTGGACATCATTTGGCTTTTTAGAACTCCATCTATGGGTAAACTTCTGAGCAGTGTTTGGGCTGGATTGCAGGACAGATTCTGACTTCTCTTTTGTGGCCAAGCTTTGAATTTGAAAATGGCAGATTTAGGTCTTTCACTCTTCATGAACATTGTAGGCATATGTCTTAACTTTCCAGAATAATAAACCAAACATCAATCCAAGGTCCACAACTCTAGATATGATCAAATGACTGAATGATGTTCCAGTTTGATCCAACATCTTTTCTCTAACCTTAGCCCTTCCTTTGTCTTTTTATTTTCAATAGTTAATCACATCAATCAATCCTTTGAATTGTAAGATTTGCCTACATTTAAAATGAGCATTTACCATAAATTAAAGTTATCTTATATTATCAGACTTGTTATTATAAAACATGCTTATGTTAGGGAATTTAATGATACTTTAAGTGCAATATGATGATATAAAGCCTTAATAAGAATGCACTTTTAAGTACTAATCACACCCCCCAACCAGCTTCTTACTAGTCTCTAGTAATTAAAGCGTTAAAGTAGAAAAACAATTTACAAAATCCAGAAAGCAAGGCATTTATCATTTAACTTCCATTAATCTATCCAAATAAACAAACTCTCATTAAATTTATACATCTGCTTCATACTTCTTAAGCAAGATATTAATAAACCTTCATTTTGTGCTCAATATATCAAAACATAACTATGAGGCTTTACTTGGAAGAAAACACTATTTTGTTCTAATATTTTTCTAAGGTTAACTTCCTTGGGTTGTGATTATTATATTTTTTTTAGTAATAACTTAAAACACAATGCATCAGGAACCCATGTAACGAGCTTTAGGCTAATGATTCCCAGACTAGTTGGTCTTAGGGCATTAGGTGTTGAGACACCCCTTAGAGCTTAGTAACTCGGGTTGCAGATACTAAAATATAGATAGTGCAATGTTTGATTCCCTAAATCTTTCTCCTCAACCCGTGAAACAAGCACTGGGCCAATAGCTCCCAAGTCAGTTGACTTTAGGGTATTAGGTGTTAAAACACCCATTCGGGCTTAATTGCTTAGATTAGGGAGGCTACGAAACAAAACTTATCTATATATTTATTTATTTATTATATTATATTTATTACATCTTTTTTTTTACAAATTATATACCATCCATTTTCCTTAGTTATTATCTTTAACAAAAGAACATAAATAATGTAATAATCCAATGTGCAACCCACAATCATATGTTAAAGTGTGAGTGTGAAAATAAAGGTTTATGAATACTTGTTAAATGAGTATATGAGCATAATCAAGTGATAACAATGCGAGAGTTTGTAAACCTGAATATTTCAAGAAGTGTTATGATAGACCTAGTTATGAATATTTACTAAGATGCGTCTCAAGAGTCAATACTCATTACTCTGCCATCTTAATAGTAACAGTTTTGTCAAATGGTTTTAATAACAACAAAAACAATTATTATTATTATTTGTTTTTTTAATTTAATGTATGGGTTGAATAAAAATGAAAGGAATGAAGAGAAGATTTTATAGATGAGAAATTGAAAATGCAATCGTACCACCTATAAGTAGGCCAGCTAGAGTCTCTCTCTCTCTCTCTCTCTCCAAAATATGTGTATGTACAAGTAGTTATGATTGTGGCTCACATCTTCCCTTGGTTTTACGTCCAAGAACGGCTTAAACGCCCTCTGTGGGTCAAGGATAGGCTTCCCATCCAATTTTCTTAAAAACTGGCAAACACGGTCTTTTTTAGTTAGATTCCCAAGACTATATCGAGCATGTTTTTTCATGAAATTAGGATCATAAATCATGAATTGCACGATGCACATCTCCATTAGGGTGCGTCTCAAGAGTTAATAAAAGATTATCTAAAGACTCCTTACTCAGGCCATCCTTAATGAGTTGTATTTTATCTTCATGGTTTACAGATATCATTACTAAAGAACGATATTTTGCATTACAAGTCCATCTAGCACATCTGTTACAGACTTTCAGTCGTTTTGCACGACATTTCTTTGCAAAAGTACTTCTACCTGTCCTAGACATATATGAAATAAAAGAATTAGAAGACTCACTTGATAATCAGACTTTTGCTTCAATTAGCCAGCGAATATCTTCAGGAATTCCATGGTTCATTAACAATCTCAATCTCTCACACCTAGCACGGTAAATTTTTGTAATCGCATTTTGAGGCAAAGCGGGAAAATACCTTTTCAATTTTTCAAGAGTAATGTCCATTTTTCAAATGAGAAGTGGAGAAGAGATGCAGAGAAAAGAGAAGGAGCAAGGAATTAAACAAATATATACACAGATATTAGTTATCATGAGAAACTAAAAGAACTTACTTAAGAGTCACGGAGTACCGTTATCCGCCATTTGACCGAGTTTGGAGAAAGACTAGCAAAATAAGAGTCACACCAAAAAGAAACACAAAAACAATGTGAGAAAAACAAAATAATCAATCTTTATAAACAGGATCACCAAAACCAATGGACTCATCTTCACTAGGAAAATTATCAAAGTAAGCTTTCAAACGATGTCCATTTACCTTAAAGACATTGTCATTCTTTGGATTCTCAATATCAAAGGCCCCATTAGGATACACATTTTTCATAATAAATGGACTGCTCCATCTTGATTTTAGCTTTCCAGGAAATAAGTGGAGTTGAGAATTATAAAGCAAAACTTCTTGACCAACAATAAATGTTTTTCTCAAGATTCTCTTGTCATGAAACTCTTTGATTCTTGTTTTATGAATTTTTGAATTCTCATATGCATCATTTCTTATTTCCTCAAGCTCATTTATTTGTAACTTACGCAGCTGGCTAGCATCATCAAGGTTTGAATTGAAAGTTTTAATAGCCCAATAAGCTTTATGTTCAAGTTCCACAGGCAAGTGACAAGATTTTCCATAAACCAACCTATAAGGTGACATACCTAATGATGTTTTAAAAGCAGTTCGATAAGCTCAAAGTGCATCACTAAGTCTTAAAGACCAGTCCTTCCGATTAGGGTTCACTGTTTTTTCCAAGATTTGTTTGATCTCCCTATTAGCAAGTTCTACTTGTCCACTTGTTTGAGGGTGATAAGGAGTGACAGCTTTGTGTGTGATTCCATATTTTTTCATTAAAGACTCAAATGACTTATTGCAAAATGTGTTCCACCATCACTTATCATGGCTTGAAGGATTCCAAACCGACTCAAAATATTTTCTTTCAAAAACTTGATCACTGTTTTTATGATATCATTGTTTCGACTTGGAATTGCCTCTATCCATTTTGAAACATAATCTACTGCGACTAATATGTACAAAAAACCAAATGACGGAGGAAATGGACCTATGAAATCTATACCCCAACAATAAAAACTTTTGATGACAAGAATAGGATTTAAAGGCATCATGTGACATTTTGAAATAGATCCTAACTTTTGACAATTTTCACAAGTTGTGTAGAATGCATGCGTGCCCTTGAACATGGTGGGCCAATAAAATCCGCATTGTAAGATTTTTACAGTTATCTTCTTTGATGAGAAATGACCTCCACATGCCTTAGAATGACAAGATTTAATGACACTACTTACCTCATTGTCGGGAATGCATCTTCCAAATATTTGATCAGGATAATATTTGAATAAGGGTCATCCCGATAAATGTTCTTCACTTCGTTCAAAAACTTTCTTCTGTCTTGGGTACTCCACTGAATAAAGGTAGGAGAAAATGAATAATGTTCTTCTAGAGTTTATTTCTTCACATTTCAGGTCATAATCTAAAAACAATATGATAGCTCTCTCCTATGGTGGCTAGGGTTTTAGGTTTTTTTGTTAGGGTTTTTTAAGAAAGTGTGAGGGGAGGAAAATGATGAATAGTCCTCCTTTTCTCTATAATTCATTCATCTATTTATAGCTCTTAGGGTTTTTTTTATGAGGCAGGACACTACTTACCTCATTGTCGGGAATGCATCTTCAAAATATTTTATCAGGACAATATTTGAATAAGTAAGGGTCATTTCAATAAAAGTTCTTCATTTCGTTCAAAAACTTTTTTCTGTCTTGAGTACTCCAATGAATAAAGGTAGGAGAAAATAAATAATATTCTTCTAGAGTTTATTTCTTCACATTTCAGGTCATATTCTAAAAAAAATATGATAGCTCTCTCCTATGGTGGCTAGGGTTTTAGGTTTTTTTGTTAGGGTTTTTTAAGAAAGTGTAAGGGGAGGAAAATGATGAATAGTCCTCCTTTTCTCTATAATTTATCCATCTATTTATAATCCATAAATTTTATTATCTTTTTTTTTTGTTATTTGGCCCCCAAGTTTCTTTTTCACTTTAACCTATTGTTTATATTGCTTTCTATTTTAATTTTTGATTTTCTTATTTATATATATATAATTTTATTTTTGAAAAACTATGTTAGCGTCAATTCAATAAGAAATTAAGAATTACAAAATAAATAAGAATGCGTCGAAAATATATTTTTTAAAATTTAATTTTCTAAAAAGACATTAACAAGAAAAAATAGTTGAAAATTACAAAATAAAAGTGTGAATAACTGAAATAAATTGAAAATATTTTTTTGAAGTTTTTTTGTTTTTTGAATTTTT
>Ga0307515_10020089_pt1 | contig 11955 bp, 6 predicted proteins | sample 17_EM_MG_FD_194513 | JGI IMG/M metagenome (GOLD analysis project Ga0307515, IMG submission 194513) | Populus trichocarpa ectomycorrhiza microbial communities from riparian zone in the Pacific Northwest, United States - 17_EM | ecosystem: Host-associated > Plants > Roots > Unclassified | place...
ATGTGCAAATCGACCTGTGACCCAGCTGAGTAAACTTAATGAGACTAGAAGGGTGAGTTATGCAAGCATTCAGGATATCTAGTTTGTGTTTTAATGTATTGGATCCAATGGCCAGGCTAACATTTTACCAGTCTGTCATTTCCTGTTATTATATATCACTGGAAAGAGCCTTCCTGGTTTATCAATGAAGAACAGGAACTGAAAGCAAGTTAAGGATAAATCCTGATTACCAAAACTAAATTCCTCTCCTTTTCTACTTCTTCTATTTCTCCTTCTCACCTGAAACAGAGGAGGTTCCTTCATAATTTCCAACCTTGTTCTTTCCATGTATCTATCAGCCAATGGGGGGTTGGAGGTGGGTAGGGGCAATGTTAAAAGGCTGTGAAGCCAGCGATGCAAGAGAAGTAAAAGGGTAAAGAATTCATCCTTTCTAAAGACTCGGAATTTTAGTGCTTAAAGATTTTTTGTATGCATGCTGCCTGCAGAATAAGATTTGTTATGAGAATTAAAGAAATATTTTGAGTTCCATTTTTAAAAATGATATACGAATGGTAAGCCCACAATGAGTTAGAGATGCAGTTGAACTATTAGGAGAGGATTTACCTTCCGCCTTCAACAAGTGCATCTGCTGCTTTCTCCAAGAAAGCCTGAACTCTTTGGCTACCCTCTGGTGCAAGGTGCAAGAACTCTAAGGTTTTGACCTAAATGAGCAATAAATATTTGACTTACGGATTAATTTGCAAGGAGTTAGGGATAGAACTACATTTGATTGATTTGAAAGCATAAAAGAAATTTATTGATCTTATTCATCCTCGCAACTCTTAACCTCATCTCATTCTCTCCATATTTTAGCCAACAACAAAAAAGAAGAGAAGCCAATATGATTGTAAGAACTTCTGGTTTAAAAGAAAGCACCAAAATACTTGTACCATGTTCCTAGTGATGAATCGTCCAACAGCTGTTACACGGAAACTGCTTAGTGAGAACTGATTTTTGTCAAGAGGAAAATACCAAGGTAGAGGTGAAGCCACAGCAACATCCTTCTCCCATACAACCTAAAAAACAAGAGAATAGAAAAACATATAGGAGAGTAGAGGATGTTTTCCAGAGCATGGACTCCGTATATTTTTCTTAACTTAAAACTATACAAGTAGAGTTCAGTGAATAGTTCAACCAACACAATGTCACTAACCTCGAAACCTGCAAGTTGCAGAGCTTCAAGACATTCTCCCATTGACCTGATGTCAGGAAGCCCATTGCCAAGCTCAACTTCTCCCTGTTTCCAAAAGCATAATTGATTTACCGCACCCTATGTGCAAACATCAGAATAAGGGGCGAGTTTATGCAGGAAACCTTAATCCTTTGGTGTTCTTGGTTCAGAGGGTCAAATGATTCAGTTATGCACCATTCATAAGCAGCAAAACACTGGCCAGGTTTCAACACTCTGTAAATCTCTTTATAGCAATCACGCTATTTCATCCAAAAAACAGAGTAAAATAACTTCAGATAAAAAGGATTGTCTACAATTGAAGCATATGCAATGAAGGCTATATCATAATTTGTCACATTGAGAGTTCATTCAAGTTTGGAGTATGACATACCACATCCGGTGCATGGCAAGTGGCTTCTATTGCAAATATTGCATCAAACGTGTTGTCAGAAAATGGCATTTTCATGAAATCAGCCTGCATCGTCATAAAACATGAGGCGTGAAGGGCTCCAACATAGACAAAAGCAGATGTGGAGGGCATAAAGCAATTGAAGTGTCGAACAAATTAACATCTCAGCACAACAGAGATTCACAGCTGAAACTGATGACATTTGCATGAGATACAATTTATCCAACCTTCACATAGTTGCAAGTTTTGTCCACTCCCGCCATGCGATTTAACTCCTAATAAAGAAGGAAAATCTTGAAGATATGGTTGAAAAAATAATTTGACACTTTCTCTGGTTGCAGAAATGGAAAAGTTCCAATGAACTCCCAATTTGAAAACCCCACAATATTATGGAACTTTGAAACTTTTCATAAATAAGTAATGTCCACATGCATTTTATCACATAGCAAAATCACATACCTCTCCTCTTGATATTTGATATTCGTTGTTGTTTACCCCTGTTATCAACGTTCCACTGCAAAATCTCATCAAAATCATGGCCATTGATTAAATTAATTAGAAATTAAGCATCAAACTCAACATAAAAGTACCAGAATTTTCCACTTTTCCAATCAACATAATAGAAGAAAATACAGCGATTACTCAGCTAGGAAAAGAGTCAAGCACTATCAATGACATCAAACTCTTATCACATGTTAAAGATACTGCAAACAATGAAAACATAGTATGCTGTTTGGAGCAGCTATTCAAAGAAGTTATGGTGTTACAGTGTACAGCCCAAGTAGTGAGCTATTCAAACTATTTTCTGATGAATTCCTATATCCCACAAAGAAGAAAGGTTTTGATCCACTACTTAATAAATGCATAACTAAGAGAACGAAGATACTAAAACTTCGATAATGAAGAGTTCCCTTATCCTTTTCGATTACCTGAATCTAGCAATTTCTCTTAATGGCCCTCCAATTCCACAACCAACATCTAACACCTGAGTTTGAGAAATACAAGTTCAATTAATTAAATAGTTTGGTAAGAAAGCTTTAAAAAAATGTCCAATTTCACCAAGATTTTATCACATTACAACAAATAAATGATACTAAGAAATCACCTTCTGTCCTTTCTTCAAACCTAACTGCAAAGCAAGAAAGTGCTCATGTCTCTTGATGCAACCACGAAGAGACTCCCACTTCCACCTATGAATACATAAATAACATCATCTATCATCACTCCAACATGGGAACCCCACCAAAACTCCATGCTTACATCCCTAATAGAAGATTCAAAAGGTTCACATTGGCAATCACTCCTCGGTCCTCACCTAGGAGCAAAATGGAAAGATTCACCCCAACCATATTCATAGAAGCTTGTCACAAGGTCATAGTACTTGTGTTAACACCGATCACTGAGTTTTTCACACGTAACAACTTGTTAACCTGAAAACCCACAAGGCATTATATCACTATTTATCAAAACCAACTACTATCAACAAAAATCGTTATACAAATCATTTACCAATAACCCCTGACAAAAATCCAAGTAAACTAAACATGAGCAAGAGCATAATTGAATGACTAGAGCCAATAGTTTTACAAGGCCTTACCATGTCAGTGTAATTAGCTTCTCTTTCCTCATCATCTCCCCCAACATGGTACTTCTCATATCTACATTTTAACACTATATAGTTCAGTAACAAATCATAAAACATGACAAACCCAGAAAGGAAATGTGATAAAAGTAAATGAGACAGAGAAAGAACTTGCTTTTTGACAGCAGATTTCACTTGGGTTTTCTCAATTTTCCCTCCAACGTTGGAAGCTAGATAAAATGCCCCACAATTTGACATCTTGCAACCAAAACAATACGAGTTCACTGTTTAAGTTTGAGTTTTACCTCTTTGACAGAAAGAAAGAAGCTCCCTCAAGGAGGGCAGCAACTAAAAATCATCGTTAGGCAACTAAAACCACCTTTCTGCACGGAAATAGTAGCTTGTGCCTAATGGTAGTTTAAAGATCGGAAAGAAAATTATGTGAAGGAAATGAAATAGAAAGGAGACAAGGTGCCATGCAAGTGCATTAGATAAGCAATGAAATTAGTATTTTATGGTTTTTTATTTTTACCAGAAATTTTTCAAGTAAACCTTTAATTAATAATTTCTTTTCTTAATAGATTAGGAGATTATTCTCAGTTTTTTCATTAGACCTCCAAGGGATATTCTCATACCAATTTGTACATTAATGAAGATTAATTCTATAAAAGAAATCTAAAAACCCAACTTATTTCAATTTCTTCTCATTTCCCTTATCTTCTTTTCCCAGTTAAAAACTTAAAATACTCGAAACAAAAATCATTGTCTCAAAATAAGTATCTTTCCTAATTCCTTCCGGTTTAAAGAAACACTGAGCATGGCCCAAAATACTTTTAAGAAGATTCACAAAACCCAAAATTGTTTCTCTGCCTAAGCTGGGGAGAGTATCATGTTAGGATTGGTAGTAGACTGAATCCCAGTTAAACATTTTCTATCATAGAGCCCAATTCAGGTCTCTTATGCCCACATGATGCCCTTGTGAGTTCTACATGAGCAGAGTTAATTCTAGAATTGAGACCAGGTGCTACGCTCGGTTTAGGAATTCATCACGGTTGAATGGATTAACTTGTTAACATAGCTTCAATTTGTATTAAAAAAATTCACAATGATATTGTTTTGAAATAATTTTTAAAAAAAATTAAATTATTAGATTGCTAGATCAATCAAGTTGACTCTAAGTTATTTTTATATAAATAAATCAGCCTAAACCAGGCCAACCTGGCTAGGTTTTATAATTTTGTAGGTGGACTAGAAATTCAAATTATTAGTAATACAAGAACCAAGCTTCATAAAATCCCTAAGGATGCTAACGGCAGCAAACAACGTCATTAATTTTTACCAACCCATTTTAATGGCCCTAATTACTAGAAGAAATGCAATAGATAATGTCACCTTCAGGATTTCACACATGCCCTTTTGTTTCTGTGAAATAATACCATCTGCCATTCTGCCCACCAACACAAATCATAGGACGTGGGGAAGGCAGATGCTTGTGAGGAAGAGCAAGATCAATTGGAGTTAAAGATGTACGAAACTGGTACTTCCTTGGCAAAATCAAGCATCAAACTTGCATAATCACCGGCTTGTGTAGACATGAAACAAAGGAGTCAAGATTAGGAAGAGATCAGACATCTAGTCATCGAAGAAGTCCTAGGAGAGAGCAAATCACGGCAACCAATGAAGGATCCACATGAATCAAGAAGGTTCATGGAAACTTGGGACTTTGATTTTAAAAATAGAGGGACAGCCCGACACATCGCACGGCTAATTTGGTGCCACTTTAACATGGGTTGTTTTCTACTGTTATTTACCTTTCTTCGATGCATCCAATTTTTTTTATTTTTTTTTATATTTGTATTATGAATATATAAATAGATTTTTTCCATTTTTCAGACCCACCTCGGGACTTTTCCTTCCCTATTTAGGGAGCCACTTCTTGAAAAGCAAAGCACACACAATGGCTTCGTTCCTCTCTATTTGCGTTGCTCTCCTTTTCTCTTTTTGCCATGGCTTAGCTAATGCTGCCATTCCACCTCCACCTCTTGATGGTAAGCAATATAGCCTCTCTTTTTTATTATAGTTTATGTAAGATATTCTTACAGCTCTTGTGATATGGATGATCATACATGACCTTATGTAATATGGAAATATTTTGCAGGACTTGTTGAAAATGGGGATTTTGAAGAGGCACCAGCAAAATCAAACCTCAAGAAAACAGTGATCATAGGAAAACACTCACTCCCAAAATGGGAAATCAATGGCTTAGTAGAGTATGTCTCAGGTGGGCCACAACCAGGGGGATTCTTCCTAGCCATTCCTCGGGGGGTCCATGCAGTGAGGCTGGGCAATGAGGCCTCTATCTCTCAAATTCTTACTGTCAAACCAGGCTCAGTCTATGCACTCACATTTGGAGCCACCAGAACCTGTGCTCAAGATGAAGTGCTAAGGGTCTCAGTCCCTGGCCAGTCAAGCGACCTCCCTCTTCAGACCTTGTATAGCAGTGATGGTGGTGACACTTATTCCTTGGCTTGGAAAGCTACTTCTAAAGCTGTCAAGGTCACATTTCATAACCCTGGTGTTCAAGAGGACCCCTCTTGTGGACCTCTATTGGATGCTATTGCAATCAAGGAGCTGCCACCTCTCAAGCGTACTATTGGTAAGATCCTAGCTTTTACAGGATTCTTAGAATTTGCTGAAGTCATTTGTTGTTTTATATATGTGCTCTCTTTAGACAACCGAAGTGATTGTTTGTATTTTCATTTAATTGTATACAGGCAACCTGGTTAAAAATGGTGGCTTTGAAGTTGGTCCACATGTGTTCAAGAACTTCTCAACTGGAATCTTGATCCCTGCCAAGCAACAAGATCTAATCTCACCACTCCCCGGCTGGATCGTTGAATCTCTCAAACCTGTAAAATACATTGACAAGAAGCACTTCTTTGTTCCCTCAGGATTTGCCGCGATTGAGATGGTAGCTGGGAGAGAGAGTGCCATAGCACAAGTCATTAGGACAATTCCTAACAAATTCTATAACCTCACATTTACAATTGGAGATGCAAAGAATGCTTGCCATGGATCTATGATGGTTGAGGCTTTTGCTGCCAAGGAAACTGTCAAAGCACCCTATGTTTCTCAGGGAAAGGGTGGATCCAAGACTGCAAGTTTAAGGTTCCAGGCAATTTCAGACAGGACAAGGATTACATTTTACAGTTCATACTATCACAACAAGATGCACGATTATGGTCATATGTGTGGCCCTGTCTTGGATGATGTTAGGGTGTTTCCAACTCACTGACGAGTTAAAGTTTGGTGGTAACCCAAAATTGTCATGAGTGAATTCTATAGGTAATTAGAGGTTTGTAATTGTCCATGAGAAAGAGTTTATTAAAGTGAAATGGGTGTTAGTTTTTTTTCTTTTTTTACCAAAGAGACACTTGAGAGGACATGGATGCTAGTTGAGTTGCAAGCTTATTAGCTTTCTTAAAGCTTTTTAAACAGAAACAAATAAAAGTGATACTACTATCTATAAACTTCAGTCATTTACTTTGGATGATCGTACTTGTGCTTGTTCTACACATGCATGATATGTTTTTTTTTCTATTTTGGTTAATCAAATGACAGTAAGACATTTTCTTGAATGCCATTATTCTCTGGCATTGGATCTATAGCATGTCATTTCGTGATCTAGAGCTCTACAAAGAAAAATTAAACAACATTTGGTTGACCTCACTGTCCACAGCTGTATGAATCATAGTGGGTTCTGGATGTTGCAATATTCAAATGAATTCCTTTCAACAAATTTCAAAGTTTTGCAAGTGTTCTTCAATATTTCTCAATACCTATTGCAAAGATTTTCTATTTAAGGCATTGTAGACGGCTCCCTTTTCTTGCAAGGAATACTCTTTGTTGTTGACAGTCAGAAGATGGATCGGAACATTCCCACCCTTTAGCTTTGCAATAGGAGGCCAGAGTAAACAATAACCTGCAAGCAATCAGCCCCCCTAGACCTTGTTTTTCCAACAGAAATTCAGGGAAATACAGAGTGTTTGAACTACCTTTTTTGTCTTCTTTGCTTCTAGCATTTGCTTGTAGTAAAAAACAAGAGGAAATGGTGTTTCCACTATCTAAAAGTCATGAAATAGAAAAATGAAAAGGGAACAACAGTCATCAAAGACTACACTTTACATGGACCAGCTCCTGACTCTGCTTTTTGAAGCAAATAGAACAAGATTTCCGCTTGAACAATATTGGGCCAAGATAAAAATGGAAGGTACATCCAGTACTCCTTGACAAAAGGCAAAACAAGGCACGCTTTACACGAGATCGAGAAGATATGGATAAGCTCCAGAAAAAAGTTGTCCTCCACACTATACATGATTCAATGTTGTTGGGAAATGGCCAAAAAGCTAGCAGCCCATCATCCTCTTATCACGCCTTGCATGCCATTGCCAAATGAAATGGTTTGCTTGCTGCGAGTTAAGGTTCTACTTAAGAAACTATCAAAGCAAAGAAACAATGAAACTAATCTCTAATTTGTGTCTGCTAGACTTGCTCTCGAATCTAACCGAAAAATGGTATGACAGGGAGCATCTACTGTAAGATCTTGAACAAGAAACATAATCGAAGCACGTGCAATGAAATTAATTTCGATCTCAATCTGTCCACGAGGAGGGTAGCAACTCAGAGTGGCTAGAAATTTATTGTAATTTCATTACCAATGGATAAAGGATCCTTGATTGTTTCGCATTCCTTCGTGTATGAATGATTCCCGGGCATGGATACCAAGAAGATGGGAAAAGAAAGGAAAATAACGCCAAAGTAGCACCAAATCAGCCGCGTGATGTGTCTGTCTATCCTTGTATTTTCAAAATCTAAGTCACAATTTCCCAAGTGGGCTCCCCGTCCCTTACCGTGACTTGCAGAACTATTCTTTCTATTTTCTAATGATTATTTTTTAATATATATATTAAAATAATATTTTTTTATTTTTTTAAATTTATTTTTGATATTAACATATCAAAATATTTAAAAACACTAAAATAATTAATTTTAAAAAAAAATTAACCATTTTATAAGCATTTTTAAATAACAAAAACTCGTTATGTTTATGTCTACCCATGCAAGTGATTAAACAAGACCAAGGAGGTAGCGATTTAGTACAAGGTTGACTTGAATTGATTGTGCATATGCTAATTGCTACTATTTGTCTTTTCAGCATAGAATTTATCTAGGTATCTAGGTGGGCTGATTACCTGCTTGCGTGATTTTACTATAACTTCTGTGTTTTAATAAGTAGTAAATAAAAAAATTGATTTTAATAACATGTTTTTATATATTAATTTATATTTCAGAAAAATATATTTTTCTAAATACTCATAGTAAATCTTATATATTAATATAAGATTTTTAAGAAGAAAGAAAGGTATTCTTTGTTTTCATTACCATTCTCGATTGCCGAGTTTTATGAATCGTGTCACTTGTAAATTTTAATAATTATCTAAATTTTTTAAAACAATTTCTTTTTTTATAAGTATAGTTATCAAACCTAATCTAGGGTTTGATCCAGTCAAGGGACCCGTTCTCAAGTTTCATGAGTTAACCTGCAAAAAATTAAAAAAAATATTTAAAGTTTTAATATTTTATATGAAAAATTAAGAAACAATTCATGTGAATATAGGTTATATATATTGTAAATAATAAAGTTTAAAAGAATATATATATATATATATAATTTATCTCACATTGAAAAGAAGTATGTTATCCTTTTAAGTTGAAGTATTTAAACTAATTTTTTTATTCCACATTTAAAAAATATAACTTTTTTCTTGTGAACATAGAGTATGTATATTAAAGGATTTCAAATCTCGTATTGAAAAGATATTATGTTATCTTTTGAAGTTAAAGTATTTAAATCAAAAAGTTTTTTATTCCACATTGAAAAAACTTAACTTTTTTCTTGTGAACATAAAGTGTATATACGAAAGGACTTCAAATCCCACATTAAAAAAATATTTTTTTTCTTGGGAATATAGAATATATATATATATATTAAAGGGTTTCAAATCCCATATTTTTCTAGTATTTATATAGTGAAATTTAAAATATGTTAATAATCGATTAAAAATATATATGAAAAAGAGAGGTATAGAACAAAAATCACATTTGAAAAAAAAAACATCGGGTCTCATCCAGGTCGCTCGGGTCATGGGTTGATTCGTCGGGTAGACCGGGTTTTGTCAGATTATTGCACTGGCCGATCTTTTATTTTACTTGGACCAGTCCAGCCATCAGGTCGACTTTCTAGGCCAGTTCGGGTTTAATAACAATGCTTATTAGGTGCTTTCGGGTTAATTTTAATAGAAAAATTAAATCTTTCTTCATCAATAATGGTAAGACAAATTATCTAAACTTGTATATCCGTGAAGACTTTATTTCTTAACATCTCCTTGGATTCAAGTCCAGATCAAGTGATTGTAGGTTGAAGCCTTATTTTTTAGAAATTTAATTTTTTTTATTTAAAATTAAATATTTTATGTTTTGAATTATTTTAATGTGCTGGTATTAAAAATAAAAAAATATTATTTTAATAAAAAAAATATTTTAAAAAAACAGCCATCATTTTAAATATATAAAAATAAGGATAGTTTAGAGTGAATTGGGGTGGATAAAGAAGAAATCAAACTAGGAGTTAGCCCACTGACATCCAAGAGGACACTCTCCTCAACAATGGGAACAATTCTCGAACCAGCTCATTAAGAAAATAACCTTTTTGGGTCTCGTTCGTTAGTCTTGTACTCTACCAACCCATGAGCTAGCTAGCTAAGACAATCGTAGGCCCAGAAAAGTTGAACTTAGATTGAACTCAAGACTTTTATACTGAGTCTGATCCCATTCTAGGAGTCTCGTTGTTCCTCATGCTCCATTGGTTCAACCATGGTCATAAAATTCATCCGGAACAGACTCGAGATAAGGTTAAGTCACAGATTAAGAAACTCGGGTTAACATCTCAAGATTTTTTTAAAAAATAAAAAAAATATTGTTTTGATTAATTTTTTTTTTAAAAAAAAAATCAACAAGTTGAGAAGTGAGTTTTATCTGGGTAAAAAATCAACCTCGCTTAACTTGAATTCTTGAATTTTTAACTGGATCTAGAGTTGAGTCATTGGGCAAACCAGGTTTTAGAACTAGGGTTTCAATCATTAAAGACGAGTTGGAACTTCCAAAGGAAAAGTCAGTATTCAATTGAGTAGGTTGAAAGGTGGATTTGCAGGTAGAAAGACTTTATAGCACATAAAGTACTTTGATGGTATGGTCAAATGGGGAAGAGAAGTTTCAATTGTTGATGAGTGTGTAAAGTTTGCTTATATTATATGTACTTTCTTTCCATCATAGGCTACTTTGCCTGCCTGCCACCCACCACCCACCACCCAAATGGGCGGCACCACCATTTCTCCTAGAATTTTGATGGCATGCTGTTAAGATATTGCCTTTCCATCACATGTTAGGTAATGTTTTGTATTATATTTAACTTTATTTTTAATATTAATATATCCAAATATCCAAAAATATAAAAAATTTAAAATTTTTAAAAAAAATTGCTACACTGCTTAAACAAACATACTGGTGGCACTCTAGTGAATGTTAGTCAAGATTCAAATTAAATTTATAATTGGTGATCAAATAAAATATTTTCCTAAATAATTAAATATTGGAGGAATTGCATGGATTTTATGCTGCGTGGAATTTGTGACATTGGAGACGGTGACTGTGAGAAGCGGTGATGCCAGCAATTCAGGGAAGATGGGCTTTCCGGTCGCTTTCAGTCTTACAATTTGACACCGCCCAAGCCGTCCTGTACTGTTGCTGTTCTTTATCTTCCCTTAAAATATCTAAGCCACTCTAAAACTGACACGTGTGGGATAAATGTGAATTCATAAAAGCAGAGGTTTTTTTTTCACTCTATAAATTCGAATATTGAATTATTTTTAATGCATTAAACTTATGAAATGCGTTTATTTAAAGATATAATTTGAATTTAGTTAATATACAAAATCATGGCCATCGAATAAATTTTTTTACTATTATTAGCCTAGAGAAAAGGCTGATGCATACTCTTGTTTATTAACTTAATCAATTTTATAAATGATAATTAACACCCTTATTTTATATATTTTCTCGATTGAGCATGTGGGTTTTAATTTTTTTTATCTAAATATATTAATTTTAATTGGGCATTTCCACACACCTTCTTTTAATATCTCCATTATTTGATGATATATCATTAGTAATCCAACCTTAATTAGATTTTCTGAAAGAATTGATGTATTAAAAGAAAATTAAATCTCATATATTAATAATTTAGAAATTAAAAATGAAAATAAGGGACCAAATCAATCAAACTATTAAAAAAAACTACAAGAAATGATTTTCATTATGTGTTGCAATTTTTTTTTATTATTATTAACGTGGGTGTTCGGGTTAGCTTGCGTGTACCTCAACTAATCTTATATACTTTGAAAGTTAACAATCATGTAAACCTCCAGTGACCATCATATTAGCAATTATATAACTCGAACTTGAGACTACATAGAATGTAAATCTTTTAGTCCTAATTTCTTATTAGTGTATCATCTATTATTAGAAGGTTGTGTTTCAATTCTTATACTAAAGCTAAATTGACAAAGATCTTAGTCAAATCTGATTTCCTACTAAACGAAGACTGTACCTCTTTTGATTATGCAGAGTTTTACATAA
>Ga0307515_10020090_pt1 | contig 11955 bp, 14 predicted proteins | sample 17_EM_MG_FD_194513 | JGI IMG/M metagenome (GOLD analysis project Ga0307515, IMG submission 194513) | Populus trichocarpa ectomycorrhiza microbial communities from riparian zone in the Pacific Northwest, United States - 17_EM | ecosystem: Host-associated > Plants > Roots > Unclassified | place...
ATTGCCTACGTCATAATTCCCTCAGTTACGTCAAGCTCAGGTCGAGACTTTTCTCAAGACCGTAACGTGCCTCGCCGGATCCTAGCCCGTTACAGGTAGGGGCGAAGAGTTCTCTTAATTGCTTTTGACTATCAACTGCCGTGTGTCGTTACAACACATGTCCCGCAGAGTATCTGGGAATGAACAAAGCACCCCCGCTTTGCGCGACCAACATGAACCCCCGCTAAAGGGCATGTTGCTGACCACTTGTTTCCGCATGCATAGGTGTTATGCATATCGTAGATATGTATGCCTTTTGACTTAAAACAAGTATCATTATCGCTTGTTAGGGACGACCCCTAACATCAACACAATCAGCCCAACTATGCGGATCTTTGTACTTTGTTGGAATCACCACTGCATATTCTTGCACCTGAGGACGTAATATCTATTGTTACGACTTCTTGCACCGTTTAGAAAAGGTCGATATCCGTAGTCCGGCAGGCAGACTCTCCTGAAATTGGAGGATCTGATTCGGCAGAGTCCAGCTCAAGGATAATGCAGGAATGGAAGGAACTGGGCCTTGGAAGGTGTTATCGAGGTCACTGTCCGAATATTCGACCCAGATGTTATGATATTCAGGCATGACCCCTTGGATGGCATCGGTATATTCTACCTTGCAATCAAGTCCCAGACGCTCAACAGATGTAGGGCAGTGAAATGGTTGACGGTAGTACGACAGTCCATTCTGAAGTTTAATAAATATACTGTCAAGGAGTACATTCTGATCATATCCGAGCACGAGTCCACTATCTTCGTGTCCCCAGTCCACTTCAATTTGTGAACGCAATAGTTGTCCAAAGTTGGGAATTCCAAAATCTTCTGATGCATCTGTGAGTGAGGTTAATTTGATACTTCGGCAGACTGCGCGGACATGAGTTTCTCTCAAATGATGTAGCTATGATGACACGCGGTGGAAAAATGTCTTGTCCTGACAATGCTGGGGGCGAAAAAGATGGGCTCTGCCAGTATTTCGCCGTTTATCGGCAGTGGATAGTAGGTTGAAACCTTTTGCCAAGTCAATATCGTACCAGCCTTGCAGGGCAAGATATGAGAGTGTCTCTTCCATATAGTCAAGAGCGGTAGACAGGTCATTGTGCTTGAGCATCTGTCAAATGTAATTGACTTTGTTGGTAAATTGATACGCATCTTTCACATTGCTGATATGTAGCAGTTCAGAAATATCGGTGGTGAAATTGTCGCCGGAACCCATTCGCCAGATTGACTCAGGTATATGGCATGCGAGATGCATCTTTGGATATCCGAAATGGATTACATGCTGTTCGATGGTTTTCCGGAGCTTCTGAACACCGATTGCCTGCCACCGAGCATCAAACTCAATCAAGTGGATGCACAATTCCTGCTTGAATCGAATCTGCTCATTTGATGTGATACCATTAATCTCTCTTTCCAGCTGACTCACAATGCGGTCAATATCAACGAGACTCCAGGTAGTGGCTTCAGTCTCAGCATTGGATAGATGGACCTGAAATTCCACATGGTTGCCGGCGGTCATGTTTACTGCCCCGTAAACCTCTTCTTTGGCAGCAGTCTTTATTTGAGCAAGATTTTTGGCGAATATGCCTCTGGGCCCGGTTGCCTTGGTCCCGACTTCTAGTAACATTTTTCGCTGGTGAGGTTGGAATAGTTTATCGAAAAGCATGCGTTTGACAGGTGTCATTTGATGGATTATGCGCTCCAATCACTTGATTGCCCTCTGCTGATCAGCCTCTGACCATTCAGTTGCCTCTTGTCAGGCTCCATTCAGGCGCACCTGAAATTGCCTTCATTTTGATGTTGTAACCTTTTCAGCCCCGTACAGCTGAGATTCCATTGCAGCATGGATTTAATCAATCTTTCATTCTCGAAACTGATGGGATTCCGTTGCCAACTGTTCATCCACTTTGGCCTTCGTAGACTTCGACATTTTCTGTTCTCGAAAGGCACCCTTCTTCTTGGAAAATCGGTTTAGTGCATCGTCTAGTGCTGTGAGGGATAGGTCAGAGTGATTTTGTTGGCTGACAAGTAGAGAGAATTCACATAATGCCCGGACTGCTCCCATTACCATTTCATCAGAGGCTGTTTCTGCCGCAGTTTCCCCGTCATCCATGAAGCAGTGAAGAATTGGAGCGCAATTCACTGACAGTGTTCTGATCATGCCCCGGATCTCTTTGCCCTGCCAGGAGGTGCTTTTCATTGAATCAAATGGTTTGAAGAAGTGCTGGAGGCCTGGATATCGTGGTACTGATGTGAATCGATTGTCAAATTGATCCTTCACATTTCTAGCTTTCAGGTATTTGAGCAGCCAGTGCAATAAGTCTTTAACTAAACCCAGGAGCAGCTGATGCAATGCATCAGGCTGCCAAAGGCGATAGACATTGCAGAGAGGGGATTGCCAGAATTGGTTGCAGATTGGATGAACATGAAGAGTGTGCAGAACATCAATATTAGTGTCGTGCAGAAGCTCTGAGTAATCATTCTGATCGCTTAAGTTATCGAGTGCTCGACAAGTTGTAAGCCCCATCAGTGCACCTTTAGGAATTTCGCACATCGGGCATGAGCCATATGAGACTTGAGCAATCATGACTTGTTCTGGATAATCCCCGGCCCAGGCTGCCAAAAGAGGATAACGTCGTCTCTGGAATCCATCAGCACAATTCCATTTCGAGCCGGAACCATTTATGTCAAGATTTTGGAGTGGGGACAGCACTGTTCTAACCGCGTAATGCCATGCATCGTCGGTATTTCAGGCGCCTTTCGGGGGACATGGAATCAGCCCAACGAGAATCCTGGCATGCTTCTTTGGTGTACAGCGGACATCGTTTCGAATATTACCTATCGTGAAATACAGCGGCAAGGCATGCTGATCGCCTGAGGAATTGGTGAAGTGAGTCTTGTCTGATGCACACATGACTGGCACAATCGTCACTCCAGCACGAAGCTGATCTTGTGTATCCCACCACCAGTCACCGTTGTTCATCTGACTGTATATTCAGCGACTTTCCGAGTCTGCGAGGCGCACTGGTTCAAAATCCAGGTCCGCCTGAAATGGGAGATGTGCCAAAAGGAACTGGACACATTTGAAAATATCCCTGTAGTATAATGTTCCGAAGATATGTGAATGATCTTCAATCCAACTATCATCGCCGAGCCCGAAATCGAGTTCTGAGACAAGGTTTCGCAGAGCATCTGCAGATCGAAATGATTTGATTTGGAAGTTGTCCATTCCACGCCCCAGATGCTGATCGATCCACGTTTTCATTTGCTGGCTGAACGATTGCGCCTGATGAAAGTCGTGTACAGACTGAAATGGATGCCATGGATTCCATTGTTCTGAGTACTTGCGATGCTTGTTGTACAATCCAGTTGCTTTGCCATATGCCTTCCCCCCCCACATTTTCCACTCCAACTACCTGCCTATGAGCCCTCGTCTTTGTTGGATCAGGGGTACATGTCAGATCAGGCCTCTGGGGGTCTATTGTTTCTTCGTCAGGAGTATCTTCAGGTGGTAGCGCACCAGGTACATTGTCTCTGGGTAGATTATTAGTTGACTAGCTCATCGATGGCCATTCAGGTGCACCAACTGAAGTCAAACCATGATGGCTCGGGTCGATCCCAGCCTGCAGGTGGTAAAATCCTGTCAGGTAATAGCCCTTCATTCATGGAGATTGGGTGATAGTGTTGGTAGTGAGCCTCAAGTCGGTTGTCATCAAATAATTGCTTTTTGCAGATAAAGCATTTGACATGTTTCCGGCATGTGTTGACTATATTCGAGAAATGGTCAGTGCAAACGTATTCGGATTCATCTCGACGATGCTTCTTCCGGGGGTAATTTAAAGCCTCAGTGATATTGGGTTAGCGTACGACATTCAGAACCACATCGCACCTCGCCAAATGCCGCGGAGGGGTAAAATATAACCACCTTATGATCAGTTTTCTTCATAAACCAGGATATATATATCAAATCCCGCACTATAATGGTGCACATCGTCTGCTGAACATCGTTAGAAAAGCAGAGAAGGTTTCTTTTGTCATCACTGCATTCACCACCATGGGCCTTATACCACGTCATTGCAGCATTGTGAGTGATACCTGGGCTCGAGCCTCTGAGCAGCTGATAATGAAGGTAGATTGTCTTGATACAATGAATGCCCGTGCAATGATCATCAAGAACTGATAGGCTGGTAGAATGGTTGCTTCAGTAACGAGCCTTGACCGGAGCATGGATCCTGAGGAGAACAATAAGTTTAGGCAAGGAGCTCAATAGGAAGCATCACTGTTGCTGCTCAACTCACAGGCCTCGTATTGAATGAGGTTGCAAGGTCGTACAAGCACAACTTATGTGTAATATCCCTAGTCGTGCTAACCTTTATACTGGATATAGTTCTTGTTGGGTTCTGGAGATATCATATTATATCCCTTCTACGACCGTTAAAGTCATGGGAGCACATGAAGGTGAGCATCTATCCAATATCCTAGTATATGCATTCGAGCATATATATAACAAAGCAAGGCGGGATCTGTGTGATCAAGGTTTCTTTTTCTCAAGGCCTGGGTTGGTTTCATGGATCAAAGTTGTAGTGAAACACCACAGTTCATGACAACAGAATGGGATATAAGAAGCCAATCATACCACCGAAGGTCACTGCTACCTGCAACATACTCAACCATACTCTGATTTATTCTACATCACATTGTACATCTATAGTAGTTTACCACCATGTTTGTTCAGAGAACGTGTCGACGAAGGGATCTCCACCGAAGACAGCGAATATGGCTCCACCGGGTAGCCAATTTGGCTCGCGACAGCGCCGTGACGACACTTCAGGATTCTTGGATAATGGTTCACGAACTACCACTGGCACAGACAGTCGATCTAGGAAACACGCCAATCAATATCAACCGCCTCATGGGAATGGTTACCCTCCTTCACAGCAGCCATTTCCAGGCGCTACGCAGTTTTATTACCATTCTCCATTCAACATGACCCACAGTTCCCAACCAACTACCAGCGTAAGCCAACAATATCCAAGTTATGGGCCACCGTGGTATTACGTGGGTACAACACCTATCTAATAATACTTTGCTAAGTACTATGGGCGGGTACGGCCGTAGATCCTAATCTATATTATCCTCGGAATCGGAACTCTCCGCAGGGTCGCTTCCTCCTGAGGATTCAATTGGCTTTTGATAGTTCCTATCCTTAGGGAATATAGCTGTTCCCTTATCTAGTTCAATTGGTCGACGGCAATCCTTGACTTGATGATGTCCCTTCCTATTGCAAGGCCAAGCGCAGCGTAAGCACTCGTCCGCTGCTTTCCTTCTTGAAATCTCGCTACCGTCAATTCCTTCAGTCTTGCTATGATCCTTCTGATTATGGATCACAGCGTCTTTGGATATCCCCTTAGCTTTCCTTAAGGATTTCTTAGATTTCTTCAACGGATTAATCCGTCCAGTCGTTGTTGTCCCGGGAGTTTTCAAGGCTAATATTTCTCTTAATCGCCTAGACTCTTTCAAGATCTGCTCGGTGCTATCCAATACTTGATCCACTTGACTATCTTCCGTAAGGTCCCTAGGGGTAGCCGATACTTCTCGGGGAAGTTGCTCTGACGACTGCTTATCCTCCTGGCCTTGGAGCCTATCAATATGGGAAACTAATTCCTGCTCAAGTCCAATGATCGAAGCCAACCACCACACACACTGCGCCACAAAGATTTGCTGGGTCCGTCTTGCGTGAGCTATGACACACTCCAAAGCTTATACAATAATGTCGTTATCGTTCTCGAAGGTAACAGGCATAAATCCTTTGAAGATTGATCAGAGGTGCGGGGCTGCCGCTACACAAAGCTAATAGATTCTAGGTATAGATAATAGGTATCATCAAAACGCAATAATAAATAAGAATGTTTCTCCACTGGTAGGTATCCGTTTTTCCTATCCCAAGCCGGTTACCTCTTTTCTGCCGGAACACCATGATCTCTTTATATTCCCCTGGAATGGATAGTACGGGCTTAGCATCGCCTTCGATGATCCCCTATCATTATGGTTCGGGCTTGGCATCGCTTTCGATGATCCCCCGTTCCAGACTATAAATTAATCCCTCACACCATAACTCTTTTTGTAATCTCTTTATAGCTCCCAACAGGAACTATGATTAATCCCTCAGATAATAGCTACTTATCTGTGGGTGTTATTGACGTCGCCTGATAGACATCCTTGTGTCTTATTTCTGGCCGCCTATCGGAAATGCTCGCGAGTCCCGAGGGACACGTATTATCGTCGGTTCATAATCAGACCACACTTGAACTTCGACATCTTGCCTTCTTTGAGTTTGTTCGGTAGTTACTCTCAGGCTTATCGGATACCAGTCCGTGCTGCGATAATGTACACCTTGACACATGTGTTGCAATCCATACTCATGCAAATCAATGCAAGGTGTCTGCTCCGGGCTAAAGCCAATGCCAAAAATCCCTCAGATACGTCATGCTTAGGTATAGACATTTCTCCTGATACCGGGGTGTGCCTGGCCTTTATCCATTCGTTACAAGATGGAGGTTCGGAGCCCACTTGCTCGCAATAGACTCTCATCTGCCGTGCACGTATGCTTGTGCATGTCCCGCATAGTATCCAGAGATGAAAGAACGACACGCTCTCGTGATGGATATTAAACCCCCGCTAAAAGGCATATCGCGAGTCTACATCCTTGATTGTCTCGGCATGGTATGTGCTGTCATTGACTTTCAGGTACGCTTTATCACTGTCAGGGCGAACCCCTAACACGTGGCAAGGATATTACCTCCACCAAGTCGGTTATGGTGAGTCTCAAATGTTTCCCCAGCAACAGTTCCCAGGACAAGGGCCGACATCTCCAGGTGCACTGAGAGTGCCTCCAGGACTGCCGGGAAACAATCCAGTCAATTGGCCAACATCTTCCAGCTCTACTCCTCCACATGGGCCTCCTTCCGGTGCACCTCGGAGACCTCTCATTAGCCTCCCAACGAAACAATTCCTGCCGCCTGTGGAGTTGCAGAAAACAGATGTCGCAAGGATTGCGGACTTGCCAAAAGGATGGGGCAGGCCAACTATAGTGCGTTCAACAAGTGGAAGGAAGTATGGGTGGCTGGGTTCCTCGAGAAAAAGCATCGGTCCATTATCCGGGGGCAGAACTGATTGAAACAGCTAAGAGATGGACCCCTGCACTGGGAGACGGCAGTTGCAGATTTTTTGGAGACATTTGAGACCTGGCTGCCATTGGATACTTTCGATAATGCCAAATGGAGTCGTCGGCAATGGGGGGAGATGTTCTGAAAGAAATGTGCAAGCGAAATTCGGGAGGCAAGGAAAAAGGGAAAGCGAGGCAACAAGCGACCGGCGACTGATTTGGGAGAGTGCGTGAGCAAAACGGCGAGAATTAACCTTCCAGAGTTGCCAAATAAAACGTTCATGGTTGTGATTTGCCGCGTGTCGAATGGCATCGATATCGTTCTATCCCCAAACCAACTCCAAGCCGCGTACACCGATGTGAGGCACAGGGATGAGCTGATTGATTTCATCAACAAAAACGGACGCCCGACAGTGCCATACATTCTAACATCGAAGTTCAGGTGTACGTTGGAGCAGGCCAATTTGGACGAAGAGTATATGGGATAATATACAAACGAGCAAATGATACTGGACCCCACATATGGCCAGATTTCGTACAACTGTTGCCTTTCAAATGCTTTCAAATTGAAACTTGGACACGATTCAAAAAAAAATTTGGTTGAAATGATGCGAGCTACTGGGAAGGAGACTGCCGAGCACATAATTGGACCAGCGAAGGTTATCCCTGCTAGCCGGGTTAAGGCTAGATGTGCGCAACTGCTAATCATTATACATAGACATTGGAAAGTTCTGAAGAGGGTGGAAGAGAGGAGGGAGAGGAGGATGGTGGGCATGAGATTGATACTTGTATTAATGAAAGTTCTGATTGAAGAAATAGAATTGATTGTATTGCATCTGTATATATTCGTTCCAATGGTTGCTTGTCTGTGAAATACCTAACATTGTGATGAGTTTCAGGAGCGCCGAAATATGAGCCCATCAGCCCAGCTTACATCCTAGCAACTGAAAGAGATCATTGAGGATGAGAAGAACATGGACAAAGGTGCAAAGGAGGTTCAGGAGCAAGTGGAGGATGGTGATGAGGTCCTCGATCCAGCAAATATGAGCTCAGTGTTGAACACGGTTCTCAGTACAATCAACAACGAATTTGAACACAAGTGTCTCGATGAGGCAGTCAGGCTGCTGAATGCTCATCCTATTCGTCGATCAACAGATGACCGGGTTCCAGGCCACACGTATTCAATCCCAGGCCTGCCCAGAACAAAGTTTCTGGCAGATCAGGTTTGGGCCATCTGGATCATCGTGAGGAGGTCGGTTTGGGATACTGATATGCCAGGAGAACTGATGGTGGATGACATGGGTCTTGGAAAGAACTTCACCTCGGTTGCAGCGGCAATGCTTTGCAAATTGGTCACTGAGAAAGTTGTAATGGGGTTGCCACTGTCCATTTTGTGGGGGAATACCCTTGAAGAGTGGGTGATTTTGGCGGACAACAACTTTCCTGGCATTGTCAGTGAAGAACGCGAGTGGTATCCGCTGCAGAGATTGATTTCTGTACACTGCCGACTATGGCAGATTCAGACAACACCACCTCACGGGTATCCAGCACTTGTATCAGCCCTTGAACCCATCTTGGTGGTTACCATGCCCGGAGTGGCAGATACTTCTAAGACCGTCATGAACGAGAAGACACACGGAACCGAATTCAAACTGGTCAACTTGTTGCACGCCGAAAATGCGAATCTCACCCATGAGGATTTGAACACCAGTATAGACAAGCCGGAAAAGCAATGGAATATTCACCTTGTGTCGTATGATACCTTGACATCTAGAGCGAAACCATCCCGTAATGGCCAACTCTCCTACTGTGCATGGAGTTTTGGGATTTATGATGAGTCCCATCAGTTCAAGACTAAACACAGTGTGGGCTGGCACATTGCGATGAATGCGAAAATAGGATTCAAACTTCAATTCACAGCTACACCGGGATTACATTCACTCTATGACTGGTGCTATCAGGCGATGTGGCTGTTTTCAGGTGCGCCTGACGATCCAGAGGATGAGACTGTGAAGGAAAAGCATGGTGCAAATGCATTGTATTCCGCTGTGAAAAGTTTGATGCATGCTATCCGGACTCAAGACGAAGAAGCTCAATAGGACATGGCGCACCGGATGATACAGATTGCAAAGCCTTGGACAATGAGGAGGTGTTCGGAATCAAAACTTGCCAACGGAAAACCACTTGTGCGGATACCGAAGGAAAATGCACACCTCATTGATTTCGAGTGGACTGAGGACGAGCAAGCGAAACTGAAGGCCCTGGTGGAGGGATCCACTTCACGTGGTGCTTCAGGAGCATGGAGAGTTCATCGATGGCGGCTTGCATGTTTTTCATTAGTGTTGGGAGACACAGAGGATCGCAATGACGTTTCTGGACAATGGTACGATGAATGGCCACTCGATACTTGGGTGGATTCACCGATCTTCCGATGGCTGAGAGAGACATTTCTGCCAATGCTTGTCAACGAACATGCGCAGTATCCCGAACCTGACGAAGACAACCCATTACGAGAGGCGCTCCTTCCGGAACAAGAGTGACACGAAAATGCTCTCCCCAGTGCACCTCCTCCACAAAAAGCAGTGCTGTTTTGTTCTCTTCCTGGCCAGGTTCGTCATTTCAAGTGGTGGCAAACAAAGTATTTTCCGGATCACGTGGATATTTTCCTCATGTATGCAGAATTGGGCAATGATGAACGCACAGAAATGCAGCTCAGATTCCAAGATTCACGCAATCCCGCTGTATTCGTAACGACACCAAAAGTGGGTGGGACCGGTCCAAATCTTACCGCAGCAAACCATGCGGTAATGATTCAGAAGTTCTGGGTACTGAATGAGCAGCAGCAGGCATTTGCACGAGTTGTCTGGTGTGGGCAAAACAGAGTACCCCATACATGGTTACTGCATACGGGTCCTGGTGGCTATGATAACCGTGTGAGTGATCTCCATCAACTCTCTGGAGTGGTCCAAATGAGAGTCCTGCACGGCTTGATGAGTGGACCGAACATCATGATGTTGATGATTTACCGGATTCTGGAGTCTCGTGATGACCATACAAAGCGGCTGACAGAGAATGAAGACACTTTTCAGTCAGATGAGCGATCATCTTAGATTGTAAGAACGCTTCATCAAGGTATGCCTCTTTAGACATTCAACCAACGTAATCTTCTTAACAGATACAAATAGTCTAAAGGTCATTAGTAAGGCACACTATACTGCATAAATGAATCCTGTTTCTCTGTCATTTTAAAGCGAATCAGAGTTCTGTTGTTGGAGTTGGGGTGTCTGTAATCAGAAATTGCTCGAGTGGGATTTCATTGGCATTCTTGATTGTTATTATTAATGACTAATAAGAGATGAAGTCAATTGATAAGCTGGATTACAAGCTCTCAGGCTGGCCTATCTCATGATGAATAGCCTGAATCGCATGTTGAGAACGATGCAGCGAAGGGCTTCGAATTATTTGTCAGTAGCAATTTTGAGGTGCACTGGAAACCTATGGCCACGTACACATTTCGACGTCAACAGACTGAACAATGCCCAATTCAGCGACTTTCAGGCGCACCGGAGAATCCTGGCCATATGTCATGAGTCTTGTTTAGATAGATCGCACACTGCAGATTTGGCAATCCAATTTGGCAATAAAGTAAGTCATGGCAATATTGAATAGCTGTGTCAAAATATGAGACACCGACTAGCTGATTCCGGGCAAAGCCGCAGGTTTGCTGCCATTGGATTCAAGTTCAGGTGCACCGGAGAATTATCGGCATACGTTTTGAGTCACGTTATGACTGATCCAGCACCACTTATTTGCCAATCCAATTTGGCAAGGAGACTGTCTAGGTGATATTGAGAGTTCTTGTGTCTGAAATAGAGACACGGCTCGCCTATTCGTGGCAATCCCGCATCTATTGCTGGCATATGCTCAAATTTCATGTACACTGGAGAGTCCTGGGCACCTATCGTCTTGACTGTCACTGCATAATTGCCAATCCTTTCCCGCAATCAACACAGTCGACACGATAATCGAGTTCCGGTGTCAGAATATGAGACATGGGCTCTCTTATTTGTGGCCAAGCTGCAGCTTATGCAGGAATATCATTGTCGTTCAGGCTCACCTCAGATCGCCATCCCAGAGCATCGGAGACTGGGACACGGCTCGGGTATTCATGGCGACGCTGGACCTTCGCTGCCGGGTTGATCCTGGCCTATGATTGAAGTTCAGGCACAACTGAGATCTGCAATCCAGTCCCGAATAACATTCTTGGATGTTTAAGAGGTCAACTTTGGCAAGGTGCGACACATTATGAATGTCTCATTCCAGGTCAGGCACGCCTCAACTGCGACAATAAGCCTCCGAAGCACATGTTCCCACTTCATAGTGCACTTTTTATTTCAGTTTGCCTCATTGTGATCATGTTTTCTTCGGGTTTGAATCAGTGGACGCTGTGCACACCAATTGTCTACTCTCAAGACACTACACATTTAGGTGCAGGCGGCTCATCCCCCTCGCCCTCTGCTAATATATCAATCTATGCTTGATCGGAATGTGAAGGCCGCCGCTAAAATGCCTTAAACTGTTAGCTCCTGGTCAACTGTCCTTTGGAGGAAGGTAGCCCTGCACAACCAAACCATAAATGCATAGATCTGGCCAATTATCAACCTCACTTAACTCGATATTGCCTAGTAGTATGTTTGGACCTCTGCTTCCAAATCCTAAAATAGCTTCTGCATCATCGAGCTCTGTCAAAAGAG
>Ga0307515_10020091_pt1 | contig 11954 bp, 2 predicted proteins | sample 17_EM_MG_FD_194513 | JGI IMG/M metagenome (GOLD analysis project Ga0307515, IMG submission 194513) | Populus trichocarpa ectomycorrhiza microbial communities from riparian zone in the Pacific Northwest, United States - 17_EM | ecosystem: Host-associated > Plants > Roots > Unclassified | place...
AACACCGTTAAATACGGCATCTATCGCTTTATAAGATAAAAGGAAGAGTGTTTTATAAAGACTAAGTAAGTAGATAACTGCTAGTACTAATTTATTACTTAATAAAGGTAAAAGGCCAAAAGCTTAAGATTTTTAAGAAGAGATAAGAGATAACTAAGACTCTTAAGATAAGCTAAAGTAAGCTTAAGGACCTATAATAGACGATAACTAATAGAGTAGAGTAACGGCTTAGTTTAAAGATATACAAATAAGCTCGGGATAGAATTTCCTATAGGTACAAGATTCTTAAAATGAGATAAGTAAGATTTAAGATTCTTAAGATAAGATAAGAATACCTAAGCCTAGTTAGACTAAGGTAGGAGCTAAGCTTAAGATAGAAGTAAGCTTAGGATTGAGAATCCTATAGAACTAAGACTTTAAGACATAAATAAGGACTATTAACGAGATTAAAAAGTAAGAAGACTTTAAGGATCCACTTATAAGACGCGAAAAGAAAGAAACTATAGAGGAATTTAGGGTAAGAATTACCTTATAGCAAGACCAGAAACTAGATAGGAGATTTAGTATATTAGGCCGTATAAGGGATAGAGTACTAGTATAAAGAATTACTAATAGGCCTAGAATAGGCATACTAAGAGCTAAGTGGCTTACTAAACTGGAATAAGAAGAGGATCTAAAGATTTTAACTAGATTTAAAGAACGATATATAAAGGGCTGTTATAATATAGTAATAAGAAGAAACTTTTTTACGGATAAGCCGTATATACTTAAAGGGTTATACTAAAAGTGGTATAGATAATAACATAATAATAAGTAGGAAGATTTCTATATATAGCTGGATAAAAAAGTTATTTAAGACCACCCGATTATAGAAAAGGCTATAAGTTATATTAAAGGAGCCTTAATTATAATATTAAAGGATCTAAAGGAGTAATTAGAGGACTAGAGAAGTAAAAGGTAAAACTTAGGACCTGCAAATAAAGTCGCAACGCTTAGATTAATAAGAGAAAGGTTTAAACTTAAGGATAAGAATAAGCTAAGAGTTAACCTAAGATACTAAGTATATTATATATTAGTATAGATCGTATATATAGATAATATATATAATATATATAGAGCACCTAAAGATAAAAACCGGAAGTATTTAGTAAGGATATATTAGGCACTAGACGAGGTAAAATATAGGAACGCTAAGTATATATATAGTTGGCACTTAATAGAAGTGTAAAGCTAAGGGGACTTAATACTTTAACTAGGAAGATTCCTTATAGAAGAATACCTAAATAAATAATAGTGGTGGGAATACCTAGGGAATACGTGTCTATAGTATATTAAAGACAAAAAGCGAACTAAGTATTAGCTAAAAGTGGACTAAGTATAAACTAGATTAAGTAGCTATTAGTTATAAAAAGTAGAGGCCTATAAAACTAGAGGGAACTAGTAGTAGAGCCTTAGACCCTTAAAGGAATTTAAGGATAACACCTAAATTTATAAGTTAAGTGGTAAGATTAACAGTTTAAAGTATTAGTAGATAGTGGAGCAATAAGGAACTATATTTTATTAGCAGCAGTTAAAAGAATGGGATTACCGTATAGGAAAAAGGAGTATTCTTACCTATTAGTAACAATTTTAGGAGATCTAATAGCCTATAGAGGAGGCATTATTAATCTTAAAACAGGACCTATTTAGTTAACTATTAAAAGGAGATAAATTAAGATGTCTTTTAATATATTACCATTAGGGAATAATAAGGCAGTACTAGGAATGCCTTAGTTATAGAAATACAATCTAAAGATTAATTGGGTTATAGGTTAGGTTAATATTAGGGATACTTAACGCCGTAAGATGCGATAATAGACTAAGTTGGTATAGTACTAAGTTGGAGCAATATACAAAGAGACTAAGTAAGGCTTAAGTTATATACTAAAGAGATACTATAAGTATAGCAAGAAGCTATAATTACTAGAAAGTAAAAGGCTAGCGGACTATATAGTATAGGATTATAAAATAGAGTTAGAACCAGGAATAAGTTTAAGGTTCTTTTTAACCTATAAGCTTACGTAAGAAGAGTCTAGAGCACTTAAAGAGTTTATTTAAGAAAACTTACGAAAGGGATATATTAGACTATTATAGTTATTAGTAGGTTATCTAGTACTATTTATACTAAAGAAGAACGAAAAACTTAGGTTATATATTAACTATAGATAGTTAAATAGCATTACTTAAAAGGATAGGTATCCTTTACCCTTAATTAGCGAAATTTAGGATTAGATAGGTAATGCGCAAATCTTTATAAAGATAGATTTAAGGTAGGCGTACTATTAGATTAGAATTAAGGAAGGCGATAAATAAAAGGCAGCCTTTAGATTAAGAGAAGGACTATATAAACTATTAGTTATATAATTTAGGTTGATAAATATACCAGTAATATTTTAGAAAAGAATTAATAGTGTATTAGGAGAATACCTTAATAAATTTGTTATGGTATACCTTAACGATATTATTATCTACTTAATAACTAAGGAAGAATACGGGGAATACGTTAAATGGGTTTTAAAGAGACTATAAGAGGAATAGATACTAGTAGAAATTAAGAAATACAAGTTCTTTATAAGGAAGACCGATTTTATTAGATTTATTATTAAACTAGGTTATATTAGTATAGACCTAAAGAAGATTAAAGCTATAGTAAGTTAGCAAGAACTAGAAAACGTAACGCAGTTAAGGTTATTTTTAGGGTTTTGCAACTACTATAAGAGGTTTATAGTATAATAGTTAAAGAATATTAAACCATTTATAAGGCTTATAAAGAAAGAGGAACTATAGGCATAGGGAGATAAGTAAAGGAAGTTGTTTAGAGAACGTAAGGAGTTGTTTACCTAGGAGCTAATCCTTAAGATCTATTAACTAAAGTTAGATATAGTTATAAAAACGGATATATTAGACTACGTACTAGGAGTATATTTACTATAAAAGTATAAGGACGCATAGCATCTAGTAGCATACTATAGTTAGAAGATAACACTATTAGAGTTAAACTATAACGTATATAATAAAGAGTTATTAGGTATAGTTATAGTACTTAAGGAATAAAGAGTATTCTTATAAGGTATAAAGAAACTATTTATAGTTAAAACGGATTATAAAAACCTAATAGGGTTTCTAACAATAAAAGAACTTAATTAGAGATAAGTTAGATAGGCAAAAATGCTTACAGAATACTATTTTAAGATTTAGTATACTAAAGGAACTAAAAACATAAGAGTAAATACACTTAGCAGAAAAGCTAAACTATAAAATAATAAGAAACTATTAGAAGTAATACTACGTAAGGATAGTAACGAGTTAATTAGATACAACCACCTAAAGCTAGTAGTAACTTAGGAAGATAATAAACTAGAAAGAGTCTACGAGATACTAGAAAGCTTTTAGGCATAAAGGATCTTTAAGGTATAGCTAGAGGAATAGTTAGAATATCTAGAAAAAGAAATACTATATAAGTATAGAGAGGTAAAATATATCCTAAGAAGTATGGCAGAGCATTTCGTAAAAGATTTCTATAAGGGAATAACTTAAGGGCATAATGGAGCCACGGGCTTAGTGTTAAGACTCTAGGAAGAGTATATTATTAACGGAATTTAAGGCTTAGCGCGAAAAGTTATAAAAGAATATCTAGATTACTAAAGAAATAAACTAATAAGGTATAAGCTATATGGAGGGCTATAACCTATTAAAATACCAGAAAGACTATAGGAGGTCATATTATAGGACTTTATTATTAAGTTACTAAAATTAAGAGATCCTATTACTGGACAAGATTATAACGCAATTTTAGTAATAGTAGATAAGCTTATAAAGTGGGGATACTTTATAGCATATATAGAAAAAATATTAGTAGAAGATATTACTAGAATCTATGTTAAAAAAGTGTTTATAAGACATAGAGATCTAAGATTTATAGCAGTATTTTAGGAAGTATTTTTTAGCGGAATAAGGAGTTAGAGTAGTAACTTTTACCGTATATTATCCGCAGACAGACGGTTAAATAGAAAGACTAAATTAGATATTAGAGTAGTATCTAAGACATTATATTAATTACGCATAGAATAATTAGGTATCGCTATTACTAGTTATATAGTTTATATATAATATAACACTATAAGAAGGAATAGGTATATTACTATTTAAGGCAAATTACGGATATAAGTTAAAAATATTGTTATTACTATAATAAGTAAAGAAAACAAATAGCGCAGCTAAAGAAAGAATAAAGACACTAATAAATCTTTATATAGACCTTATAGAATTAGTAAAGAAAGTATAAGAAAGAATAAAAAGGTATTATAACGCTAAGAGATTTAAGGGACTAGATCTTAAGGAGGGAGATAAAGTATAGCTACTATATAAAAATTTTAAAAGTTTATAACTAAGTAAGAAGTTAAACTACGTTAAACTAGAACCTTTTAAAATTATTTAAAGAATTTTACTAGTTACGTTTAAGTTAGACCTACTAGCTAAAATAAAGATCTACCCTATATAGTATATTATAATATTAGAGCTAGTATATAGGAATATTAAGCCATTAGTTTATAAAGCAGACACGTATAGAGGATAAGAAGAAGATAAATAGTAAGTTTTAAAGATTGTTAGTTAAGAGGATATTAATAATAAAATATAGTATAAGGTTAAGTGGATAGGCTATAATAAGACTACCTAGGAGCTACTAAAAAATTTAAAGAACGCTATAAGAAAGGTATAGGAGTATTAGAAAAGATTAGGTTAGGTAGTATTAATAAAGAAGGATTACTAAAGAATAAGTTACCTAAGGGGGACCTAAGAAGAGTAGTTGCCGAACTACTTAAATCTATTTCCTTCTTAGTTAGAAGAAAATCCGTTTTTTTATTACTAAGTTCCTATAAACCCTATTCTATAAGCTTCTACTTCTTAAAACAAACCTTTTTATAAACCTTCTTAAGACGGATTAACTAAGCAGACGCCATAAGATAAGACTTAAGGGCCCGTTGCTAAGTATCGGCAGCCTCCCGTTCTACGTTATAAAAACGGCGCAACTCCGCTAGGGCAATAGATAGTTTATTATCTAGCCGCGTAGTAGTAGATTAAATATAAGACCTTAAGACAAATTAGTTAAGGAACTAGACGACTATTAAGAGTAATAAGTCGCGTATATTTAGTATTAGAGATAAAGTAAACGTTATAAGAGAAACAAATATTCGCTTTAGTGTACTTTAAGTAAAAGGACGGTTATTATAAAGATGGGTTCGCTAACGTAATATAAACTAACCCCTCTTTTAAATAACGAGAATATAGAGACGGTATAATCTCACCTAGAGGTAATATTATAGTAGTAGTGCGGGCACAACGGGCAGTTAAGGAAGAAGAAATTGCTTTAGGTATAATAAGTAACGATATTAACTAAATTAATTAGACGGATATTATACCTCTAGTAAATAACTTAAAGATATTAGGAATCTTTAAAGATAAAGATAAAAAAGAGGGAGATGGTATTATGGACGCTTTAAGTACAATATTATAACTACTTAGAGAAGAGTTAGAAGAAGCTAGTTAGCTAATATAAGCACGGTTTAAGATAGAGCTAATAGAGCTATGTAATAAGGAATGGTAACTAAGGTTATATAACGTAATCTATATAATCTAAAGGATCTATATAATCCGCGATAGAGTAAATAGAGTACACATATATTATATATAAGGAGGATTTTATAGGAGTACGGTTATATATTTAAGGACCCTTTATCCCTACCTAGATAGTTTCTTCCTTATAGTAATTCTTAGAATATAATTAGAGTTAATCTATTAGGCAACTACTCTACCAGTTATTATTACGTTGTTAATATTACCTATACATCTAGCCTATTAACGAGCCTACCGTAGTACCTGCTATAAGGTTCCGTTACAGCTTACGCGTCCCTCTTACTATATTTATGCCTTAATTAACTAAGTCGCTAACATTATCTAAAGCTTATTTACCCTTTTTTCCTAAAAAGGAACTTAAATATATTTAAAGAATAAGAACTAAAATAAAAACAAAAATAAGAACTAGAACTAAAAATATAAAAAGAATATTGTATAATTACAGCACCTGTCGTACCAACCGCGTGCCTACGCGTTCGGTACGCCAGGTACGCGTTTACGCGTTTGGTGCACCAGCCACTCGCTTACGCGTTTGGTGCACCAGCCACTCGCTTACGCGTCTGGTGCACTTATAAAGCACTAACTAATTAGGGGGAGGACGCATTAGTATATAGACCACATAGTCTGCTTTAATATAATCGACAGTTACCACCGTCTAAATGAGCATACGATACTACACGTATTTCGTGCCCCTAGACACGACTCACTTATACCATTAAATTGGTACTAACACTGATCAGTGAGCGCGCACAGATCAGGAGATACGCACTTACTTGGAAGACGTTTACGCTCCACCTTGCAAGCCCCTATTTCAGTTAAAGAGAATTAAAGTACTCTAGATTTGGAAGACGTCTGACGCTCTACCTTACCTAGAATTACCTTAAATCTACCCTGGTTTTGGAAGACGTTTACGCTCCACCTTAATTAGAGATATTGACTACTGTACCAGTAGTTAACGCGACTACGTTAAGAACGCGATCACTAAGAACGCGACTACTTTAAACCCTAACCCTTACCACACCCTCTTTTAATACCTCCGACGTCTTTTAGACCCCTTATGGAGACCTTTTACCCTTCTGCGAACCGTTACGGACTCGTTAATTACCTTTACGGACCGTTATAGAGACCTCCTACCCCTCTATGGACCACTATGGACCTGTTAAGACCCCTTACGGACACCCTTACCCTCTTATAAACCACCACGGACCCGCCAACCGCCTTTACGGACCACTATAAGACCTCTCCCACCCACTACGTACTACACTACACAATATAGTATGGCAGACCTAAGAAAGCAAGTTAATAAAGGTCAGGAAAAGTAGAGGCAGGGAGTTAACCTCACGTCTATACCTAACGTTAACAACTACATTAAATTTAAAGTTCTTAAATACGAATATTTTAAGCTTATAAACGTTAACCTATAGGAGCAATACTAGGAAGACTTCGCAGACTTTACGGAAGCTATCTTTAAAGTATACAACCCTACTACTATCCGTAACCTACGGACCCTCTTACGTAACTAAGGTGTATAGGTTAAAAGGAATAAATAAGTTACTGTTGCACAGTCCTTATATAATATAATACACGAAAAGGACCAAACGGAATAGACTAAAGAGGAAATCCTAAACCAGTTCTAAGAAACTAAGGAACTCTTTACTTCTTCCAAACTTAATATAATTGCTAGCCTTATACCTAACCCACTTAACCAAACTTGTCCTATAAACCTAAGCAGTTTTAGAATTAATCTTATAGGCCAAAGCACACCCAGTACCTAAGTTATAGACCATAATACCCCTGTAAACCAAAATACGGACCAAAACCCTTCCGTTAATAAAGCTATAGATCCGTAACCTGCCTAAGTTACAGATCCGCAAGCTACATATCCGCAAGCTATAAATCCATAAGTTATAGATCCGCAACGCACCTAAGCGAAGACCTACGGCAAGGAACTAGCTAACCTGGCTAAACTCTATACCGACGAATCTAAGTACAGCGGTAAAAACGACAATTTTGACTTTAAACTGACTATCTTTACGGACCTTTGCTAAAAGGCTGACATTCCTAAACAAGAGTTTAGCTAAGCCTACTCTACTATACTGCGTGGCCTAGCACTTAACTACTACTACACTAACCTCAAGAGTAAACCCCTTGGTGTTCCCTTTAATAAGCTATGCGAAGCTACCCGTAACTACTTTAAAGGACCGGAATATAGGCGTAATATCCTTACCTAATGGAATGCAACCAAGCTACAGACCGTAATCGATAAGAACACTGAAAAATCGACTATAGAGTGCCTACAAATTCTTATTAAAGACCTCCGGCACCTATAGCACGGCCTTAACGCCAAGCTTCAAATAGACGACTTCCTGCATAACAAACTAATTACGGCCTGCTAGGAAGTAGAGCCCTATAAGTACGCCTGTTACAAGCCTGCAGACACTTTAGCTAACCTTATTAATGATCTACACTCCTCTATTATAACGTATAAAGTCTTAAACCCACCAGGCAGCACTTAAGCCTTTGTTATGGATATTCAATATCCGCAAACAGACTCAGATGTCTACTTTACGGACTGCCGCTACCACTAGTAGTACCCGCATCAACCAGGCCCTACCCGCAACCCCCGCAATAACTCCCGTATAAAAGTATACCCCTACAGACAAACTAGCTAGAAGTGCTTTATATACGGTAAGGAAGAATGTTAGTCTATAAGGCATACCTAGGAAGAACGTAATAAGTCTAAGAAGAAATTTGACAATCGGATTAACTAGTTTATCTTAGACTACGAAGGAGAGGAAGCGGAGGAGTCTCTTAATAAGTTAATAGAAGCCCTTATAATTGACTTTGACTTAAATACTTAGGAATAGGAGATCTTAGAGACGTTCCTAACCACTTATAGACCTTTTACGGATAACTAAGCCTTTAATATTACGACCGTATTAGCCGACCGTTCCTTTATACACTTAATTACACCCAAAAACCAGCCCATAAGCATACCTGTTAGACCTGTTATAGATGTTACGGACCGCAAATAGGACCTATTTGCATATATTACCACAGAACGCTATACCCCCAAAGAATTCTACGGCGTTATAATTGATATAGGTGCCTCTAAGAAGTCTACTGCAGGTTATAAACAATACCTTGTATATAAGACTACCGTAAATAACAATATGGATATTAATACTATGTAAACTGGGGCCGTAAACGTCCAATTCGGCATTGGCTTAACCGCATTAATTAGATTAGTCAAAGTTAAGACCCTAATTGGCCTAGTTAACTTCCACATAGTAAAAGCGGACACCCCTTTCCTACTCTGCCTTACGGACATAGATAGACTATAGGTCTACTACAACAATGTTACGGACACCCTAATTGGCCCCGTAACTGCCCCAGAAAGTAAGTATATTACCCTACCAATTATACGACGATTCAGACACCCGTTCCTTATATAGGGAGAAACTTTATAGACCTATATTTAGGAATCTTTTAACCATAACCCGTGCTACCTTACTAGTACTGAAATCCACCGCCTATACCGCTGTTTCGGCCACCCGTCAGCCGAAAAGCTATATAGAGTCCTTAAACGCTCTGGACACGACGACGTTAATAGGAAGGTAATTAACCACCTAACTAAATACTGCTCCTTTTGCCAGAAATATAGACGTTCCCTAGGCCGATTTAAGTTTACCCTTTATAAGGACCTTAACTTTAACCACTTAGTATACGTGGATATTATGTATATTAACGGCAGTCTAGTATTATATATAATTGACGAGGCAACCCGCTACTAAGCCGCCTATTAGTTACAAAATATATCCGCAAAATATACTTAGAATATTTTACGGACCTGCTGGATTGACATATACGTCAGACCTCCGCAGTATATCACCCACGACACTAGTAGGAACTTTATCAGTAAGGAATTCCAGTAGTATGCTATGGCTATAGCTATATTAACAAAAGCTGTCCTAGTTAAGGCATATTAGTCCGTTAGGCTTATTAAGCGAGCTTACCTAGCCTTATAGAGAGCTTACTAGATCATTATAGACAAATACAAGGATATCTAAAAGGAACTGGCCCTACAAATGGCCGTAAAAGCCGTTAATAACACTGCTGGCCCTAACGGATTAGTACCCACCCTCTTAGTCTACGGAGCCTACCTAAGGATAAGCAACCTAGATCCTCCTGCCCTGTCTATTATAGAACGAGCAGCTATAATATAGAAGGTAATGGCCGAGATAGTTAAGCTATAGGCCAAACAAACTGTTAATAACGCCCTATATTACCGTAACGGACCTAACACAACCTTAGTACACAACCTCCCACTTAACTCTAAAGTCCTTATATAGCGTAAAAGCGGTAAGTAGACTGGACCCTACTGTTTACTAGCTATAGAAAACGAGACGTGCTATATATAACTTCCTAGCGGCCTGACCAGCTTTAGGAGCACGTCTATAAAACCCTACTTTCGGCCTAAAGATACCTATAACGTTAAGCCAGATGAACTAGAAGCAACTGCCGAGCTAGATAAACTAGAGGTAACCGCCGAACTAGATAAACCAGAAGCGACTACCGAATTAGATAAGCTAGAAGCACCCTTACCTACCCTAGAAGTCCCCTAAAAACCCACTAAACCCGCTATACCTACCGTAAAGCGCGGTCAAAGACGCCCCTAAAAGCACCCCGTAACTAAGAACACCATAATAAAGACTTACCTAACCTCCGCAGGAATATCCGTAAGGCAATCTCTGCCTGCGGATATATTAGTTCTAGTATAAGAAACCCCTTTTACGGACTTACAATGTAAAGAGATTAACGGACTACTTGAAAAGGGCGTCTTTGCGGTTATAACGGAGAAAGACGTTCCGCAAGGCGTCCGTATATTTAACTTACGCTTTATTGATAAAATTAAGCACCCAGGTACTAATAAAGCTTTTAAAAAATCAAGGCTTGTTATATAAGCCTATAACGACTAAGGGAAGGGCTTAGTCCTTATATAATTGCCTATAATTTAATAAGTTAGCCAACGGATTATACTTACACTTACGCCTAGACTACAGCAAAGTAAACCTATAGCCCTTTACCTACGGGACATCTCGCAAGCCTATGTATAGTCTAATACCTACCTAAGTAGAGACATCTTTATACGGCTACCCCCTAAGCTTAACCTACAACCAGAAACAATCCTACGGGTTATAAAACCTCTATACGGAGTACCGGAAGCTAGAAACCATTGGTTTAAGACGTACCACCAGCATTATATTAGTAAGCTTAAAATGGAACAGTCGACCTATAACCCCTGCCTCCTATACAGCCCATTAAACAGCCTTGGTATTGTTGGACTCTAAATAGACAATACCCTATTCCTAGCAGACCAGACCTTTACGGACGCTGAAGAAACTAAACTATAAAAGGCCAAGTTCTTAGTAAAGCTGTAAGAGCAGTTAACTGAGCAGAATCTAATTAAGTTTAATAGAGGCCTAATTATATAAAAGGGCAACCTAATTAAGCTGACTTAGGAACGCTAAGCTTAAAACCTAAAGCCCGTTATAGTAAAGCCTACGGACCTTACTAGTTCCCGCGGAGAGACCCGTAAGACCGTAAATATAAAGGACTAATACGCTGCATAGCATGTAAGGGGCGCCTATATTGCTATAGTCTGTCAACCTAAATCTGCCTATAACTTGTCCTTTATGGCCTAGGCAGTAGATCCGTAAGAAGAAAATATTAAGTAGCTTAATAAGCGCATTTAGTAGCAAATTAACAATGCAGCAAGGGGACTTACTTTTATACCACTAGACCTAAGTTCCCTTAGCTTACTAGCATTTATAGACGCCTCCTTTGCCAATAATAAAGACCTATTATTATAAATCGGCTTTGTAATTATACTTACGGACTATAATTAGGACGTAAATATACTACACTAGTCTTCAATCAAATACAAATAAGTAACCCGCAGCGTACTAGCTTCCGAACTATACGCACTAGCTTATGGCTTTAATATAGCAGCCGTAATCAAATTAACGGTCTAGAAGATCCTATAACTAGAGTAGTTACCCCTGGTTTTATGCACCAATTTAAAGTCCCTCTATAACTGCCTAGTTAAACTAGGTACGACACAAGAGAAGAGGCTTATAGTCGACCTAATATGCTTACGTCAGGCCTACGAACGACGTGAAATTACGGAGGTTAAATGGATTAGCGGCGGAAACAACCCAGTAGACGCTATAACTAAGGCAAAGCCGTGTTAAGCCCTTAAAACCCTAATTAACACAAAT
>Ga0307515_10020092_pt1 | contig 11954 bp, 13 predicted proteins | sample 17_EM_MG_FD_194513 | JGI IMG/M metagenome (GOLD analysis project Ga0307515, IMG submission 194513) | Populus trichocarpa ectomycorrhiza microbial communities from riparian zone in the Pacific Northwest, United States - 17_EM | ecosystem: Host-associated > Plants > Roots > Unclassified | place...
CAGTCTCAGCCATACTCGAATGTCCAGCTCCCGGAGGAAGCGCAATTCATTATTAGCACGTCGATGGCGAGGCTTGGGCTCATTCCAGATGCAGTCACACCTGATATGATCAAGGACGAAGAGCGCTATACCGAGGAGTTGGCTAAAGAGCTGGGTGGTTTCCTCACTGGTACTATTGGGGCCGGCGGAGGAAAAGGCAAACGGGGCATGATGGAAGATCGGGGTTTGGTCGGATTAGACGAAGTATGGGGTGGTTGGAACCGGGCCAGAGGTGTTGGTACGTCGACTTGCATTTACAATTGGGATTATCGTCTTATCTTGTCTGCAGCCCTTATTCCGCCTTCGTCCTTCATGCAAGTACTACCCAGATTGCCCACCCACACAGATCCAATGATCAAGATGCGGGTGCTTAAGTCTGGCCTCAAGGTACTCCATACACCATGGTATGCCCACCGAGAGTTCAGCGAGCGATTGCTGGTCTTGTTGGAGGCTGCAGGCCCGAAGACCCTGTTGGAAGTGGCAGAGCAGGAGAGTGTTACTGTTGGACTTGCGGGAGAAATGATTGCAAGTGTAGAGGATGACGGGCGGATTGTGCGCGACGACGCGGGTCGGGGAGATTTGCGGTGGTGGACTAATGAGCTGAAATCATTCGACTGGGATGGAGATTAGAATACTTCTTGGAAATTTGTCATATTAATAATCAAGGTCGAATCGACAATGTACCTAAAGGCCGAGCTGCTGCCGAATGGAATCTCGAACACGTCGTTCGTACTCCTAGTGATGAAAACAAGTGTGAAAGAGGAGATGAGATGCGATGATAAGGTCAGGATGGAAGGAAAACTGCACATACTCGCTTGTTATCTCGGTACAGCTTGCAGCAGTCAATATTAGCGCCGCTCTCAAGGTTTGGCTCTACGAATGTTTGATCAGACCAGTGACATAAGTCAACCAAATAGGTCCTGACATACCCGCAAGCATCGAGATGACACTCAAAATGACCTTCTCCACACTCTGGACGGGCGACCACCGTTCAGACGCCTGTTCGTACCCAGTCTTATCGTCTCCAGTATGCAATATCGAAATGCAGACGTTTCCGTCCGGGTAGACTGGAGACCCACACGTTTACTTTTCCATCCTGAATATAAAAAGAATATAAAAAGAACAAGCGGCTCACTGTTAGGATGGAAGAGAGGAGGCTCGAACTTCATTTTGAAAGGTGATAATGGGTAGTCTGAAGGCTTGTAAATGGGAAACGCTTTGTCAGAAACCGATCGGATTGTACCCGCTATAGTCCCGCGGCTACAGTAGTAGGCCTTACAAATTCCAACTTGGCGACGAAGACACCGCCTTCAAATGGAGTATCTTTGGGCCCTTCAATCACCGCCTCCCAGGTGAAGAAGTCGTCTTCAGAAATTGGCCCAGCCGTGAACATGTTATCTGGGGCACCATTGGTCGTGAGTTGCTTATATTCGGTCATAAGGCGTCGTAAAGCAGTTGCACGAGACATTGTAGAGAGATATTGCAACAAACCCTGGGGTGGTCAGGTTCAACTTAAGAACCTTTATCGCCAACGCGTGGGTCACCCTTTCGTTCTGGGTCACATTCGAAAGGTGGTGTGATCCTTTTCATTATGCCTCCAAGTAAGCTGACATTTTAGACTAGCGGTCGTTCACCCTTCACATATTTCAGGTTGAGAAGAAGAAAGTGCGTGCGAATTCAATGATGAGAGAAGGGAGTCTGTCTAATTGCACACGGATAAAGAAAATTGAGGGCCCTAGCGCGCTCCGATTCCTAAGAGTTCCCCAAGCCGGTGTTCAGTTTTTCGCATCCAACCATCGCCGTCCTATGGTTTGCGGAACATAACCAACCAGTGCCAATTCCAACAACCTACTTCGAAGCCATGAGGTTGAGCGCGGATCCGGCCTTGAACCACGCGATCTGGCCCTCGTTAAACGAGTGGGCAAGAGGAATTGCCTGGAGTGGGCGTTAGTATCCTGCCTAGCAATGCTATTGAAGAAAGGGGGCGTACATCCTGACTACCGTCCGAGTGCTTGGCAACCAAGGTGAGGTTGACACCAGGAGCGAAATTCTCAAGACCTTTGATGTCAACTCGGTCATCTGGTCGGAGCTTATCATAGTCCGCAGGATCAACGAAAGTCAAAGCAAGCATGCCCTGCTTCTTGAGGTTGGTCTCGTGAATACGGGCAAAGCTGCGGACGATGATGGCCAAACCACCAAGGAAACGGGGCTCCAGAGCGGCATGTTCACGGGACGAGCCTTCACCGTAGTTGTGATCACCGATGACAACCCACTTGATGCCACGGTCACGGTAGTAGGCAGCGGTAGCGGGGACAGTTCCCCACGCGCCTGTCTCGAGGTTTTGGATCTTGTTAGCTTCACCGTTGGCAGAATTAATGGCACCGATCAGGCAGTTCTCTACAAACAATGTAAGCGAGGCGAAAAGAGTTGACACTTGACGTACGAGAAATGTTTTGGAGATGTCCACGGTACTTGAGCCATGGGCCACCAGCAGAGATGTGATCAGTCGCTGAAAAACCAACGTGTTAAGTTCCCATCCACCAGCCCCCTGTAAGAATAGACACTTACTGCACTTGCCCTTGACCTTGATGAGAACGGGGCAGTTGGTTGGCTGCTTTCCATCCCAGGGCTTGAACGGCTCCAAAAGTTGCAAACGGTCCGACTTAGGGTCAACGGCGACCTGGACAGTCGCACGGTCCTCCGGAGGAGGTTGGAAGGTGTCCTCGCCAGGATCATAGCCGCGGGGTGGGAGTTCGAAACCGGAAGGATCGTTGAATTTGAATGTTTTACCATCAGTACCCTTCAGCGAGTCAGTAAGAGGATTGAAGGTAAGGTCGCCGGCGAAGGCCATGGCAGTGACGATATCCGGGGAAGCGACAAAGGCGTGGGTGGCAGGGTTGGCATCGTTACGACCCGTGAAGTTACGGTTGTAAGAGGTGATGACTGTGGAGAAGGAGTCAGCCTAAATCTCATCAAAGATCTGCCAAGAGTGCGCACTCGAGTTGACTTCGCCCTTCTTGACATCTTGACGATCCCATTGTCCAATGCAAGGTCCGCAAGCATTGGCAAGGACAATACCACCGACTTTCTCGAATACTCCAATCTGACCGTCGCGCTCGATTGTGGCACGGACCTGCTCGGAACCAGGGGTAATAGTGAATTTCGATTTCACCGCGAGACCATGGTTAGATGCTTCCTGTGCGATGGACGCGCTGCGGGACATGTCTTCGTACGAAGAGTTGGTGCAAGAGCCTATCAAAGCGACCTTGAGCTCCTGTGGCCAATTGTTCTTCTTTACTTCCTCGGCGAACTTAGAGATGGGGGTGGCAAGGTCGGGGGTGAAGGGACCGTTGATATGTGGCTCAAGTTCCGAGAGGTTCTGCGAGCCAAGTCAGAAATCGACACAAATCGTACTAACTTGACGCACAATCTCGATGACTTGGTCATACTGGGCACCCTCGTCTGGAACAAGGTTATGGGCAAACTGTTGGGCATACTTGGCAATCTCAGGGCGCTTGGTAGCATTGAGGTAGTCGACCATGCGCGTGTTGAAGGGGAAGAGTGAGGTAGTAGCACCGATTTCAGCACCCATATTGCAAATGGTAGCCATACCAGTGCAGGAGAGCGACTCGACACCAGGACCGGTATACTCAACGATGGCCCCTGTGCCGCCCTTGACGGTCAAAATGCCAGCGACCTTCAGGATAACGTCTGAAGACAGCTCTCAATCAGTAGACGCAAAGAACCTTCAAAATGATCATACCCTTAGGAGTAGTCCAACCGCTAATCTTGCCAGTTAACTTAACACCAATCGCCTTGGGACACTTCAACTCCCAAGGAATATCGGCCATGACATCGACAGCGTCAGCACCACCCACGCCGCAAGCGATCATGCCGAGGCCACCAGCATTGGGAGTGTGCGAGTCGGTACCTATCATCAGACCGCCAGGGAAAGCGTAATTTTCGAGGATAATTTGGTGGATAATGCCAGATCCGGGCCTCCAAAATCCAATGCCGTACTTGGCAGTAGCAGTGGCAAGGAAGTCGTAGACCTCCTTGTTGATTTCGATAGCACGCTTCAAATCCTGCTTGCCACCTAACTGAGCTTCAATCAAGTGGTCGCAGTGTACGGTGGTAGGAACAGCAGTTGTGGGCATGCCAGCCGACATAAATTGAAGGAGAGCCATCTGCGCTGTCGCATCCTGGCAAGCAACGCGCTGCGAAGGAAAACGAAATTTCAATCAGCAAACGTGGATTGGATAAGAATCCGGATCAACTAGGATTTGCATCAGGCGGGCTGTAGGCGTAGTAATCACTCGGCGAAAAAGATGAAGCTTTGGGTAAGCAGTCTCGACAGTGGCGACGTCATTCAGGAGAAACAGGTGGCCCTGACAACTGCAACATGAGTGTCATACGCTCCGTTTCGCACAGAGTACAGGGTCCTACTGAGCGACCACTCGGAAAGTCCCTGAAACTTGTATTGGCGACCCGAAATAGATTCAGGAGTTCGACAACATAGAACGAGAGGATCCATAGAGAGTACCCGGGCTCTGTTCACGCGTTGCACCGCCTCGCGTGTGCCCCAATGGTAGTTCTCCACGTCAAAAGCAAAAAAAGTCACTCACGTCTGGTCGGAGTTTGAGATATGATGTGCCGCGTTCGATGTCTTGGTTAAATGGGTCGTCGAGGTGGCCATATAATATTTTTTCAGACAGCGTCAGCGGCCGATTCAACCTGTGGAAGTCCGAGCGACGTCAGCGGGGAAATTTCTACTGGAACTCGTTGCCGAAAGGGATAAGGACGACGAACCGTTTGCGGACGATGACAAGGTTGTCCTCGATGCGTTGGTAGTTGACGTATTTGCCCTTCTCGAGGAGGGAAATCTGGACCTTGGTGTCGCCGATGCGCTGGGATGCAGTGGCCATACATCGTGCGCGACCGAGCGAACGGACAGCAGAGCGGGTTGTGGTTGTTGATAGGCCGTACATGGCTGCCTATTGCCTGCAGAAGACTGGCTGCTGCGAAGCAGTAGAGGGCGTTGTGTCGTGGTGGGGTTCAACTTGTGATTAAGTTGCCAATGTCCAATCAAACTGCGCCAGTTTCATCCTCGGTCCGTTCGGTCCGCTCGGCCCGCGCTTTCATTGGAAGGTCGAAAAGAAAGATGGCAGGGAAATGAGACTAAGTCGAGATTCAGATTAGAGCTTGTATCAACGTAGTAAATGATCCTATATAATTGCTACAAGCTGAATGCACAACGCAACGCAGTCTGATCAATGAAGGATTAATGGGAGACAAAAAGGTATGCACACTGAGTCGAAGGAGAGAATAGAGGAGAAGCGCGGCGAGTTGGAGGTGTGGAAGGTATGGACAAAAATGGGTTGGATGATATCGGGTCAATGTCCGTGCTTTGAGCTTCGTTGGTAACACTCGATATCTCGCTTCCATTATATCGAGACCTTGGCGGAAGACATTCGAATGCACCCGCTTGAGTGGTTGGAGAGCTGAATGAAGCTTGACGAGGCGAAATCTTTGTATACCACTCCTGACCCAAACGCCTCCTATTTCCTGTTGGTCCTGGGGGGTGAGCCGTACTAATATACCTTACAGCCAGCATTGGTCACAAGGAGGCGGTTGAGTATGTCTTGCTTTAAGAAGCGTGTCGACATTCTTATGCTAAGGAGGGCCAAATAGTTGGATTGAACAACCCTCAACATAGCTTGACAATATAGTTAAATAAGACCTTGTACATCGTATATTACATCATTGCAATGGAACCGTACTTATGACAAAGGCCCGTTTGGTCCGGATTCAATGGGATTCCCAGCTTGAATATAATGCAAGAAAGTCTCATCCCCAGGTTGTGCATGGGGTTGAAGTTCCTCCTGCTTAACTCCACGAAACTTGAGCGCATATTCTCTGCACGCTTCTCGGCTCTCCTTCAACGCGGGGTCCTGATGATCCAACGCGACAATCCCAAACCCAGGGAAGTTATATTCCAACAACTCCCTCAGTATGGGGAGCAGGTCCTTATCTGGGGAGTACGTCCCAGAATTATTGTCGATAACCAATTCCCAATTGACGAGCTCATCGGGAATATCGTCACTAAATTTTGCCCAACCACCCTCAGGACGAGGGTGGAATTCACCACTGTAGCGAACAGACTCGGCACAGTTGGCATGGAGGGCGTGCTTTGAGGCGAAGTCGACGAAAAAGGCAGCGCCAGTTTCGGAGAATCGGAAAGAAGAATCTTCGACGGAAATCACATAGGTGTAAACCGCTGGTTTGACACGGTGCGCCATTTCGCCCTTGCCCCCAACGTCATCAGCGAAGATTTGGAAAAGATCGGCGGGCTTCTCGATGAGACCGAACCCGTTGTTTGTACTCCGTGCATATAACATCTTGTGTCCAACTTGAATACTGGAGCGGACTGCGAGGGACGTGGGCGTATGGCCGAATATAGTCTGCGCAGCCTTGTAGTTGACGTTCCAATGCTGTGTCATATCACCAAAGAAAATGGGAGTACCCTTAATGAACATCTTCCATGTAGAGTAAAGCCTTCTATCATTGAGGTTTGTCAACTGTCCGACGGTTGGAGAGGAGTGGCGAGACCATCGGATTGGTCCATCGAAGCTATACGGCGGCGCGGCGGGCATACTAGGAGGATTCGACTCAATCTGGGGTACGGTTAGACCATCCAGAATACGGCTGAAGGTACAAAATCGTACCTTGAGCCAGAACGTTCCCTTCGTGCGCTTCAAGAGAGCCGATTCGATTTCAAAGTCCTTTGTTCCAGCAGTCACGTCACAGTTGAAACGCCCAATGTAATCGTCAGTCGGGCCATTGTCCTTATCAAGGACCTCGACATTGAGTTTCGCCGTGACCGGAACGTTCTTGATCCGCCAGACTTCATTCCATACGGGCGTAAGGGTACCGACTTTGACGGTAGATCTAGACAGAATATATCAGACAAGGTTTGGAGAAACGTCCTATTTGGCCCGGACGTACACAAACTTGATGCAACTGTCCAGGTTCGCGACGAAGTATGGGTCGCAGCTCCCAACGACGTCCATTTTGGGGAGACCAGACGCCCCGATAAACTGTATCGAGAGGTCGACGTATTCGACTCCCATTTGCTTGTGTGCGAATGCACGAGCTTTGGACATGGCGTCACGGGCGTCGGTACTGGCCTTGTTCATGCGATAGTGCATATTTCCAAACGTCGACATCTTCTTCTTTCGTTGCTACTTAAAGAATATAGGATCGGGAACTTCGGGGGAGAGATTGGTCGACGGTCAGGAGGAAACACACTTATATTTAGCATACGCCTTGTCTCAGCGCTCGGCCTCCTCTGGCCCTTTCCTCTGCCCCCCTCCGTGACATGACCAGAGCCCCGCGCGCTAGTTGCGTTGAAACTGACATGACCTCATAATTACACTCTATTGAATTCCGTTCTGGTATTCCAAAAGGTAGTGCCTGCTAGCTGCGCTGGGGTGGTGACAATGAATAACACGTCAGAAACATGTGACGCTGAACAGCCGAGTCTAGGTAAGTCGTTTAGGTCGTTTAGGTAGCCTAGCCGAGCTGCGATGATGGCCAGGCGTAAATCCCACACACGGGAAGACACAAATCGAGTAAACGAGCCCCTGTATACAACTGTCAATGTATACCTTTCTCTCACAGCCTCAGGGCTATTCTTCTGGCTGTGCAAGCGCTTGAGAGCCGAGTCAGGACTCACCACATGCACACAGCCAAGTTCTATTTGCTGAAATGCATATCTCATACTTTAGGGCTTGGCTTTGTCCCCAAATGGATTACTATTTTGATCTCGAAGTTGTGGCTGCGGAGTTCAAAGAGAACTTAAGGAGGGTGTGTATGTCTGACATCCCAGTATTGCATCCAACCAAGCCTACTCAACACTACCAATGAACCAAATGAGCGTTGAATGTTGTTAAGACAGCGTTATTGCGGACATGGTTCCCCAGGGATGACTTACCAAGCCCTCACTGACCCCTCCCTTGTTGGGTCATTTCCTGCCACATATGTATACTATCCAGAGTCTATAAATAGTTGATCCAAAAGACTACAAAGTAGAGTGAGCCAAGTCCCTGAGGTCAACCACCTCTCTCAGACCGCTGACACTCCAAGGGCGCTCCCAATCACTCTCAAACTTCCGGACTTGAATGATTTCAGAAGTGGCAATGACCTGCCTCCCTCTAAATAAGCGACATTCGGGAATTCGGACACTTTATAGGGTCTTAATTCTGCCATAATTTCAGTACCATACCACCACCAGAAATGTGAACAAGCGTGTACCGATTAGATAGCGTTATTTGCGAGGCTGCAAACCTCAGCCACCCCCGATTGGGAAGGTCCGTATAAATCATACAAAAACAGTTCTGATACTTTTTATGTATTCAAGCCTCTCATATGAAAGGTGGAACTCTCCTGGACCAATCAATAATAGGTCAATTTCTTTCGCCTCCATTCTGATCCACCGATGATTAGTAGCTTGGAGCCCACAGAGGTGGTGCTCCGACGCGTAGGTACTCCGAATGCACCTGCAACACATGTTCGTGTTACCCCGTTTTCGTTTTTGTCTCTACAGGTAGTTTAGGAGTTCCTAGTGGAGTTCCAAATTGCAGGTACAAAACTCGTACTCGGTCTTGAGACATGTCGTCATCAAGAATTAAAGTGCTAAATAATCATTGTGTCAATTCTCTCCTGAAATTGGGATACACTTCGAGGTCACTCCTGAGGCTGGGTGGCACGAGTCGCATGTCTTGCACAGCACGATTAGTCATACCTGGCTACTACGGAGACTTCCGACATCTTACTTTCTTTGGCGGCATGCTGGGGCCCTGAGGGCTGATGCCCTAAGCCCTGAGAACCGCTCCTCATGTGCAACCCGTATCTTGATGGACGAGGATTATGAGGAGCGAGACATAACATAAACTCAATATTCCCTCGTGGCCCAAACCTCAACCTGCCACTGTTGCCAACAGCGAACGCAGTACCAAGTTCTTTCTAAACCCAAACCTACGGCCACAGTCTAAATGAGAAATCTATCGATACATTAGCATCAGAAGTGTTTCGTCCATGCTTGATTGAATCATAGCTCAATCATCATCCCCAAGCCAGGCGCTTAAAAACTCGCTTCTAGGTGTCATCTTTGTTCTCCGCTTAGTGAGAGGTTGCGCTAAACGAGATAACGATAAGTGAGGTCCTCCTATCAGACGTCTCGCAGACCCACCGCCCTCCTCATCGACCAGATATACCCAGCCAACGTTCTCGCCCATGCGCTTCCAAACAACCTCCCTGACCATCGCGATCTCCCTCATAACCTGACTACGTTTGGTAATCATCCGAATGACGAATCGCTGGTCTTGAAGTGATATGCCTTCATCGGGCTTAAGCGAGAGGTCGTACACGTGAAATGCTTCGAGGCAAGGGAAGCGGTGGAGGAAGCAACCCCAGAAGGAGAGATAGAATTGCTGTAGAAGGGTTGCTCAGCGTTTATACCCAAGAGCTGATTGACAAAACAAAACATACCTCATCTGGCCCGTGCGATGTGCAAGCAATCCTCAGGTCGCGGACCTGAGGCTGATGTTGCACAAGCATCCAAAGGAGATCTTCGTCCCAGCGCATGATCTCACATTCAAGTTTTCTGAGGTTGATCCCGGCTACACTGAGCCGATGGATTGTATGCTTGAGTAGCTTGCCCTTGTATTCCCCCATCTCCTCCTCTATTCGCCGCGTGCGTTCGCTGTCAGAGAGGTCGTCCAACCAAGGCGAAAGGGAAAGGTATGGCAGACCCGCTTGAGCCTGTACAGCTGCTTGAGTGAGGAGCATAGTAATGGTCTCGGTGCTGAGCGGCCATCGTGGAGCGTGCACGATATCGCGTATACGAATGTCTTGGAGTGGCCGTCCAGGTTGGAGGACACCGACGAGGGAAGACGGTCCGTAATATGAGCCCAGATTCGGGAATGCTTGTGGATGACTTGGAATCATCTGACGCAGGTCATCGCATGCTTCATTGGTTGCTTCGAGAATGGCGAGGTGTGTGACGGCATGTCCAAAGCGCTCCGCGAACGAAATAAGCCTACGGGCAGACTGATCCGAACGGGAGTGGTAGGTAACCTCGAGGGAGCGGAGGGTAGGCGGTTCGCTCAGTGCTTCGAACGCAGCGGCGATTCCGCGCAAAGAGTCGACAGTGGTGGAAAGCTGAAGCAGGTGAGGTGAGATCACGGCGTCGTAGAGGCGAGATAGTATCGATGGAGTGGTGGAGGTTTCCTTATTGCCTCCTATGACCATGCGTATTACGGGTGCTGGAGGTGTGGCGATTAAAGCACCTCCTGCTGAGTTGAGCCCTTCAATAGAACAATTTGTAATAGTAAGGTCGTGCAGGCTTTGCAGTCCAGGGAGCTGGGCCACTAGGGTATCTACGAGAACTACTCCACCTAGAACAAGAGTTGTGAGGTTGATCATTTGGCCTATGGCGTTGGCGAGGATGTAAAGTGGGGGTGGTGGAGGTGGTTGGTATGGGTATGGGGGAAGGGAGAGGGATGCAAAGAGATCCGATACAACATCAGGAGGAGCGTCAAGGGAGAAGTCGAAGAGAGGGTTCAGTTCAATTGTATGCCGGGGGTGCTACAAATGGTTGTCTGTTATGGCGAACGCTAAAAACGTGAAACATGACGTACATGGGGAGATACAAAGTCCCAAGGCATGCTAGTTTGTCTGCACCTGCGGTCGTCTCCTTTCACGACAGTGCATTTGCGTACTCGGCCGATTAGGTTGTTCGTGTCCTGGATCAGGAAGCGTGACGAGGAGAGCACTCGTAGCAACCCACGAGGCTCTGTTTTCCAATATACTGACTCGTAAAGGAGCGGAACGGCAAAGCGATAGAAGGCTCGGTCGACGAGGAGGAGAACGTACAAATCCCGAGTCGGGAGGAACGAAAAGACATGGATCCAGATCTCTGGAGGAAACAAGACGGCTATACCATCGTTGGAGGGTTCGAGCGCCGCCATTACGGATGCCGCGCTCGGTGGTGGGGGTCAACAGTCGATCCTTTGTCCCAACTTGGAACAGGGACGACATCACCTGAGGGATAGAAATTGAAAGAACCCGGTAATATTGAACTGATCTCGGGTTCGAGACTCACTTTTGCTGCGGTTTTGGTTGAGTTCCGCTCTGCCCTCATCAACAAGAGGTCAAAAACTTAACAGGGTGCGATAGAAACATTGGAACAACTCGACCATATGGTGACGAAGAGCATGACGCGGTATGTAGGATAAAGAATCAGGCTTGTTCTCTCATCAACTCGAGGGACAGGACAGCCCCTCCAACTTTGACACAAGATTCGTTCCAAGGAGCGATCAAGGTCAACTCTGACACTAGGCAATCAACTACCCCATCCTCCTGAAAGATGAGAGTCGGTCGTTATTTCGACTTCGTGTGATTTGGGCGACTCAGACGGCAACATCCCCTGGCTGTTGGAGTTGATGATTCCTCCAACTAATGGCCGAGTGTGGTTAGAGCACCCTTCTTCGATCCCCGGTCGGGCCTTTTCATTCACTTACTACACCGGCTTCGTGACGATGTGACGGGGAGATTCTACAAAACATAATAGATTCCTGGTAGGCAGAGAAACGTACTGAGAGAGGCAAGGAGTCCAGGGCGCAACAGTTTGTGGCTATGCATAGGCGATGTAGTGGGCTGAAGACGACAGTGGTTTAGGTGCACCAAGAAGCGCCCAGGACCGCCTTGCCCGCGGCTGGTCGCCATGATCTGACTCAAACTGCCTTCCTCTTCTCAAGCCATTCCCACTGGGCCTCCCAACTGACCCTCTCGGCCTCCACCTTATCGAGCGCATGATTATTCTCTGGGAACCAAAGCATTTCGACTTCTTTCCC
>Ga0307515_10020093_pt1 | contig 11954 bp, 12 predicted proteins | sample 17_EM_MG_FD_194513 | JGI IMG/M metagenome (GOLD analysis project Ga0307515, IMG submission 194513) | Populus trichocarpa ectomycorrhiza microbial communities from riparian zone in the Pacific Northwest, United States - 17_EM | ecosystem: Host-associated > Plants > Roots > Unclassified | place...
CGACCGCGTCCTTGTCCTTTGGAGGTTTCGGGAGCGGAGGGACCGAGGTCAACCCGCCTTCCGCTTGGAATTTCGCAATGCGGGTTTTGCTGTACGACCAGCCGTCTGAGAACTATTTTTAATTTGTAATTTAATTTGGGGAGGGGGGGTTTTTTTTTTCAAACGGGAACGGGCGGATGATTAATTTTGGCAAAGCCAACGGGAAAGGAACGGAAAAAAAGCGTACGGTCACGATGACTTCCGCATCGGGATAGCGGCCGTTTACAGTGGTCATAGTTTGAGTTTGAGGTGGGCGGAGAGCTTCTTGGAGTTGATCGTCTCGGCTTGACTGTTGCGGAAATCCTCCATGCGACACACGGAGTTTCGGGTTAATCTATCCGTGTATTGTCGATGTCTAATCTACGTCCCCAATGCCTGCGCCGGAGGTTTTCCACCAATCGAATCGTGATTCAAGTACTGCCTTGACCTTGTGCTATCCAACGTGGTGCTTATGGCACTAGAACATAGTTTTCTCCCTACAATCGCATCACTCAACGTTCTGTCGTAAATTGCCGCCCAAAGGCAAAATCCGGCCCGGCAATTGGACCCTCTTTCGATACTTTTTACTATGATAGGAGTCGCATAACGTGTTGAGTCTTATCTCCACTTCTTTGGCCTTCTCGTCCAACCTACACGGAGAAGACACTTATAACAGTGCTGAATTTGTGCGCGGTTTAAGAGCCAAAGTACACATGACATCGTCAAGTAAGAGCCTTACGGCATAGTGCAACTATCCATGAATCGATGGATTCCCATGGTTACCACTGTGATCATTCGTCCCCAGTCCGAGTCGGACATTTCCGGGCCGCAAACCGCAAGTCACTTGCTATTCAACTCCAATCTGGTGATCTTAACTTCCTGAATTACCTCGCTTGAGGCTTGAGCTAGATTCAGCCCTGAGTGGTGGCGGTTTCTCCTATCTGAGCAGAATCTATTAGAGAAAGAAAGGTCGAATCCGGGACTTACTAATTCAAGTAAGGGCGTATTGCCGCTACGCTACCCAGTCGAGGAATCATTAACTTCAACACACCCTACCTCTCATGTATACTTGGCCGACCTCCTGATATCCCATTGACTACACCTGAAGTAGCTTGCTTCTTACTACTGGTATACGCAATTTTATTTGTTTTTTGGTAAGTACCACCCCTTTGCGAGCGGTTCAGCCCGAAGTTTCGTGGCGGGTTGCGAAAAGTGCATATTCTTTTCATGTATACTACCCGTAGTTCCCTGTAATACAACTACTATGAATTCTGCTTGATATACAATGCTGCCATGATGGATAGGAGGCCAGCCAGCGAATAAAGCAAAATAAAATTACCTGCGGCAATTCTACTTATCAACAGACGTGTATCCAATTACACTTCTGGGCAGTGACTATCTTCGGCAGTGAGTTTCATAGTTTGTACGGCATTCGCATACCTCAGATTGTCTTTCATACATTTGAACCCGGGCTTGAATTGTCCTTCAATGTTATCTGACTATTGAAATGGTGCTTGATGTCTTTGAGACTCTACAAGTTTGTGTGTTTCCTCAAGGTTTGCCAATAGGTCTTCATAGCGTTCTTGCCGCGATAAAGGCTGGAGAACCATTAGATAATACAATATTGGTCAGAATGAAGAACCACCTACCTGTGATAAACCGCTTGGATCGCTTTCATAGCGCATATGATCGACAGAGAGAATGTTTCTACACGCAATCAAAATATCAATTCCACGCCGCCACATAGAACAGTCCGTTGCAAGGGAGCGGGACATTGACGGGTTTCACTGTCATGCTTGCCCGGTTTGAGCCTCGTCTCGCGACTGTTGCTGCTGGATACCTATGTTTATAACCGACTCATATCCGCAGCGCACCCATAGGGATCCAGCTGGTCGCCTTGTCTCGGTTCCGTCCCGAGAGCGTGAGTCAACGGCAAGGCCAATGGGTCATAGCCGCAAGTCGCGAAGAAAGGGGAATACACCCGTCGTGGCATGAGGGGCAAACTCAGCTAGCGGGGGGGGAGTGTGGACACCTTGTCCTGCTCGTAGTTGCAGTAGAAACGAAGGTACTGTTCCAAGGTGCTGTTGACCCGTTCTACCTGACCGTTGGCGTCCTTGCGCATGAGCCGAGTCAGTGGGACCAATATCGGAGTACGAGGCGATAAACAGTCTGCAGAAGTTTGCGGAACCCAAGAACGATTGGACGTCCTTACCTTTTCGTGTTGTCAGCCAGTCGAGGATGACTTGGATCTCGACGTGTCCACTCGAAGGCCGTCAGGGCTAATAAAGAAACAGAGGCAGTCGTCGTGTCCACACTGAAAGCGCACTTCTCGACTTTGGTGTATAGGGTGCTTGCACGGGGGCGTCGCAAGACCTCGCGTACATGTTTGAGGTGCTCATCTGAGTTGTCAGAGTAGATCAGGATGTTATCTAGGTAGACAACCACGCACAAGTCCAAAATACCCTTGAAAATTTCGTTCATAAAACGTTGGAAGGATACAGGGGCGTTTGCAGGGCCGTAGTGCATGACCTGAAACTCGTGCGATCCATAACGAGTTCGAAACGTAGTCTTTCATTCATCGCCGTCTGCTATCGCACGAGATTGTAGGCACCGCGAAGATCGAGCTCGGGCGGAGCGAAGACGGTCTACTAAAGAACCCTTTTTGGTGATTTGTTGAGACCGCAGTCATCTACGGCGAGGCGGAGAGAACCGTCCTTCTTCCTGATTAAAAGAACGGTGGGCGAGGTGGAAGACGGATGTGATTGTTGAGGTTCTCGTTCAAGAGCGAATTGTTCGACCTCTGAGAGGGAGTATGTCGAACCGTACGGAGTAGTGTGGCCCATAAGGTCGATATGGTAGTCGTGGGGGCGTCGAGGCGAAAGGGTAGTACGCTTTCGTTTACTTAAAACGGGGTCGTGGTAGTCTTGCGGCGGAGACGGCGGTGAGCGCGTCATCGACGAGGGCGGGACCTGGAGAGGAACAGATGGCGACGGTTCGATGGGCGGGGTCCATGCCGCGGCAGCTAGTAGCACGGCAAACTGGGAGGGTTCTGGTATCAGCGTGGGGCTAGGTGAGTGTGCTGCCGTGCTGCAGCTGGGTTCAAAAGGTGAAGCACTCAACTCAGGAATGGCGCGCGGAGATGTCGAACAAGGTGTGTCGACGAGCAAGCGAGCGAAGAACTCGTTGCATTCGTGGGCTACATCCACAGTGTCAGGCCCCACAGGGCATCTGGATAAGTTGGTGAGTAAACTGTAAACTGAATTATGGGTCCGTAGGCAGAAGCAGAGCCGTCGAACAAATTCTAGATTTTCTTATTTTCAAGCTTGAAAAAAAAGCAATGCGACGCAGCGAAGTGGAGCCATGTTTCGAGCTCTATCTAGAATCATTGATTTTGGGAGGCTATAGACTCTTCAAGGAGACGAGCTGAGTCTCGAACCGTCGCAACTCGAGTCTGGGGTACGAGTCTGATCGAAACCGAACCTAGCTCCTCGTCAGCGGCAGCGGCGGCACCCGTGGCTTGGCATGGTACTCGAGGAGGAAGAGAACGTACGACTCAGTCCTCTGAAGCCAGTTGGAGGAGACGAGGAGGGCGAAATTCGTTTGACAACTGTCAACTGTCACCAGCCATTTCGAGCCAGGACAAACACGACCCCACGCTGCTGCACGCCAAGTCTACGTTTCCACAAGTGATCAACATGGCGACTTCACGATCCAAGAAAGAGAACCTGTGAGCACCCTCGACGCATCGCCTGGCAGATCACTGATTATATACCCCAAGCCTCTATCTAGACCGTACGTAGGCGGCGCTTCACTTCAATTCCGGCGCATACCGCTGATCTCATCTATCATACAGAAATTACACTCCAAGTCATTCCAAAGCTGAAGTATACGCTCAGTTTGTTAGTCGACGATGAGGAGAGAGAATTACAGAGGATAAACAACCGGACCTGGGAACCAGCGAAGCCCCTGTATGCCCCTTGTTTCTTTGATACGTGCACTTGCTAAAGTCTGTGCATATGTAGAGATGCATCTCCGACATCCCAGATCCATGTCGAGATCCAAGTGAAGAAGGCTCATCTCTCATTAGGGAGGAAAGAACAGGGCACCACAGAGATCGACTGTCAAGCACTTTTCAACGATTATTGGAACACCACAGCCCACGAGTTCCTGGTACAAGGTCAGTTGGAATCACCAACAAGTCCTTTCATCACTGACCGAAAGGGCACAGCGGACATTGTTGCTGGGAAGCATAGTTGTTCCATGGAATTACATTTCTCTGCAGAAGTTACCGTTCGTCTTCTGGCAATTGTTCACCGCAGGCTGCTTATGCTGTTCGCATAGACGAGTGATCTACGCTCCTCGCTCCGTGAACTCGAAAAATTATTAAGGGATTACTCCCCACTGATGACAGAATCGACGGAGAAGGCTTTGGAAAAGGTGATTAAAGTCGGGGCTGCATTCTCAGAGGTCAGTCCTCAGCTTTCCCAGATCGAAGCTATCAAGACATTGACACATATTAGTTGAATGGGATCGCGAAGGCTGCCTTCAGTGTTACCAAAGTCACGTTTGAGGTTTGTTCCCGCTCTTGTGCGTCAGAAGCAGAGGTGACGCGCGGCTGTTTTAGCTTTTGCAGGAACAAAACAAGTACGGTCAGATGCCGTTAGACCTTTTGGATCGGTTGCAGCGCATTTTGTATTTTGCGGACAAGGTTGCAACCGGGATCAGTGATGAAGAGACAGAAATCCTACAGAAGACAATCTCGCAAATGTTCAAAGTGATGGAAATAGTCGCAAAGTGTTCGTGCGACTACGTCAAACGTGGGCGTTTCGGTGGGCAGTCCGGTTTCTCTGAATTTCGCAAATGCTGATGATCACAGAGAGGACGTTGACCGGGCTCGTTCACCCGCAGAAGATCGAAGAAATGAGCAAAGAGTTGACCAAGGTCATTGAAGATTTCGATCGTGCAATGAATGTTGAGGCCCTCCGCTTAGCCAAGGAGAACAGTAAGCACTCATTGATCCCAATCTTGTGATAGTATATTTTATCGTTTTGTGTAGAATTAGTCCAGCAAGACCTCTTGCTTGAGAGGCGGCTTAAGCCGACCAGGACCAGCTATAACCGCACGCTCTGCTGCATGGAAGGCACCCGCCAATCTATCCTCAATCAAGTCATTGCCTGGGTATCCAATGGACCGGGGCCGAGCAATACATACTGGATCTACGGCTTACCCGGAATTGGCAAGACATCGTTGTCTCATTCAATCTGTAAAACACTCGATGAGCAAAGTCAACTCATTGGAGCGTTCTTCTGCCAGAGAGATGACACGAATTCGAGCGAGCCTAGAAACATCCTTCCTACTCTCATCTATAAACTCGCCGAAATCTCCCCAACCTTTCGGAGGATTGTGGCAGAACAACTTCGTAGTAAACCAAACCTGACAACAGAGTCGATGGCAGATACACACGTCCTCAATTTCATCCGCTCGATGCCTCACCAACCTAATGAGCATCCTTGCGCCTTTGTCATTGACGCACTTGATGAATGCGGCAACAATCGAAGTCGCCAAGACGTCCTGAAGGCCCTGACCGACGCAGCCGCACTCGCTCCGTGGCTCAAGATTATCATCACCAGTAGACCCGAAGCCGATATCGAACGCTTCTTTCGTGGTCTCACCGACTCGTCGCATTCGTCGTATGATCTGACCGCTGATCAGAAAGCCAGTGATGATTTGCGAACCTTCGCCCGAAGCCAATTCGCGTTGGTGGCCTCGCATTGCCATATTAGCACGGCTTGGCCAGAAGAATCGGACTTCAACGAGCTTATCTCTCGCGCAAACGGCCTCTTCATCTTCATCAAGACCCTTACTCTCGCACTGGAGGAATGTGAGGACGCTGAAGAGTCATTGAAGGAAGCCCTACAAGGCTCAGCCGGGACTGGCTTGGAGTCTCTATATGGACTCTATTCGAGTATCCTGAAAGCGCACAGCAAGATTAGTGGGATTTGGCGGATGATAGTGGTGATTGTAACAGCTCAACACCGCCCACTGTGCGAAGAGCCGATTGCAAAGCTGGCGGGAGTGAAACCCAATCTAGTCAAGAAGTGGGTGGATGCCCTCAGCTCTTTGCTATATCGAGACAAAGGGGCCAATGGAGCAATTCGTGTCCGACATTTGTCAATTTCCGATTTCTTTCTCAGCAATCGCTGCGAGTACCAAGTCAACCTGCTCGAGGCGCACGCACAGCAGGGTATCTCCTGCCTCGAGACGATGATGAAAGGGCTCCGTTTCAATATCTGTAATCTCGAAGATTCCCGGCTCGCCAATGCAGACATTAGAGACCTCTCATCCCGAGTGAAGCAGAACGTTTCCGACCCCCTACAGTATAGCTGTCTCCACTGGTCGAACCATCTTTGCTCTTCAGCGAACCACGATGAGCGCTTATTGGTGTTGGGAGGCTTGAAGACCTTCTTGGGGGGGTTGTACCCATTATTTTGGATTGAAGTGTTGAGCATTATGGGGATGGTCCCAATTGGTGCTCAAAGCATTCGAAGGTTGCTATCCTGGGTCAGAGTGAGTACAACCAGCATGCTACCAGTTTGCATTCTAAGCTGATTCGAATTGGCTGTAGGATGTGGATTCAACGCTCCTTGAGAGAATTCAGGATATTCGTCATTTCCTGATCACTTTTCACACCCCCATCTCCATCAGTGCTCCACACATCTATATCTCGACGCGGCCATTCCTGCCCTCACAATCCCCTTTATCGAGGACCTTGAGCAGAGAATTCACTAGTGGCATCAATGTACGAGGGGGGAACCTGTCGTCATGGCCAGCACCACCATTGAAGTGGACTGGACACACGGGGACCATCATGAGTGTGTGTTATTCCCCGAATGGGACCCGCGTTGTCACTGGATCCCAGGATAACACGATTCGTATCTGGGATGTAGAATCTGGTGCTGTGGTTGGCGAGCATCTTACAGGGCATAATGGGGATGTGAATTCTGTTGCCTACTCTCCCGATGGGCAGCACATCATCTCCGGATCCGACGACCTCACCATTCGAATCTGGGATGCTGAGACTGGCGCTTCGGTCGGAAATCCTCTTGATGGGCACACTGACTGGGTGTGGTCCGTTGCCTACTCTCCTGCTGGGGGGCGCATCGTCTCCGGATCCTCCGACTGCACCATTCGAATCTGGGATGCCGAGACTGGGGCTTCGGTCGGCGATCCTCTCAAGGGGCACACTGGTGCTGTGCGGTCCGTCGCTTACTCTCCCGATGGGCACCACATTCTCTCCGGATCCGAGGACCACACCATTCGAATCTGGGATGCCAAGACTGGCGCTTCAGTCGGAAATCCTCTCGATGGGCACACTGGCCGGGTGAGGTCCGTTGCTTACTCCCCTGATGGGCGGCGCATCGTCTCCGGATCCTCCGACCACACCATTCGAACATGGGATTCCGAGACTGGCACTTCGGTTGGCGAGGACCTTGGAGAGCATAATGGGGGTGTGAATTCTGTCAGATACTCCCCCAATGGACAGCGCATCATCTCCGGATCCGACGACCATACCATTCGAATCTGGGGTGCCGAGACCGGCGCTTCAGCCGGAAATCCTCTCGACGGGCACACTGACCGGGTGTGGTCCGTTGCTTACTCTCCTGATGGGCGGTGCATCGTCTCCGGATCCGAGGACCATACCATTCAAATCTGGGATACCGAGACGGGCACTTTGGTTGGCAAGCATCTTATAGGGCATAATAAGGGTGTGAAATTTGTCACATACTCTCCCGATGGGCAGTACATCATCTCCGGATCCGACGACCACACCATTCGAATCTGGGATGCCGGGACTGGCGCTTCAGCCAGAAATCCTCTCAATGGGCACACTGACCGGGTATGGTCCGTTGCTTACTCCCCTGATGGGCGGCGCATCGTTTCCGGATCCTCCGACCACACCATTCGAATCTGGGATGCCGAGACCGGCGCTTTGGTTGGCAAACATCTTATAGGGCATAATAGGGATGTGAATGCTGTTGCATACTCTCCCGATGGGCAGCACATCATCTCCGGATCCGACGACCACACCATTCGAATCTGGGATGCCAAGACTGGCGCCTCAGCCGGGAATCCTCTCGACGGGCACACTGACTGGGTGTGGTCCGTTGCTTACTCCCCTGATGGGCGGCGCATCGTCTCCGGATCCGAGGACCACACCATTCGAATCTGGGATGCCAAGACTGGCGCCTCAGTCGGCGACCCTCTCAAGGGGCACACTAACTCGGTGTGGTGCGTCGCTTACTCTCCTGATGGACGGCGTATCATCTCCGGATCCGAGGACCGCACTATTAGAATTTGGGATTCTGAGGTTAGTACACGAGTCGGCAGGCTTCGTGAGTGGCATACCTACCCAGTCCAGTCTATTGATTACTCTTCTGACATGCAGCACACTGTCTCTTATAACCCAATCCATGCTGAATTTTTTGCAAAGCCCGACAAGGATGGTTGGGTCAGGGGCTCAGAGGGTGGCTTGCTCTACTGGGTACCCCACGACTGTCGTACAGGTTTGCATTCACCCGCCCTCCTGACAATCCCCCTTACATCTCATAAACGTTCCGTTTCATTGGACTTTGACGACTTCGCCTTTGGAACCTCATGGACTCAGATTTTTAAAAATGCACCTTCTTAGCCTTTTTTGTCGCTGAACATCCGCATGTAGTTTGGCCTTAGTTGCTCTTTCGGTTATTGAAGTTCCAACCATCATTATTGATCGAGACATGACGCCGCTGAGTTGCTTATCAGAGGAAGTCCCTCCAGAGGTCCCATATGGAGCCCTGGAATAGTCCAAAGTCTGGAGTCAATCGCACCTGCAGCGCTCCGATAAGTATTGGAGAAGCTGCTCGACGTCACGCATAATGCGGGCGGCAAGGCTGGATTGTTAATGGACAGCCGCAAGAGGTATGGATCCATCGAGAGGGAGTTGCGCCCAGTGATCAAGGATTTATACCTGGCCCCGGAAGCCAGGGTGATTTTAGTTGGGTTTTTTCAGCCATGTGGAAACGTAACGGTCAAATCAACGGTGTGTATTCGGCTTTAAAATGCCTTTTTACTTGGTGACCACCACTCAGTAAACCAATGCATTCGATAGCTCACTTTCATTTCTCCCCTATGGAGCGGGTCCCCTCAACCTGGCAACGCGCACGTTACTGTACCCTGCGCTGACCTCACTACCCACATCTATGAACTCTCGTGTCAATTGCGCCGGTCCACAACTCCTCATTGAGGGACGGCCCGAAGCGTACAAGGCGATTCATTACGAGTGGTGTCAAGGAAAAACGGACCGCCGAGGGTGTTATGTGTTGAGGCTGGGAATCTGACCAGAAGCGAGCTGTGCCGGGGGAACGCGAGAGGGAGAAGGCTGCGATCCAATTGGGAAAATCAATGGCTGATAATCGCGATGAAAAGGCGTAGGTATGCGTGTAAAGTTTATGTGGAGGAGTAGCTTTCTTGCATCAGGCCGGTTTTGTTGGCCTCGAGGCTGGGAGGTCTGCCTCGGAAGTCACCGGTAAATCGCCGGTGTCATTACAGTGTGACAAGTGGCTCTATAAATATGGATACAAGACCAAGTCTCTCAACTGCAACAACGTTCGAGGATCGCGAACAACCACCGCCTCCACCCTAATCGTCGACCGCGTCGATTGGCAGCATTGGTACACTCGCTGGACAGTTCCATGCTTCTGGACATGTTTAGTCTTGTATCTAATTGAATAGTGGGAGCATTGGCCATTGTTCCCTCAAGTGGAAATTAATCAACGGGCCATGCGCGAACCTGAGAGGTCCCTTAGGTAAACGTCCCTAGTGAACTCAGCACACACCATATACCCATGAAGATCAGTGCTGATAATCATGCACGGGGAGATGGCTCTCTTCCTGTATTTCCACAATCTTTGCAAACGCGAGCCACCAACGAGACCCTGCGCCACTCATTTTGAAATCTCGCACAGCTTATTAGGTGTGTTGATAACCTGATAATTAGGGGTGATGCCTATACGTCTTATTGGCGATTATGGGAATAGATTTTAGCCACTAGGAGATACGCCTGGACTCGGACGTCATTTGAGTTTCGCCCTGGTCACAACCATTCATTGTGTTCTTTCGGCAAGAACACACCTACAGCACCGGAAATGTTGCTATCCTGAGTGCATTCGTCCCACCACCTTACCAGAGTGAATATAGTCTTATCCTGGGTATTGAATATACATTCCTCGGAGATACAGGCCCAATGGGAGCGCGAATCGGGATAATGTAGACCCGCACTTTTCGGTTTCGCACCGCAAACTGACGTCGCCTGCAGAAATCTGCGTACTGTCTCGTATTGATCACCACGAAGTATGCTAATGGTGGGTGGACCCCAAATGGGAAGTGTGCCATCAGCAACTCAAAACCTGAGGGTCTCGACCAGTGCGTCCAAGACGCGAATTGCGTCCGGTATGTAGAACTTCTCATATGTGAGCCCTACCGGGGTGCTAAGAGATAAAAGATGATCGTCAGTATACTTCCAGTAGTCCATGCAAGGACAAACTCACTCCCAACCAGCGACTATATAATATTGGTCAGAATGAAGAACCACCTACCCGTGAGAAACCGCTTGGATCGCTTTCATAGCGCATATGATCGACTGCGAGAATGCTTCAAAACGCAATCAAAATATCAATTCCACGCCGCCACATAGAACAATCTGTTGCAAGGGAAGCGGGACATTTGGCGGGTTTCATTGTCATGCTTGCCCAGTTTGGGCCTCGTCTCGCGACTGTTGCTGCTGGATACCTATGTTTATAACCGGCTCATATCCACAGCGCACCCATCTGGTCGCCTTGCCTCGGTTCCGTCCCGAGAGCGTGAGTCAACGACAAGGCCAATGGGTCATAGCCGCGAGTCGCGAAGAAAGGAGAATACGCCCGTCGTGGCATGAGGGGCAAACTTAGCTAGCGGGAGGGATGTGGACTCGTTGTCCTGCTCGTAGTTGCAGTAGAAACGAAGGTACTGTTCCAAGGTGCTGTTGACCCGTTCTACCTGACCGTTGGCTGAGGGGTGGTGACCTGACGTGAAGTGTAGGCGTATTCGAAGGAGGGAGCCGAGGAGAGGCGAATTCCGATCTGTGGTTGGAGGACACATGGAGAGGTATGCCATGCTTTGAGAACACATGGGGAACGAACGCATCTGCAACGTCCGGGGCAGTACTAGTGCCCGTAGTTGGAATGAGAAAACATACCTTGGACACACGGTCAATAGCCACTAGGATAGCGGTGAAACCGTTAGACGTGGGGGAATACTCGACAAAGTCCATACTGGTAGAGTTCCATGGGCGCCCCGGGACCAGTAAAGGCTGCAGCAAGCCGTAAGAACGATAACGAGAGGGTTTGTTGCGAGCGCACAGGACACACTGTAAGTCGAACTTCTTGCAGTCCATGCGCATGCTGTGCCAAACGTAGTTGCGACGTAGTCACTCCAGTATTTTGTTGTAACCGAAGTGACCTGCTGTTGAGTGGTCACGCTTCGCCTGGGGGCCGCGAGTACGGAGGTTTCCTCGCTCGGGTCGATACTCTGGGGCGTACGTACGGTGGTCCATCGGCAGTAAACCAAAGAAAGACAAGGAATAGCGTGGGGAGGGACTTCCCTTGAGACAGTGGTCGAGTGCACGACTAGAGAGGGGATCGATGGATAACCCAGCTGAGGTATTGAGGATCGGGACGGAGCAGTCGACGTCGCGCGGCTGAGTAGCGCGGAGCGAAGTAGCGAGGCGTTCTGTGTGAAGATGGGGCGCAAGTTTTGCGGGTTCGCTAGCGTATAGTTCCTATCCCCCTTTCTGATGTAGAAATCCGCTCGCCGAGTATGGGAATTCGTTTCTCACCGAGTGTCCCCGGCCTAAAGCGATT
>Ga0307515_10020094_pt1 | contig 11954 bp, 16 predicted proteins | sample 17_EM_MG_FD_194513 | JGI IMG/M metagenome (GOLD analysis project Ga0307515, IMG submission 194513) | Populus trichocarpa ectomycorrhiza microbial communities from riparian zone in the Pacific Northwest, United States - 17_EM | ecosystem: Host-associated > Plants > Roots > Unclassified | place...
TTTCCCTTATCTAGCCTAATCGCCCGGCGACAATCCTTGACTAGATGTGATCCTTTTCTATCGGAGGGCCAAGCACAGCGCAAACACTCGCCCGCAGCTTTCCTTCTTGATATCTCACTAATGTTAATTCCTTCTGTCTTACTATCTTTGGATATCCTTCTTCTTTTTTTCTGCAAGGTTCTCTTGGCTCGCCTAGATGGATTTATTCAACCAGTCGCCGTTTGCCCGGAAACCTTTAAAGCAGCTATCTCCCTTGATCGCTCGGATTCCTCTGGATACTGCTCGGTATCGTCTAATAGCTTATTGATCCGTTGATCTTTGGGAAGGTCCCTTGGGATAGCTGAAACTTCTCGGGAGAACTGTACTCGTAATTCCGCACACGGCCCCTCTTCGAGTCTGTCGATGTAGGAGACCAACTCCTTCTCAAGACCGATAATCGAGGCTAACCACCACACACAATGTGCCACAAAGATTTGCTGAGTTCGTCTTGCGTGAGCTATAACACACTCCAGAGCATATACAATTACGTCGTTATCGTTCTCGAAGGTAATAGGTATAAATCTTCTCAGACGGTGACCTAAGGTGCGGGGCTGCCGCTACACAAAAGCTAATAGATTCTAGGTATAGATGTAATAGATATAGGTATCATAAAAACGCAATAATAAATAAGGATATTTCTCCGCTGGTAGGTATCGTTTTCTCTCTAGCTATTCGAGCTTGTCTTCCTCATTGCCGGAACAATATGATCTCTTTATAGCTCGCTCCTCTTCGTTGCTCTGATAGAGTTATCTCGGCCACGCCCCCTTAGCGCCCGGTGACAACTCGCCTCAACACCCTCAGGTAATTGTGCTCATGCAATGTGGTTTGAAAGCGTTACGCTCCTGATAACAATCAGGCCATCCATTGCGCGATATCAGCCCACACATCCTTCAACATGGGTCGGTAGTTGGAACACTTATCGCCCTTGCGATAAGGCTTTCGCCTCTTAAATCCCTCATGCACATGAGTTATTTAATTGCGTCATAGACTTAGTCGGCGACCAACTGATGCTATGCCAATGTAGATTAAAGACGCGTAAGCTCGTATCCGATACGAAGGTTACATTGCGATCCAGACTACCAGAGTCAACTTGGTAGTGCTCGCTCTAGGCGCAATGCCTACGTCATTAATCCCTCAGCTGCGTCATGCTAAGGTCGAGACTTTTATCTCCAGACCGGAACGTGCCTCTCCGTATCCATCCCGCTTATCGGGTGGGGAGAAGAGCTCTCTTAATCGCATGTCAATCAACTGCCGTGTGTGATTACCACACAAGTCTCGTATAGTATCCAGGTGTGAACGAAGTACCCACACTTCGCGCGACCAACATGTACTCTCCTTAGAGCATGTTGCTGACCACTTGAACTTCCACATGCATGGTGTTATTCTTCATATCTCTGATATGTATGCATCTTGTATCCTCATTCAAGTATCTTTATCGCTATTAGGGACGACCCCTAACACAAAACAAGGTTGTATAGGTACCATTATGAGTAATATTGACATCGATGAAAGTCTGGTCAAAAATCGACGAGTATTGGTCTGACATTTACACCAAACATTCATTCCAATTTGTCTTATCAACTCCTCTTCACTTTGTCTTACTGTCAGTATACCTTGCACATCTTTCGAGTTCCAGCCTCTTAACTGCTCTGGGACTATCCAACGTGATCGATTTCCTCTTCGATTGGCTTATGCTACTACATTCAATAGTTGTCATGGTCTACCACTGGATAATGTTGTCTTGGACCTCCGTTCAAATGGTTTCTCACATGGTTAACTCTACTGCCACGTATCCCACATCAGACGCAGAGACGCGTGTCATAAGCTTACGAGTGAAGTCAATAACACAAGGGAGACTAAAAATGTTGTATATCAGGAACTGTTGTTGTGTGGTTAAGTACTTATGGAATTATGAATAAATGTGTTTTTTTGACCAAAATTCCTGATATGTGTTCATTATGCCAAATCACTACTATACATCACCGGCCACGATGGTCTAGTGGTATACCACTGTGATTACTACCGATACTGCCTCTGACTCCACTGGTGCAAGATGCTGAACTCTTTCCGCCAGACCTGACGACATCAAAATATATGAGTGTTTACTAACAATCATGTGATTGGCCAAGCTTTTTTGTCGTTGTGTTCCCCGCTGTCTTGGTCACATACATCTAGCACTCACAACTATCATACTGAATCACGCATTCCATACCGACCTCAGTTCAAACCCCACCATAGGCACCCATGCCGTCTCCTGTGCCAGTAGATATATGGATACATAGATAACTAAGTGGGAATACACACTGAATACATGTGTTTAAAAATTGTTGAACAATAAGTAGTGGCTATGATTTCCAGGCTCGCCTGCAGTGTACCCAAAGAAGATATTGTTTTACCCAGACTGTGCTACGGTGATTTGAGGTGCTTCCAGGCTTGTCACCAGCACTCCCAGGCTTGTTGTTGGTGCTCCCAGGTTGTCCCACATGCACTTGAAGACCACTGCATCAGTCTAGTCAACTCTGGGATTTGACCACCCTGGGTTTCTGGTCCGACAAGTCCCAAATACTCCCAGCAAAAATGATGAACTTTGCTGATGTAACTATTAATATAGACAATAAGATATAAAATTGCACCAAAATAAACAACATTGCTACAGCTACAGCTGCACCTGCAGCTAGTAGTATTCTGAGCCCTTCCAGTATAACCCAAATGATGAGTACTTGCACAAAGAAAATTGCTGTGTATGAAATAAGTGAGTAGGAGAAAACTGACAAACAGGAAGTTGTGGATGATCTGGATTCTGGGAGTGAAATTGTGGATGTGGATGATATTTTGCATCCAGAAGGTGCTCCAGAGCATAGAAATCGTCGCCTGGAAGCTTGTCTGAGGCCTCCTGTAGTTACAAGGTCAGGAAGGGTGGTTCAGACTACTCATCTAGCAAAATAGACATGCACGCAAAGTGGTCGGTAACCCCATCATGGCCGGTCACCCGGCAATATAGGTTACACCGCGCTACTCTCCCGAAAGCACACACAGTAGAGCCGAGACACGCTAAACTTTAATATCCCACTTCCCCGCCAACGACAACACTCCATTGCGTTTAATATCTACCTTTGTGCTGTGGAGAGTTCGCGCTTATCGTGGCCTAAATGGTAAGCGTCCATTCTGCCCTAACCAAAGTCAACTGGCTGACGTGCCGTTGAAACTGAAAGACGACGCTTACACAACTCGATCCGCTGCCAGAAACCCTAGGCTTCGAGATCGTGTCTAAAACGATTGGGCGAGGCGCATATGCCGCGTATGAATCCTTTTTCAAATCATCTCCCGCATGCGCACCCATAGACTGACGAACTCCAGTGTTAAGAAAGGGAAATCAGATCAAGGGATATTCGCAGTGAAGTTTATACATAAGCAGCACGCCTTAGAGCGGGGGCATATCAGTCCAAGACAGTTAATATTCGAGGTTGAACTGCACAAACTTAGCGGTGGCCATGAAAACCTAATCGCCTTCTATGGTTGGGGAGAAGACGATGTGTGGCTATGGATTGCCATGGAGTATGCGGCCGGTGGTGATTTGTTCGATAAAATTGGTGAGTGTTGGACCATCAATTCATTACAGAAGCTAAGTGTAAACAGAGGCGGATGTAGGGGTACCTGAGGATATAGCACACTTTTATTTCGTCCAGCTCATCTCGGGTTTGTCATGGATGCATGGCAAGGGAATTGCCCATCGCGGTACGCAGTATTCGGCCGTATATTCATTGGGTAGTATTGTGATTCATTATAGATCTTAAGCCTGAAAACATTTTACTGGATGATAACGGGAACCTTAAGATTGCCGATTTTGGTCTGGCCGTTCTTTTCCAATATCAGGGGAAATACAGAGACTCGACCTCTGTCTGCGGGTCGCCACCATATGCTGCGCCTGAGGTCACTTGTACCGACGCTAATACTGATACCTGACGCTGACAATAGCTGAATTGTATAGGTTATCGTAGGTTCGTATAGAGCTGATATTGTTGATATATGGTCTTGTGGTGTAGTCTTGTTCACCCTTTTGGTTGGCAATACACCATGGGATGAGCCAACGAGTCGGTCAGTGGAGTACGTGAAGTATGTAGAATCGAAAGGACGACCTACATATGAGCCTTGGCCATTTATTCCTAACGAGGTCCTTTGTTGGTTGCCAAAATCCTGCAGGAACTTGCGAGACACTGACCACGACAACAATAGCACTACTACGAGGCATGATGGCGATTGATATAAGCTTAAGATTCACCTTGGAGCGTATTCGAGACCATCCATGGTTTACCAGGTATCTAGTCCGTTTCTGTTAAGTTTCATGACGCTAACGCACGCCCATAGACAAAATCCTTACATGGCTCGGAATGGATTGTGTATGGATGGTGTTGGGCTGGCGGCAAAGATGATGGAGAACCTCCATATCGACTTCAACAAGCAACCATTCAACCATGCTCGACTTGATGCTGATATGGGCAGACTCCCATCTACACAACCTGTGACGCCCGCTACCGATATGCGCTTTGAGTGGGAAAGACCTCGTCAGCAGTTTGCTTCGCAGCCCACGGAGGCTCCACAGGAATATGATTCCCAAACACTTTGGGCGAGTCTGGCAGAAGATCCGACTATGAGTCAATTTGCGCCTTACCCCCACCTTTCTCTTTCACTTGTAAGTTGTTTGCCCTGTTGGCCAGTCTATACTGAGTCCCGGGTAGACACAGAATGCTAGCCGTTTCAAGGACATATGTCCACCTCAACGGCTGACGCGTTTCTTCTCTTCTTACTCATTCCGGCAAGTCCTTCCAATACTATCAAGTGCCTTGCATAGAATGGGAGTTATTATACCACCATTCAAAGAGAGTGATTATGACGAAACAAATGGTGAAACATGGATTCCTATCAAGACTGAGGATAGGAGAAAATGCCCACTGCGTGGGGATATCATCGTCGAGCGTTTGGCACCTGACATGCTGCAAGTGACATTTTCAAAGAATGTCGGGGATCCTTTACAGTGGCGAAGGTTCTTCAAAGTCAGTTACATTCACGAACTCTGTGAATTGAATGATAACGGGTAGATAGGAAGTCACCGTTCTGTCGAAGGAAGCCGTTTATACCGGGCACCACTGAGCTTCTCTTCGTGCCTTTCTAAATCGAGTTATGACTTGTGTTTCTTGTGTAGATACCTTATTTGGTTTACGTGTGGTTATAGAGCCTTTATCTTCAACTTAGAAACAGCGGAGCGGGAGTTCACGGTGCTTTTGCTTGGGATTTAACGTATGCTTGTTCTACGGGGCAATATGAACCAAAGCAATTTCATTTATCCAAACTATGACTGTAACACCTCCAATGTATGATACTTAAAAAAAATTGAGGTTATCTGAAGTTTGTCGTTAGTGCAGAATGGTTCTTTCAATGGTCCAAGGAAGGTGCACTCATTTCCCACATTCCGTAGGAGGTGTAACCGCTTGGCTACTGCACTGTCACGTCTTGTACTCACTTCAATCCACTTTACAGCATCATGACCGACGCAAACTCACGTGCAAAGGAGCTACAAACTGCGGGACAGACTTCTTATTACAAAAGTGATTACAAGGCTGCATTGTTCGAATTATCAGAGGTGCTAGTCACCCTTCTCCAGCTCAAAGCAGGTCGAAAATTAACGCGAAAATGAACAGGCCCTCTCACACGCGACGCAGCTCCCTCTCCAACTTGGTATCCTTGATAATCGTGCCGCGGTACAAGAAAAACTTGGGGAGGATCACTACTGGTCTGCTCTGAAAGATGCAAGGAAAATGATGTCGCTGCAGAAGACTTCGGTTAAGGGATACCTTCGGGCTGGAAAGATTTTGCAATTGATGGGGAAATGGGGTATTGCTCTCGAGACATACCGGTATGGACTTAAGCAGATACTTAGTGATGACAACGAGGGAAAACGTGTATGCACCGCACGCTACTCCGGTGGTGACGATGCTCAGATGGAATGCTGACAGTATTACAGTTGCTGGAGGGGATCCATCAGAAAGTTTCGAATCGGTTGGAAGCAGCGAGGAATTCGAAGACTGCCGCAGGCGTCGACCCTCTTAGAACACTGCCGTTTGAACTTGCGGATATGATCTTCAAGTACTTACCATTTGAGACGTTGATGTACGCTCCTGTTCCTATGTGTGATATGGGGGTTGACATGTAGCATCAGGTTATTACAGCGTGTCAGCCGGGGTTGGAGACAATTCCTTATTGCATATCACCGCAGCTATACGGTCCTTGATTTTTCCGCGACCCTACGACCGGTTACTAAGTTTACAATTAAGACATATCTTAAACGTGCTCGTGGTACCGTAACAAAAGCCATACTCAATAGAACAGACCAAGAAACTCTGGGCGCTATCTCGACAAGATGCAACCAGTTATCGGAGCTTGCAATAAGGGCACCGAGTGGACTCATCAGCGCCAGTATCGTGTGCGCCGTTAAACTTGCTATCAACTTGACAATCTTAGAGTTAGGATGCGAGACTACAACTAGTGCCGTGGTAGATATCATCAAGTATTCAAAGAAATTGGAGTCCTTGCGTTGTCGGCGTATTATACCGTCGGATAGGTTCAACTGGGACGATAACGAGACCAGAGTGCTCAAGAACCTGGCATTAACGTGGCATTCCAACGATGGCTACTACCCACCTTATGTCTATTCCAGTTTTGTCAGTATGTCTCATCGTATTGGGGGCGTGATCAATTAACGATGATGTGCAGGACAAATTGCTGGGGTGTCTACCCGAACTCCGGGAGCTGGAACTTGTCAAATGTCAGTTGGGGCTCTTTCCTATGCCACTGGATCTCAGCGAATTGGGCCATTTGGAGGTGTTGGTGTTACGAGATACAGATATATGGATGTTTCCAAGGCTCGCAGACTCGGTTCGCTGCTTGGATCTATCCGAAAATCCGCATTTAAAATACCGTGCGGACCAAGATGCAATTCCACAAGATCTGGAATCCCTGGCAATTGTGGCCAACCCCAGAATAGGGAACGATGAGATTTTGAGTATCTTGGAAATAACAACAGATGCCAGGTCTCTACGCTCTTTAAATATAGGAATGTGCCCTAAAATCGATGCAGACTCATTAGATTGGCTGCTTGATGCTGGCCATGGAGACAACATGGAGTTTCTATCGTTGGAAGGGAACCAGACGTTTGGGGACCAAGTAACCAGAGAGCTTGGGAGAATGACGAATCTAAAACGGCTGAATGTTGGAAATACCAAGATATCGGGAGTCGGCATTTCGAGTTTGATCCATCGAAAGGACAGCAAGCTGGAGTGGTTGGGATTAGACTTCTGCCCCAATGTCGGTTGGGATGCCATTGAGTCTGTCAGAGCTGAGGGAATCGAGGTGTCGCATCAGGTAGCGTTGTTGAAAGGAGGGAGGAAGGTTCGCTACTAGACGCGTTTTTGCGGGTTTCGGATTTTAAGGGTATGTACACTTAAGTACCTACGTTGGTAAGTACTAAGTACTTAGTACGGTACCTGATGGTCTTCTTACTATAGAGGAGGTACTCTAATCTGCCGGGCAATGAAATTGTTTGGTCCCGCCTTCGTACCTACTCTAGGTAGTTTAAAACTTATGCAATCTAATTTAGGTGTGTTCGTTCGGGCTGGTTATCTGTCAAATGGCTTGGTAGTATTTTTGCTGGCCTCGAATCAGGCTCTCAAATGTATATATGTGCAATAAGATGAAAGTGGAGGTGATAAAAAGGGAGTGTGGCAGGGGTAAAGGGGGTATGAGAGAGCTTCAGTTGTATATTATATTACATTGTAAATATTCTAATTTAATACTACCCAATGTAATATACATGGTATTAGCTGTATACAATGGACTATTCTATGTATCTTTGTATCTTGAAAGACAAAAATAGGATTTGCAATATTTTATACTGTACTTAGTGTATTTGGTGCATTGGGTTCTAATCAGGTAAGGTTAATATGTATAATGTATATATGTTGGCATACTAAATTAGAGAGGTTAGTCATAATATATATGTTACATGTTATCCATAGAGCAGCAATATTTATTTCGTACACTGGATTACAAATATTTTCTATATAACATGAGATGCGGACTGCTATAAAATATATATTGCAAGTGAATATCTTTGTTCCAAAAGATTTGAAATTGACATTCTTGAAAATTAACTCAAACACCCAAATTATACCGAATACAGTAGCTAATAAAAAGTATTCTAGCCATGCAATATTGTCCTTGCAATGGTACAAAATAAAGCTAACTGACAAAATATCAATATATTCAAATAGCTTAATATACAAAGAAATAGTCAAGTAAGGAACAAAAAGATTATTACAAATACAATAATATATAGTCTTTAAAAAGTACAAATAAACATTGAATACTATTGAATAATACAAAAAATATTCAAATTTAGTATTTGCTACAACTTATTAACTGTATCCTTTCACTCAGCTTTCAGATTAGAATGTACTGTCAATAATTCATTTCCCACAAATAGTAATAGTCTAATTACTGAATACAGACCTCATCTCCATTGAATTATTAGTATTCTAAATTGCAATTTGATGTACAGCAAATAACTCAGAGAACAGCAGTCTTGGTATGTACAACTGTATATGTGCAGATAATAATGCCAGTTATAATTGTGGGCAACTAGATATCACTTGCATTGGTTAACTGGAATGCTTGGTAATTGCTGAGATCGATATGTAGTATGTTTGCAAACACTTCATGGTGATAAATCAAGGAGAATTTCACAATCTCTGTACTTGGTTTACTGATTAACAAAGTGGGGAAATACATGTCAACGAATCTCCTGTAGCAGAGGTAGTGGTATATAGTAGATTGCAATGAAAATCCTTTGGAAGTCACCTGACAACCATTGCATAATACTTATTTGTAACATTACTATATTGGGTAGTCAAGTGATATTTAGTTGGATTATACATCAGCCACATATTGATTGTTTAGTGTGCGCATTGCATACATTTGCGGATTCAAATAAGATGATGCAGTTACGACACCATTACCGGGATATCTAATCAACAGATATCAGTGGTGTGTACAATTATCAACCACACTAAGTATATTTTACCTAGCGGGACAATGCACGCATCCACTTGGGCTTACCCAGACTTACTGGTGCAGCAGATATTATGCCATACTGTTACGCCTTTGGTGTTACAGGTATATTTCTGGGAACATACTGGATAACTTCATAATCCTAATATGGATATTTGATTCGGAATTACGAACTATCACTTGTATTTCCGCATTGGATCTACCTTCCAGATTAGTCCACCAATTATTCCCATCTGGATTACCCGACCTTCACATCAATAGGTCAACGAAAGCGATCTGGCCAACTGCGAATAAGATGTGTATTATCTTTGGATCGATAATGGACCTGGGATCTCACTTCTTAATAGTCACTCCTTATCAGGCTAGAATCCTTATTCCTAGTTGTCAAACAAATGACTACCCACTCACGCTCCAATGGGTTATTCCTAGGGAGATGAGGTGTTGTCAGCATCAGAGCAGATGACATCTCGAGATATGCAGAGTCATATAAGGGATAAGTTGAAAACCCATGATTGATATATCAGCGCCCTGTCAACCAAATGGACTTATACGAATCAACCCTTAGTTCAACCCCACTCTCTTGGTCTGGGCAAATGGGACCATGGATTCATATGTCCTGAGTGGAGTGGGATACTCTCCATTCAATATATGGCAAAATAGCTCAGTTGCAGAATACTGTATATTTGACTCCAATAAAGTGTAGTCAAATTAAGGGTTCTGTCGTTTGCCGCAATCATTATACCGTTATGTACCCGGTGGGTATATGAGAGGGCACTCTCTGTAGCTCTTGGTGACATGAACCTATTCATTGAGAATTGGGTTCAGATAAGCTCGTATGCATACGATGTCTCGCCAATAGCAATAGTGTCGCAATATGAGCATATTACCTTGATAACGTAATTAATACTCCTGGGAGTTAGAACTCGGTTATCAGTGGTAGAAGGCAAGGACAATGAGGCAGTTACGTGTGTGAACTCCGAAACAGGCTTTGCTAGTCTTAGGATTGTTAAGGGTGTGGATCGTCTGATATATATCAGCGATACCGACATGGAGGAAAGACATCGATAACCTACTATTGAACATACAATCTACTTTAAGATTTATGGATGGATACCTATTGACCTTCTCAACCTGGAGGTTAAGCCTTGACTTTATTCCTATGTATTATCTATTAGTTCTATATCGAAGTCAATGAGGATACTTCTCTTTTGATGTCCAGAGTTGTTCGTTCATTATTCAGTTCTATACCGCAGATATATCTATCACTCTTCATACTTGGGTATTCTAAGTACCTTCATTAAGCAAGTCATTGATCGGGAAGTGAGCAAGACAATACTTTGGAGTCCGAAGGGAGTCCGAGGATCAACCCGATAGCATGGTGATCCAGAGGTTACTTCTGCCAGGATAGTCTTCAGTCAGCACTACTCGTTCCGCTGAGGCGAAACTACATCGATGTTTCTTATGGACAAGTCGATACTTCATCAGCAAAATGTATTTTAGTCTGTGGAAGACACCAGGAGTGTCTGAGAGGATGTGGAGTGTAAACTTAGAAGCGTCAATTTCAGGAGAGTATCAGACCCTAGGAGGGTATTCCGGCAGGCCTTCAGAGTAACTGGGATCTTTGATGACCGGTACAGGAGTAACTGAGATCTCTGATGACTGATTCAGGAGTATGATGGGAGTGATTGTGATAAGTTTGGAAGCATGTCGGAGCGCCGGAGAGAACTTTGGGTGCACCTGGGAGTGTTGCCGAACCAACGTGGGAATCACAAACAGACTCTGAGAGATGCCTGGGTTCTTCTGGATATTCATTCGGAGGACTGCAGATGTTATCTGAGACTCTTCGAATGTACATGAGCAATTGACTTCCCTCAACAGCGAATATGATGCATGGATTATTGTTCGTTATCACTTCTGAATCATACTTGCCGTCATCTTCTTCAACATTGTATTGTGTGCCTCGCTATATTAAGGAAACAAAAGAAACAGGTGAGAGATTCAAACATAAACCCAGGTACACCGAAACAATAACCCAACTAACCTATCAAAAAATTTCAATCAAACATGGTGTCGATGTCATCCACTCCATCTCCCATCTCATCAGGGCCAAAGAACGCAGGAACACACAATGCATCAACGGCGCAAAGAAGCTGGAGGCGCTCTTTGTATTTGTGGATTATTTGTTCCTGGCGAGTGGATGAAATGGAATTCCAATGGTGTTTGGCTCGATTTGTGATATCTAACACAGGTGTAATGAGATGTTAGCTAGCTGCGAACCTAAATGGGGGTATGAGAGGCCATATGATACATTCGGATGAAAAATGGGAACAACTAGCAGTGTAAAAGAGGAGCGCCAGATGGGGATTGTTGTGTGGAAAAGAGGAGTACCACAAAAGGTGTTGGAGAAGCACGGAATGAGAAAGAAGAGCGTCAAGTTGCAGCTGAGGAGCGCCGAAAGAGAAGGGTGTAGGAGTGCGGAATCAAATTGAGAAGCGCCAAAAGAGGGTGGGTTGAGGAGTGCGGAATGAAACAGAGGAGAGCCAATCGAGGCAGAGCGGAGCACTGATGGGATTGAGGAGTGCATATCCCAGAGAAGGAGCGCCAAAAAGGGGTTGGGTAAGGAGTGTAGAATGCATCATAGGAGCGCCGGTGGGAATTGAAGAGCTCCCATCCAGGGCTGAGGAGTGTGGATAGGGGGGGTCTAGAGTGCGGAATGGGATAGAGGAGTGCTGAGTGGAGGAGTTGATTGCGGAATGAAATAGAAGAGGTTCAATCGAGGCTGAGGAGCTCCGACG